>ERZ1026856.710-NODE-710-length-19204-cov-17.581963_pt1 | contig 19204 bp, 19 predicted proteins | sample MGYA00380158_ERZ1026856 | MGnify/ENA primary metagenome ERZ1026856 (study PRJEB33269, sample SAMEA4719794) | human gut metagenome | biome: human-associated habitat; feature: organic feature; material: feces | place: Cameroon | collected 2013-10 ...
GGTCATCTCATTCATCGCTTCTTCCTCATTCTTTTGTCGCTCGCTACGGCTGCCGCTCAGTGGTTCCCCCATGCATCGACAGATTCAACCTTATAGAATCCGGGCGCTGCGTCAGGATCGGTAAAGGACGTTGCGATTGTAGAAGCAATCTGATTTTCCTTTGTCGGAACAAAGTCTGCAGAATCGCCCTTGTATACACGATAATAGCGATGCTCTGCCTCAGTGGAAGCTTCCCAGGTAACGGTTCCGTCTTCCGCACAGATACCTGTAATTGCTGCCGGCTTATGATCGGTGTAATCCGTTGTCAGCAGAACAATGGAGCTTGCCGGAATGGTCACATGTACGCTGTCCCCGGCGCATGCAATCAGTTCATCGTAATCCTGCAGGTCTGCAAATTTGCTGCGGGGCACATTGGCAGAATCATACAGATATCTGCGCAGAGCCTTGTCTGATTTCAGATTTTCCAGAGAAATATCGATCTCAACAGGCTCTTTGTGACGATTGACAATCGCAACAGAGAAGGAACCGTCATCGTTTACAACGCCGCCGCTGCGCAGCAGATAGTCCTCAGAGGAAATCGTAAGCGGTTTGGAATTTTTCCGGAAATAGCGAACCAGCAGACCATAAGCATACAGCCAGTCCCGTGCGCCGTAATCCGTATCGTCCCAGCGCAGCAGTCCCCATTTATTCAGACGATACTGCAGGTCGCGGGGATTGGGCACATCCACAAAGGTCCAGAGTGCCATCGCATACACACCCGCGTTGACTGCTGCCAGTGCCATTTCACAGATCTGCAGCGCAGAGTAGGATTCCTTTCCGTTATAGAAGGCATCACATACGTCCATCTTTACGCCATTGATATTGTTCTGTCCCTGTTTGAACGCCTGCGCCAGGCCGAACTCGCCCAGAATAAAACGGCGCTCGTAAGGCTTTAACATATTGACAACGTCAGAGCAGTGACGCTTGAAAATCTTATAAAAATCCAGATCCTCCGCTTCGAAATCATTTACATAATGATGTCCGCCGAACACGTTGGAAATCGGAACCATGCCGTTTGCAATCGCCCATTCCACCGTCTCCCAGCGCTCCATCGGGGAAGCGTCGGTTGCCAGCAGGTAAACCGGCAGATGTCTGTGCGCAAATTCATTGTACAGGTATGTATGGTATTTTTTGAACGTCGCCATTTCAAATGCCAGGTCTCCCCAGTCGTCCAGGCTCAATTCGTTGGACATACAATAAATCTTAACGTTGCTCAGACCCTTTTCATAGATCAGATACTCCAGACGGTCTGCAACATTCGATGCATACGCCGTCAGCTCCTCGTCCGTCTCATACCGCACGCAATGCCCGGTCAAATAGATTGTCGCACCAACCTTACACTGCATTTTTTCACAGTATTCTGCGAACGCGTCCATCTCTTCCTTCGTCCATTCCGGAAAGCCTCCCCACATTCTGGAAAAACCGGGCGAAAGCTCCCGATAAACCTTGCCGACGTACTGGTTGAACTGGACATCGTCCATCTCCCGCCAGACGTTTGCTTCGCTGTTATGGAACCCCATTCCCCCAAATCGGGCCATAATCGCTTCCTTTTTGACAGTCATTTTACTGCTCATAGAAAACCCCTCCTTTTTGTGTGCTTTTAAAAGCTTGCGCTCATTGTACCATACTTTCTAAAATATAGATACCGGTTTTGAACCATTTCAGAGCCCTTGCTCAACAAGGTGAGCAGCTGCCCTCCGGCTGTTTTTTCCGTACTGCTGATGCATCGCCAGTGCAGAGTTGAGCGCCACGATCGCGAAAAATACTGCCATGGAAATTCCGGTTCCCATCGTAATCGCCTTATACAGCCAGAGGATCGTTCCTCCGATTCCGGAACCGAAATTTACAATGTACGCATTTTTGTAGCAGGCTGCCAGGCCGATGCAGGCCGTTACGCTGCAGACAAAGAAAAAGGTGTCAAACAATACATTTGCGTTGAACGCACCGTTTATTGCAGACAGAATACCTGTCATAACCGCGAATAACACAATCGCGCCAACAATCATAAAGGTCAGTTCCCTGTGGTTCATTTTCTTCATAATCGCTTCGGTCTCTTTTTTCTTGCCCTGCCATTTCCAGAAGCTGTAAAGAGCCATCGGCGCCTGCATGAAGATCATGAATACAAACGTTGCGTAAACATTCGTCTGCCATGCCAGAATACCATTACATACCGCATACACGAATCCGAATAAAAAACCGGGCGCGATATTCATGGATACCAGGAAATTGAATGTAATGCCGATCAGCGCCGTAATCAGGGCAAATGTTGTATCTCCCCCGAATACTCCGGATACGGCAATCGCTGCGATCTGTAAAAACAACAGAATATAGTTTTTCTTTTCCATTTCACACTCCATTCCGCAGCCTACATGATATCCGTAAACCGCAGATGCGCAGCTCCATTTAAAATTTTGCCTTGCAAAATGAGGCTGCGCAGTAAATCACTTTAACCGCAGATAAAGGTTACAACACCCTTATCGTTATCAGACAGACGCTCCATGCCTTCTTTTGCAGAACCGTTGTCTACGATCTCCACACCGTAGCGGAATTCGCTGAAGCCGGACAGATCCATTTTGAAGTTTGTCTCCCAGGTATTGTTCATGATCCAGCTGTAAACCGGACGCTTGTTGTTTTCTTCCCTGTTATCGCACAGAAGAATCGGATGGGATTCCATTGCTCCCATGTACAGCAGAGGCGTATCAAAAGTATTTACCAGAATGGTCTGATCCTTGGTACGGTAGATCAGGCCTTCATCCGCCAGATAGTACTCCATATTCGTGCCGGGCAGCTGGTCGATACCAGGACGCATGGTTACTCCGCCATTCTGAATGGAAACCTCTGCATCAGGCAGGTTCAGTGCCAGAGGCATAAATACGCTCTCGATATCCTCACTTAATGTCTTTGCGATATGATAAGAAAACTCAATCTTTGGCAGCTTGTTGTACATCTTGATGATAACGCTGCTGTAGTAGGTTCCTTCCAGATCAAATACCAGTTCCATCTTGGTAAATACCGGACCGTGATCCAGAATCTTTACATCCTTTAAGTCGCCCTGATACTGTTCCGCGTGCAGGCCTCTGATATTTCTGCCGATCAGACGGCGCTCTTCATAAACACCCTTGCGGATTTTGGTACGCTCATAGACAGGAGTAAAGAAAGTCTCCAGTCCGGGCTTGCACATTTCCACTTCTGCCTTCTTGTTATAGAAAGAAGTAATTCCTTCACCGACTTTCCAGCTGATTTTGAAGAAATCATTTTCCATACCGTAAGGCAGCTTGTAGCTTTCCGTATCATAAGTATTGATAATATCGCGCACGCGTTCTGCGCCGACCCATGCGGTTCTGGTAAACAGAGTCTGCGCCGGTGCGGGCTGTTCTTCATAAGTGAAGGTCTTTTCTTCCATTGGCTCAAATTCCGCCAGGAAGCTTACCAGAACACCGCGGGGATGTGCGGACAGCTGAACCTCCATCACTTCCTTTGTCTTGTCATCGGTTACTTTTACAGCCGGAAGGCTCATGGTTTCCACATAGAACTCAACCGGAAATACTCTCTTTTCATGGCTGGTGGATACTGCTTTTACCTTACCGGACAGGTTGTAATAACGCAGGATATCGCCGAGCAGATGGCACTGCTCGTTTTTGCGCATTGCAGCTGCCTCATGTGCTTTGGATGCATAGCTGTTTTTACGCATATCCAGGTTTGTTACCATGGTATCGTAAGGGTTGGTTACGGTTGCGGAATGTCCCCAGGTGTGTTCCGCATACAGCAGGGAGTTATCGCCGTAAGCTTTTACCAGCTCTGCGTTATGAACGCCGGTCTTTTCTTCCAGGCGGTCGCAGATACGGTTTAAACGGACTGCCTCTTTATAATGCTTTACTGCATAAGGTGTGCTGCCAACACCGTTGCCCCACCAGTCGTTGATCGCGCCGCGGTAAACAGGGGCATCCGCCACCTTATCACGGATCAGCTCATACAGCTCCTGTAAGGTTACCATACGCATGGTAACTTCTTCGCCGTACTTTTCGTTGAACAACGCTACCGTGTCTGCAATTGCGGGATTGATGGGCGCGTTATCGGAAAATACACCGGAAACGCTTGTGATATAGAAATCATAAGGATAACCGTTTTCTTCATATTCCTCCATGCTTGCAATCAGGTTGGAGTGCAGTTTCTCCAGCGGTCCTGCAACATCGCCCTGTGCTTTGCCGAAGTAATTTTCTGTCATGAAGTTGACGTTTTTGTTGAATACGATGCCCAGCGCGTTGCCCAGGTTGTAATGCTCGCCGCTCCATACCAGCAGACGCTTTCCGTCTTCGTTTTCCCAAAAATAAGGCTTCTGGTTCTGATACAGCGGATACATACCGTGATGGGTGTGGATATTTGTATATAAGAACTCAACGCCGTTTGCGAGCATCGCGTCTCTCTGACCCATGGAAATACCGTTGATATCCGCAAACATCGCAGTCTTTACGGTAATGCCTTCCTTAGCGCATACTTCCTGCATATCATGGATTTTCTCGGTCAGATATTCGCAGTCCGCCAGGTCATTGAAGTTTAAGTAGTTTGCAGAAAGACCGATGCAGTTTTTCTTTACCAGATCGAAGAACATCTTTTTCTCTTCCTTCGTTGCAGCCTTTAAAAACTGTTCTACGCAGTACCAGGTCTCACAGTTCCATTTCAGATCTTTCTGATTGGTTCCTTTTTCCAGGCCCTCCTCAATCAGCTCTACTGCCCGGCGGATGTTGTTCGCCTGGTTGTAAATAACCTGTTCCTGCAGGTCTGTGTAACCAACGTCTGTGTGAGAATGATGTACAATGTAAACTTCTCTGATCTTGTGTGCCATTTGCAAAATCTCCTTTTTTTATGATAGAATAATGATTATAATTTCCAAAGGACTGTAGATGTGCAGCGCACAGAACAATCCGCGAAATCATGTTTAACCAATGCAACAGGACAGACAACCATGAACGAGACAAATCTGATTATCCAAAATCGCCTGCGCGAAGCGACCGTCAGTCTGGAGCGCGCCAACCTCATCATCTGTGACGAGACGTGGAAATGTGATTCCTCGGTTCCGCCCTTTTCCAGCATTCAGCTCGTCCTGCAGGGGGAGGGAACCATCTGCATCGATGAGACAACCATCCATCCGACAAGCGGACAGCTGTATCTGCTTCCCGCCTACACGAACCAGGCGTTTTTTACCGATATCCATAATCCATACCGCACCTACTATTGCCATTTCGAGATCACCTGCCAGCAGACCGACCTGTTCGAACTCATTCATCTGCCGCTCTGCATCGACGCGAAAGACCCCAAAAAGGCTGAACAGCTTTTCCTCGATCTCGTCCACAGCGTCCGGCAGGATGATATCTTTTCTGCGATGAAAGCCAAGCAGGCTGTTTTGAATCTGCTCTGCTATTATCTGGACTGCTGTCCAAAAGACAGCGTTTCCCTTGTTGCCCAGACCTTTGACTCGCCCCTTTCTGATGCGATTTCCTACGTGGAATCCCATCTGAACGAACAGATCACGGTACAGCAAATGGCAGAGGCTGCCGGTTATCATGCCAGCCACTTTACGAGGCTGTTCCAGTCCCGCATGGGCATTTCTCCCGGTCAGTTCATCCTTCAGAAAAAAATGGAAACTGCAACGCAGCTTTTGACCTCCACCGATCTGCCGGTCTCTGCCATCGCAGATTCCCTCGGATTCGGCAGCCAGTTTTATTTTTCGAATTTTTTCAAAAAACAGACCGGCATGACACCGTCCTCCTATCGCCGCTTATATCTGCGCGCCTATCTGGAATCCTGAAAATCTCATAGGTTTACATAACTGCAAATCTCCTGTGCACAAGAAGTGTAGCACAGGAGATTTCTCAATTACATATATTATTCTTTCAGAAATATATAAGATCGTGCGGTCGGCACTTTTACCCTTTTTACGCGGTTACACCCCCCGCTTCTTCTCTTTCTGACGAAGCAAACATGCGATTCCAGCAGTCAGGATCTGTGAAAGCACCATGCTCAGCCACACACCGTCCTGTCTCAAAATCCGCGGCACGATCAACAAAAGAATCAATAAGAGTACCGGTTCTGCATACACACAGATGTAGGAAAATACGCTTTGCTCCGTCGCATAAAATCCTGATGTGGTGATTCTCGAAAACGCATAGAACAAAAGTCCAGCCAGAAATATCGGCATCGCGTTTCCGGTCATCTGCGTTACGACATCGGAAGAACCAAAGATCACACCCAGATCATATCTCGTTCCATATAGGATCAGCATACAGGCCAGTGCCAGCACCCACGCTGTTCCATACGCCATGTTGCGCACCCGGTCCACCTCTTTTGTTTTTCCCTCACCGTAATGCAGGCTCATCAGCGGCTGGCTTCCATCTCCCACGCCCTGCATCAGCAGATACACGATCGTCAATCCATAAGCGATGCAGGCATAGCTCGCAACCGCAGTTTCCCCGCCGTAAGACAGACAGAAACGGTTCATAAACAGCAGGGAGATCATTGGAGAAAGCGACAGTCCAAACGGCGCGATGCCAATCTGCACGATTCTGCAGACCTTTCTTCCAAACTCCTTACAGATACCCAATACCGGCAGCTTTTCTTTCCATACATAAACAAAAGAGCCCACCATTGTCACAGCCTGCCCCAGGATCGACGCCCATGCCGCACCGGCCATGCCAAGCTGCAGCACCCAGACAAACAGATAATCCAGTACAATATTCATTCCAAATCCGGCGATCATTGTAACCATCGCAAAGGAAGCGCCGCCGTTATTACGGATCAGCGGCACAATGCCTGTTGCAAATACCTGAAAGGTCGTTCCATAGACCATGATCCGCAGATATTCTTCGCCCAGGGGACGGATCGTCCCCTCTGCCCCCAGAAAGGACAGCACCGGATTCATAAAAATCAGCATCACAGCCGTCAGAACGATACTCGTCAGAAGCAGCAGGCGCATCGCCGTGCGCACATACCCGTCTCCGTCCTCCTTCTGTCCCTCTGCACGCCGTACCGTCCACATGACTGCACCGCCCATGCCGATTCCGGTGCCCGCCGACTGCATCAGCGTCACCACCGGATACACCACGTTGATCGCGGAAAGCCCGACGTCCCCGACGCTGTTTCCCACAAAAAAGCCATCTACAATTGCATAAATACCAGAAAGTGCAAACGCCAGTACCGACGGCACAACGTATTTTAGAAATTTTTTCATATCCTCCTCTTTTCCCGCCGCAGACTGCGATTTGTCAGAAATGCAGAAATCTCTTCATAGTCTTTCCGGAAGCTGCTGTTTTTCCGAAAAATAAACATCACTTCGTGCTCCAGTGAAAAATCTTTGAGCGCAATCGGCACCAGCTGCGTCTCCCGCTCTGTCAGCGTTGCCTGGTAAAAAAAGGAAATCCCCAGGTCCGCGCGCAGCATGGCCTGAATCGCTCCGATATTTCCAAGCTCTGTAATCTGCAAAAAGTCATCCGTCGTCATTCCTCTTCTGCGCAGTTCCTGTTCCAGAATTTCCCGCGTTCCGGATCCCGGCTCCCTTAAAATCAGCCGTTCCGAAAGTAACTCCCGAAACTCTGCATTTCGATACTGCTCTGCCTTTTTCCGGGATGCGACCGGTATATAGGGCTCTTTGCGGTACAGCAGAAATTCATATTCTTCCCGTGGAAATTCCCCTTCCACAACCGCGAAGTCCAGCTTCCCGGCATCGAGCTTGGATAGCAGCTCCCGCGTGTTGGCAACCTCCATCCGGATATGGCTCTGGGGATAGGCGCAGATCAGACGCTTCAAATCAGGAGGCAGCATAAATTCCGCTACAGAAAGCGTTGCACCAAACGCAAAATTTCTCGTATTTTTCGCAGTATCCTGTAACATACGCGACAGATAAATTTCATCGTGCTTAAACGTAAGCGCTGAATTTCGCAGCAGCTCTCCAGCCCTGGTCAGTTCCACTTTTTTCCCGGTATGGTAAAACAGCTGTACCTGATAGAAGTTTTCCAGATAACGGATATGCTGGGAAACCGCCGGCTGTGTCAGATTCAGCTCCTGCGCAGCCTTTGTATAATTTAAATATTTACAGACGGTCAGAAATGTTTCCATCCGAAAATCCTGCATCGCTCCGGTTCTTCTCCTTTTCCATAGCCTTTTCCATCTTATCATAACAAAAATTTATCATTTTATAAATATATATCATTTTAATTTATTATATTTCTGTGCTAGGATGATAACTGCTTGCAGGCGGTACTGTAAACTGCTGCATCCGTCAGTGTCAAAACTTCTGATCTGACACGTAATTATGAGAGAAAACTGACGGCGAACGTTCCGTCAGGAAGGGAGAACACATGAGTTTCATTCAGAAAAATGCAAAAGGCATCCTGTTATGCCTCGTCCTTGCCATTCCCTGCTGGTTTCTGGGGCAGGCTGTCCCGGTTGTCGGCGGTCCGGTATTCGGCATCCTCGCCGGTATGCTGATCACGCTGCTGCTCAAAGATAAAACACAGTTCCAGAGCGGCATCACATTTGTATCCAAAAAGGTGCTGCAGTACGCAGTTATTCTGCTGGGCTTTGGCTTAAACCTTTCCGTTATTTTAGAGACTGGAAAACAGTCTTTGCCGATCATCCTCGCAACGATTTCCACCTCGCTGATTATCGCCTATGTGCTGCACCGCGTTATGCACGTTCCCGGCAAAATCTCCACGCTGGTCGGCGTCGGTTCCTCGATCTGCGGCGGCTCCGCAATCGCTGCGACAGCTCCCGTTATTGATGCAGATGATGAAGAGGTTGCGCAGGCAATTTCCGTTATTTTCTTCTTTAACATGCTGGCTGCCCTGTTTTTCCCGGCCCTCGGCGCGCTGCTCGGCTTTTCCACCACAAGCGGCGAAGCCTTCGGCATTTTCGCCGGAACTGCTGTTAACGATACTTCTTCCGTGACCGCTGCCGCATCCACCTGGGATTCCCTCTATCAGCTCGGCACACAGACGCTGGACAAAGCTGTTACCGTAAAGCTGACCCGTACCCTTGCGATCATTCCAATCACGCTGGTGCTCGCTTTTGTCCGCACGAGAAAAGCCGGTTCCGAAGGCAAAAAGGTCGAGTTTAAAAAGATTTTCCCGATGTTTATTCTCTACTTTGTGCTGGCTTCCGTCATCACAACAATCGCAACTTCTCTCGGTGTTTCCGCATCCGTATTTTCTCCGCTCAAGACACTGAGCAAGTTCTTCATCGTCCTCGCCATGTGCGCGGTCGGCTTAAATACAAACATCGTAAAACTCATCAAAACCGGCGGCAAACCTCTCGCCCTGGGCTTTTGCTGTTGGGTCGGCATCGCTTCCATGAGCCTGCTCATGCAGCATGTGCTGGGAATCTGGTAAGATACGGCACAGGAGCACGTAACAAGCAGCAGGATGCACGCAGCACAGATTTTGTGCGTTTCTTCAAAGTTTTATTTTGCGTTTTTGTTACTTTCTTCAATATTTTAGTTGCCCCCAGACCTGTCAGGATATCGCGCCTCGGCAGGCCTGGGGGTGTTTTCTTTTTTGTTTCTCATCCCTTTTCTCCGGAAACAAAAAAACGACATCAAATATCGGTAGATGGCCGCCAGACAAAATCCATACCGATATTTAATGTCGTTGTTTTTATTCACTTTCCTTCGAAAAAAAGCATGTCCGAAATCGTCCGCCGCCCCGTTTCGCCAAAATCGTCCTCTGTCTTTTCGAAATCATAGATCAGAAGCTCCGGCTGATTCCGGGTACATTCTTTTAAAATCTGACCGGATTTTCCAAAGACTGCGGTCGGCGCGGTCTGATACGGATGAATCGAATCGACAGAAACAATCGTCGATATATTTTCCACCGCGCGAGTCTGCAGATGCCCTTTGATTAAATCATATCTGCCCATATCATCCACATCCGACACGTCGTAAAACAGAACGATATTCAAGTCCGTTTTCTTTGCGTACAGTTCCCGGAAATACTCCGGGAATCGCACTTCAAAACAGATCCTGACTCCGACCGAAATGCCGTTTAATTCGAAAATACCGTCGCTGTTTCCCTGGGTAAAATTATCTCTGTCCCAGCCCCATAAAGCCCGCTTATCATAGAACCAGACAGGCTGATCGGGGCGGAACAAAATTGCCCGGTTGTAAATCTGATCCGCCTGATAAATCGTCCCCACAAGAAGCGCAATCCCGGTTTCCTCCGAAAGTTTTTGAAGCTTCTTACAGCAATCCTCCACAAGGTCAAAACGAACCTCAGACGAGCTTTTGATGTCTCGCGGTGGATATCCCGTCAATGCGCATTCCGGGAAAATCAACATCTGGACAGCGTTCTTTTTGGCAAGCGAAATTGCCTGTTTTATTTTTTCAAAATTCGCCAAAATATCGCCGGACACGGCAAACTGATATGCTGCGATTCTCATTTTTAAGTTTCCCCGTTGAATGCCTGTACTTCCGCGTAAAACCAACTGATATACACAGATTATGTAGGCTGGTTTTCTTCGTTTTTAACCTGTTCTGCCTTCTCCGCCTTACGCTTTATTAACTCTGCTAATGTAGCTTTCGATTCCGCACTATATCTCGGAATCATACCTTCAAATATCCCTTGTGTCGTATCGACTGACAGGACAGGATTTCCGGCATTATCCTTGACTTCCGAATCCCTCAAGGGATCAATCAGGTATAATGCTCTTGCCATATATAAAAGCTTATCGATAGAATCCTTATGTGCCTGATCCGCCCATACGCTTACAAATTCTTCTTTTCCAGCCTTATTTTTCAGTTTTATGACATTTGTTTTCCCGTCACATGCTTTCAGACCTATTAAATCCTTTAAGACTGCTTTTGTATATAGCGGATCCTCTTTTTTTAATCCTTTATTCCAAAAAGGTATCTGCAGCTGTTGGAAAAAACCGATAACCGTCCCTCTGACGACAACCAATCTAAGCAAATTTAAATATATCGGGGTTTCTGATGAAGTTCCTTCTTCCCTAAGAGTAACCGCTTTCATTAAAGAACCTGGTTTTTCTTGTTTCGCAACTTCAGAATCTACTAAAATGTTTCCTTCCAAATCCGCTTTTGCATATAAAAACACTTTATTCACGTTTTCTACGTTCAAATCCAAAAATTGTGAAACCTCTTCTTTGCTAGGAATCTTTATGTTTTCTTCCATAATTTCAATCGTTCTTTCTACTGAATTTAAATAGGTAATTGTGAAACGAATTTGCAATTACCTACCCTTATCTGCATGATACGAAACCCTGCGAACATGTCAATTTAATTGATGCCCTTGCAAAATTTCAATTCTCTCTGTAATAAGCTGCTTCACACTTTCCTTTTGTTCTTGTGACAAGTAGGACTCTTCCACCTGCTGTAAAAATTTTTCCTTCAGTCCACAAGCTTTTGTGATCATACGCTCACATACATTTGATAAAATGCCGCAAGATTCTGCTAGAACAAAAAATTCTTTTCGGTGTATATTCCGTTTTTTCCCATTTATGGTAAGAGCAAACTGTTCTGTATCTTCCGGCATAATTACATTCACCGGCAGCATATCGTAAGCTTTGGATAACTGAAATTTTCGATTCCCTGGTTCGGTCTCCCTTAAAGAAAAATTTTTCAGGTGCATATCCGAATTTCCAATAATAAAAGAGCCGATTACACGCAAAAACATTTCTGACAAATCCAGTCCCGGGGTTTCTGAATATTTTTTTATAATTCTTCCACAATTTTCATAAGACCCCTTATATTTATCCTGCGTCAATCGTTCGGAAAGCTGGCAAAAATCCTCCATCGCATACAACAACGTTTCCTGAGCCGTGATCTCTCTGTCGATTCTTCTGGTAATATAGGCATATTCATCGTTCATTTTAATTAAAGCATGCGGTACGGTCTGAATACCCATTTTTTCTGCAAGACGCATGGCAAGGTCTTCAAATTCTGGCATATTTTCAAACTCTTCTGTTTGCGGTTTTAAAATATATCCGGTCGGATAATCTACAATTGTGAGTCTTGCACTGATATCACATGATAAATGTAATGACAGTTTTTTCTGAACTCCTGGAATTGTGATTCCTTCGTTTACGGTTTCATTTGCAAGCTTTTCCAATTGCTCTTTTGTAATATCCAATACCGGCAATTCATCAACATGGAAAAAATTTTTTACACATTTTTTATGCCAGCACCATGTTTTTTCAGCTGCCGATGCCGTATTCAAAATCTGCTTTCCACAACATAGACATTTCATACTTTCTTTCCCCTGATGCAAACATCTCCAATGCAATCTTTGCATGCCGAGAGCAATAAGCCAAACCTGTCATTTCTGTCAATTTTCCAATTTCGGCACACAACACCAAGCAGCCATCCTTCCGGAATCAATCCGTCGAAAAATGGGAACAGTATGGTAGTCTTATAAGGTTCTTTCCGTAATGGAAGCGTAAGACTTGCAGCTACTGCACCTTCCCGTTTTAAATATTCCTCCGAATAAGAAAATGCGTAGCCTTCTTCTGTTTCAGCAATAATCCCGGCAAAATAATCTTGAATATATACATATCCTTTTCTATATTCCGATTCCATTTTTACCTCTCTTTCTTCCCCGGTACTGCCTCACAGCCGAACATCGCAAGTGCCTGATTTACTTTATCCATACGCACAGTTTCTTTTCCCTGCTCCAGTTCTCTTACAAACCGAAGTCCCAGACCGGAGCGAAGTGCAAACTCTTCCTGGGTTAAACCAGCCTTTTTTCTTTCTTCTTTTATATATTCTCCAATTTTACTCATAAATATATAATAGTCCCGTTCGGGTATATTTTCAACAAATGCTTTTCAATCAGTCCCGTTCGGGTATATTACCGTCAATCTACCGCCTTCTTTATTTCTTTTTCCCGTCTTTTCTTTTTTTCTTACGTTCCTGAATCCGACTGCTGAGAAAATCCGATTTTTCCCCGGAGGCTGTATCTGTTTCCTCTAAAGCGATTGTCGGCAGAGAATCGATTTCATCCTTCTTCATACGGGGCAGCTCGTATTTGTGTTCAAAGTCTGCCACCTCTGCGCGGAACTCCGGATTGTCCGTATCACGGACCATTTCCAGATAGCCGTGGGTATCAAAGCCGTCTTCATTGACCTGAAGCAGGCATACTGCGATATTGGAGCAGTGGTCTGCAACACGTTCGTAGCAGGTCGTAATATCCGACAGCGTAAGTCCAAGCTCTATGGTACATTTTCCCTTCCGCAATCTGCGGATATGGCGTCTCTTGATCTCCATATTCAGTCCGTCGATCACCTCTTCCAGAGGCTCTACAGATTTTGCAAGCTTCAGATCATCGTTCTTAAATACCGTTACCGCACGGTTCATGATATCCTGAACCGCCGCCGTAAATACCTTCAGCTCTTCTTCTGCTTTGGCAGAAAAATGCAGATCCTTTTCCGCCATTTCCTGTGCATATCCTACGAGGTTGATCGCATGATCACAGATCCGCTCAAAATCACCGATACAATGCAGCAGCGTGGACAGTGTATGGCTGTCTCTCGTAGAAAGATTCCGACTGCTCAATTTTACCAGATAAGTACCCAGCTGATCTTCATAGGAATCCACAAGATTTTCCAGATTTTCCACCCGCTTTGCCTGTTCTGGATGAAACTCTGTCACAAGTCCCATACCAAGCAGCAGGGCTTCCCGGGCATACTCTGCCATATCGCCTGCGGCTGTTTTACACTGCTCCAGTGCAAAATGCGGAGATGCAAGGAAACGCTCGTCCAGGATCTGAATGCTCTTTTCTACCGGAACCTCCTCGAGCTCGTCCGGGGTAACCGGAATCGTCTTCATCGCAAGCTTTACCAGTACTTCGGATATCGGCAGCATAATAATCACCGCCGACAGGTTAAAGATACTGTGGATCATAGCAATGATGAAGGGGTTTGCAAGCTCTGTCATAAACGGAAAATGCACGATCGCATCGATCAGATAAAACAGCACCATGAAAAAGCTTGTCTTTAAAATACAGAAATATAAATGCATCAGCGCTGCACGCTTCGCATTTTTACTTGCGCCCATAGAGGAAAGGATCGCAGTGATCGCCGTACCGATGTTTTCACCCATCAGAATCGGGATCGCAGAACCGATGGTAAGTGTTCCGCTCATGGAAAGTGCCTGCAGGATACCGATGGATGCAGAAGAGCTCTGAATAACCGCAGTCAGCACCAGACCGGCGAGCATGCCCAGGATCGGATTGGAGAACATCGTCAGGATACCGGTAAATTTCTCATTACCCGCCAGAGGCTCTACTGCAGAGGACATAGTTTCCATACCAAACATCAGAACTGCAAAGCCGATCAAAATCGTACCGATATCTTTTTTCTTATCATTTTTAGCAGTCATCAGCATGATCACGCCAATGATACCGACGATTGGTGAGAAGTTTGCCGGCTTTAACAGCTGTACAAACACATTGCTGCTTTCGATACCAGTCAAGCTCAGCATCCAGGACGTAACGGTCGTTCCGACGTTCGCCCCCAGAATAACGCCTGCAGCCTGCGTCAGCTTCATAATACCGGAGTTTACGAGTCCGACTACCATTACCGTCGTTGCTGACGATGACTGAATGACTGCCGTGACAACACAGCCCAGCAGCGCGCCCTTCCATTTGTTGGAAGTCAGCGATTCCAGAATTTCTTCCAGACGTCCGCCCGACGTTCTTTTCAGACCATCTCCCAGAACCTGCATACCGTATAAAAACAGAGCAAGTCCTCCGACCATCGCCAATATTCCGAATATATCCATTTCATCCTCCATGCTGCGGTCCTGCCGCTCATTTTTCAAAGATATTACTTTGATTTTACATGATTGAGCCTTTTTCCGCAACCTTTCAGGTGAAATCCAGCGTATTTCCAGCATATTTCTCCTGTCAGACAGTTACAGTTCCCCCTTTTCCTTTCCGGCCGCAGTGGGATCCTCCCAAAGCGTTTTTGTTGTATGGAGTCGAAGCTTCCTATCCGACAAAAAATCCCGGTACGTTTTCACGCACCGGGATTTTTATCAGGTGAGATTTTGACGGAATGCTCAGATTTGTATACCGGAAAGATCAGCCTTCAATTGCGATCCGGTTGTCTTTCTTTTCTACCTTCTTTGCTTCCTTCTTCAAAATGTGAAGCTGCAGGATACCGTTTTCAAACTTCGCGGAAACATCCTCAGGTTCAACGGCTTCGCCGACATAGAACGTTCTGGAGCAGCTGCCTGCGTAACGCTCCTGACGGATGTATTTGCCGGTCTTCTTATCGGTTTCGTCTTTATCAAGGCCTTTGGCAGCACTGATATTCAGATAACCATTATCAACGGTGATCGTAACCTCGTCTTTCTTGAAGCCAGGCAGATCAATATCTACCTCGTAAGCATCCTCGGTTTCCCGAACATCGGTCTTCATGAGGTTCTTTGCATGTTTGCCATACAGAGGATTCTTCTTACCGAAGAACTCACTCTCATCCGGCCAGCTCATCCAGTTGTCCATATTCTCAAATAAATCTTCATCCCAAATTCTAGGCAGTAACATAAGTCATTCCTCCATTCCTTCTATTATGCCTTCTGTGAATCTTTTTCAGAAGTGGTTGTCATTTTACTTCGTTCAAAGAAAAGCTTTCTGAGAACTCCGATTCCTTTTACGGTATCCGTTGTTCTCTTTGTTTCCCTTTCCTTTGTTCTAGATGTAATATAACACTCATTATTAGCAGTGTCAATAGGTGAGTGCTAATTTTTTTGTGAAGAATTTGTGAACGCTGCGAGCCATTCAAAATGCTGCTTCCATTTGTCTGCTTAACGCTCTATCTTATCATCCATACAGTACTTAAAAAAACCAGACACGCCACTTCGCTTCCCAAAACAAATTCTTTCACGGTATGTCTCTTTAGCTCAACAGAAGCCCAGAATTCCGCCAAATAAAAGACCATACAGATTACCGCCGGAATCCACCCCAAACAATAACTTATAATCAGATAAGGTAAGGTACAACTACATGCATGCCCGCTGGCGCGTACTTTAAACCCCTTATTTACAATCGTAAGTATCATAACCGCCAGAAAATAATCATTAAAAATCCACTGCAGCATTCCACTGCAGCCCACGCAATAACCAATCAGCATCGCTGCCAGATAGGACGCAAAATTAAAAATAAAGGCCATTTTTCTTTGATCATTACGCTTTTCTTCCGGATTCTTTTTTCTGGCAGCAATTGGATAGGAACAAATTGGTATAACAGTCAGAAATAAAATCGCCAAAAGCAATTTTCCTGGCGTTCCAAATTCTTCACGCTTTAATCCGTATAATATCAGAAGCATAACCAATGCTTCTATCGGCGGAATCGTTATCATTCGAATGATTTTAGCTGCCTTTTCCTTCATGTTATCTTGCCTTTCCTAAACAAACTTAATTTTTACTTATATCAGTATATCAAATTCCTGTTCATTCCGTATCAGACAGCAATGACCTCGGTGTCTGATTTTCAGACATTCTTCCTGCTTTTGTCCATTGTAAAGGCAGCTTTTTTCTCTTAGTATATTCACATATTGCAGAATAACTGTGTTATGCATTAGCACCAGATTCAAAGATTCAATCAAAATAATAGATTCGATTCATACAAAGGAGAATACTACTATGAATGCATCAAACACACTGAAAAAGCTCGGAATCGAACAGACTTTCAACTACATCTACAAAGATCCAGACAAAAACATGGAAAAGCTGATGGACTGGGCTGATAAGTGTACATTTATACCGGTGGTGAGCCCCTTGTTCGCAAAAAAGACCTGATCCGTCTCTGTGAAAAACACTCTGACTGTGTATTCTTATGCTTTACAAATGCTACGCTGATTGACGAAGAATTTGCAGATGAGATGCTTCGTGTCGGCAACTTCGTTCCGGCTATTTCCCTGGAAGGTTTTGAAGAAGCTACCGATGGACGTCGGGGAAACGGGGTATATCAGAAAGTAACAAAAGCAATGGCTCTTCTCCGGGAAAAGAAGCTTATGTACGGCATTTCCTGTTGCTATACCAGTGCAAATTATGAATCTATTACTTCAGAAGAATTCTATGATTCCATGATTGATCTTGGAGCATATTTTGTATGGTATTTCCATTATATGCCGGTAGGAAATGATGCCGCACCAGAGCTTCTGCCTTCTCCCGAGCAAAGAACCGGAGTTTACGAAAAAATCCGTCATTACCGTGCAACAAAGCCATTATTCCGATTCCAATATCCGTGAAAAGTCCTTACTGGAAGCGCTTCGCTCTCCGATGATGATGGCATATCACAGAAATCAGCCATTTAATGACAATATGCTCCGTCCGTGTCCGATGCTGGAAAATCCTCAGAAGCTTCGGGAAATGGTTTCCTTTGTCTGAATCATTCTTCCCCCCGAATTCGCAGTCTTACCTCTTTCTGCGTGATTATTTACTTCTTTAAATCGTACAAAATTGCTGCAACATTCTCTGGAGGTTCCTGAAAATCTTCCTTGCTCCATTCCCGGTACATATTATAAATTGCGCCTGCAAACGCACTGATTCTTAAAATTTCTTCCTTTGTCTCTTTTTTGGGATCAACCCATTTCGAAACAAGATATTCTGTAATTTTTGCTAAAAACAAATCTCCCATTCCAGCTGTAATCAAAGCATCTATGAATTCACGATGCAAATAGAAAAACCGGAAGCAGCGCAGCATATATTTCTTCCCATAAAATACCATTGCATCTTCTGTATCCTGTTCTTCCGCTTCTTTTTCTTTGTATTCTTCCACCACCTCGTCTAAATGCTCCGTCAGAATATCTTCTATCGCATTATAATTTCTATAAAATGACATTCTGGAAACACCTGCCTCAGAAGTAATATCGGAAACTGAAATGGAAGAAAAGGTCTTGTTTCCCATTAGACGCAGCAGTGCTTTGTACATATCCTGTTTTACCTGAATATTTGTCTGACTTATTCTCTCTTTCATTGTGACTCCGGTTCTGATGAAATATTTCTCCTGGAAATATTGAAAAATCATTTTCTTAATGTTACAATTTGTAACATCATTATAAAGCATTTTTTATTTTTTTACAATCCAATATTTCATCCGCATTTTTATACCAGGAGAAACACATTATGAAAACAGCCGTTATGACTGACACAAACAGCGGTATCACAAAAACGATCGCAGAAGAACTGGGAATATATGTGATACATATGCCTGTAATTATTGATGAAATTACTTTTTATGAAAATGATACTATCACAGAAGAAGAATTTTTCTGTGCTCTCTCCAGCAATAAACGCATTACCACTTCACAGCCGTCCCCCGGCGACGTCATGGATTTATGGGATCAGATTTTAGCTAACGGCTACGATGAACTTGTATATATTCCAATGTCAAGCGGCTTATCCAACTCCTGTGCTGTTGCAACATGTTATTCTCAGGAGTATAATGGAAAAGTTGAGGTCATTGATAATCATCGGATTTCCGTTACCATGTATGAATCCGTGCTTCATGCAAGAGAAATGTCCCTGAACGGAGCTTCTGCTAAAGAAATCAAAACCGCATTAGAATCTGATGCCTATAATTCAAGTATCTATGTTTCTGTAAATACATTGGAATATTTAAAAAAAGGCGGACGCATCACGCCTGCTGCAGCTTTGGTGGGAACAGTATTATCCATAAAACCTATTTTAACAATACAGGGCGAAAAACTGGATTCTTTCGCCAAGGCTCGTGGTTCTATGAAAAAAGCGGAAGAAAAAATGATTCTTGCAATTCAATCCGATCTCGAAAAAAGATTTACACATGAAGATATGTCTAAATTGCATATTGGCGCAGCCGGTGCAGGGCTTACAGCAGCACAGCAGGAAGAATGGCTGACTCTGCTCCGGAATCATTTTCCAAAGGCCGATGTTTTTTACAGTCCGCTTTCTGCCAGTATCAGTGTTCATACCGGTCCCGGTGCAGTAGGAGTTGGCATCAGTTTCTGAACCAATGTGCTAATGGGGTGAAACAGATGAAACAAAAAACACTTATTCCGCTTACCGTTTTCTTACTGGGTTTATGCTTTGTCAGTATAATCCTATACAAAGTAGACTCTCATGAAATAGCGCAGAACCATACAACAGCATTATTAAATGCAACAACCTATGGGGAACGCATAAAAA
>ERZ1026856.713-NODE-713-length-19169-cov-7.643612_pt1 | contig 19169 bp, 19 predicted proteins | sample MGYA00380158_ERZ1026856 | MGnify/ENA primary metagenome ERZ1026856 (study PRJEB33269, sample SAMEA4719794) | human gut metagenome | biome: human-associated habitat; feature: organic feature; material: feces | place: Cameroon | collected 2013-10 ...
TACTCTTTATTCAATTAGTCAGTCAACGCAAACCTGTAGTCTCTTCTTTTACAATCTTCTCTGTCTTTACCTGCCCGCTTTGCTACTCAAAAAACAGGGCTGCCGTACGCATCATTTCGTACGACACCCCTGTTCATATTTATAAAAATTGAGGAATTAATAAAATGGATAAAAAATTGGCAATAATATCATACTTACTATAAAGCATACCAGGCTTACTGCCAGTCCCGGTTTCAGGAAATCTTTAAACCTTACATTTCCAGGTCCGATAATCATGGAATTGGCCGGAATTGCCATCGACGTACATACTGCAACACTACTTGCAATGAACACTGCAATGACAACGGCTCTCGGATCAGCTCCCAGTGATTCGGCAATGGTCCATGCGATCGGACACAGCAATGTACAGGCCGCAGTATTACTCATAACCTGTGTCAGTGCCCATGTCAGAATCCACAGTGATGCCATGATGATCATCGGACTTGACTGTCCGGTCACCGAAATCACTGCATCTGCAATCATTTTACCTGCTCCCGTATCATTTAACGCTGTTCCAAGCGGCATCATAAATGCAAGCATAAATACCGTCAGCATTTCAAACGATGCAAATGCTTCCTTCTGGGACAGCACGCCGAATAATACCAGCACAATTGCACCACAGCATGCTGTTACATGCATCGGTGGAAGGAAATCCACATAATCTGTAAGCACCATTCCTACAATCGTAAGTACCAATACTACAATTGTCAGTGTCCCATACCATTTCGCACGCTGCTGTAATCCGGCTCCTGTAGTGTCTCATTTCCCGCTTCCCGGTCATTGATCAGCTTTGATCCAAAGAAGAATAAGAATATTGCAACAACAATCAGCATTGGAATGCCAATTTTCGCATATTCAAAAAAGCTTACCGTCATAGATCCGTTACTGATCTCTTCGATCGTGTTCTTTGCGATCAGATTTCCCGGCGAACCGATGATCGTTACATCGGCTCCGATGGTTGCACCGATCACCAGCGGCATCAGAAGCTTGATCGGTTTTATGTTACTTCCTGCTGCAATTCCCATCACGATCGGTAAAAGAACCGCAACTGTTCCACTGTTGGACACAAATCCTGACATAATGCCACTCAAAAGAGTAATCACCAGGATCAGTCCTCTCTCACTTTTTGTATATTTCAGAAGAAACTGACTTGTCTTATAAGCCATTCCGGTCTTAAAGAACGCTGCACCGATCACACACATTCCAAGGATTAAGATTACATTGGAATTGATCACACAAGTAAAAATATCATCTGCCTCAATAATTCCAGTAAAGTAAAGTGCTACCGGCACCATAAACGCAACCAGTCCCATCGGAAGTTTATCCGATACAAAGAGAACGATTGCAACTGCAAGTATGATTAATGTTATAACTGCCTGTGACATGACTGTTCTCCTTTTCTATACAAATCTACATACATGATCCACTGCAATATCAGAAAATCCAAAATTATCCGCTAAGCCTGTCACTGACAGATTCTTCCAAATATGCAAAAAGAACTCCGTATGATCCATGCGAGAGTTCCTTTTTTATTCAATTTATCCGATCAACACTTTTTTCCCTTCAAACGCAAATCCATAATGCAGAATTTCCTCTTTACAAAAACCTCTTGCAAACAATTCTGCGTCATAATTCTTTTCCTCAATCTGCTTTCTTGCTGCCTTTACAGATGCTTCCAGATTCGCTTCTTTTATTGCATTATGCACCTTAAATTCTATAATAACTGCCGGATAACAATTATCTCGTTTTTTCGGAATCATCATTACATCATAACGGCCAAATCCACTTTCTCTGTTCGAACGTATTTCGTAAATATCCGTCTGCTCTGCAATCAATCCAAGAACAAATCCATGATAAAACCGTTCTGGTTCACTTTTGCCGCCTTCCACTCCATCTACATCAAAATAACTGAAGGTTGCCATAGATATCTGATTCATATAATAATTCATCGCATCTATGTCATTTTGTAAAAGTGCTTTGATAAATTGATTATAGTTTGTCCGGCTCTGATTAAACCAGCTCTTGAACAAATTCGTAAACATAGCTGTCGTCTCAAGATTGGTAATCTTCAGATGATACCACGGCTCTCTTAATAATCCACGGTATTCCACCTGTTCTGCTTTCAGATATCCGCTTGCCAGCATAAGACTCCATATAGCATTTTCATCCTGATCCAGCTGTTCAAACACAATCTGTTCATCAAAATTTACGATAATTTCTTTCCCTTGCAGAAGTTCTTCCATCTGTTCCTTAATACCGGCAGATGCCTTTCGTATCAGTCTGCTGATCAAACTATTCGAACTTGTATCTGCCCAGTACGTACGCACCTGTTTTTTATCCAGATAGTTTGTAATAGACCATGGATTATAAATATCTTTCTGATTTCCAAATACGAATCCATCATACCATGATTTCACAATTTCTTTCTGCTCTGACATTCCCATATTATCCAGTGCCGTAAATACTTCTTCTTCCGTAAATCCAAAACTTGTCTCATATTCCAGAGATGTGGAAGTAATCACATTCAGATTATTCAGATCTGAAAAAACCGACTCCTTTGACACCCGGGTAATCCCTGTCATCATAGCCCGTTCCAGATATGGATTCGTCTTAAATGTTGCATTAAAAAGACTTCTTACAAATGAAGTAAACTGATCCCAATATCCATAGAGATATGCTTCCTGCATCGGTGTATCATACTCATCTAGAAGTATAATTACTTTTTTCCCATAATAGCGGTAAAGACAATTCGCCAGATTCTTGACTGCATTACAGATTGTATCGTTGGCTACCGATTCCTTGGCTCCAGGATTCTTAGCATAGTTATCCAGCTCTTCGAAGCATTTCCGCTCTCCTTCCGTAAGCTCTTTACTCTCCAATAAATAGCGGTGTTCCGAATATGCTTCGTTAATTGCCATAATAATGCCATCTCTGGCATCATGATAATTACTTCCTTTTATCGATGCAAAGCTTAAGAAAATGACAGGATAACTTCCCTGTAAGCCACGATACTTTTCATCGTTCCAAATTGACAATCCTTCAAACAACTGCTTCTTTCCGGCATACTGATTGGAAAAAAAGCAATTTAACATGCTCATATTCAGCGTCTTTCCAAAACGTCTTGGCCTGGTTACCAGCGTGATATCATCCTGAGATTCCCACCATTCTCTAATCAGTTCTGATTTATCTATATAAAAGCAATCATTTTCCCGTAATGATGCAAAGTTCTGTTTTCCAATACTGATAACTTTCCCCATGGCGATCTTCCTCACTTTCCTTAGGCCTTCTATCTTGCTACTATTTTATATTTTATCATACAATAATATTCTCAAAAAGAGCTTCCTGTATTTTATCCGGAAGCTCTTCTATCTTTTATTTATACTCTATTTCCAAAACATATTGATCACTACGGTAAATACTGTTGGATAATTCAATCGGATCATTCTCTGCATCATACGCAACTCTTCGTGCTACCAATACAGGAAATCCTTCCTCTGCTTCTAACCAATCGCATACTTCTCCCGTTGCTGCTTTAGCCTCTACAGTATCTTTTGCCCTGACAATCTCTGTTTGGCATATTTCTTTCAAACTGTCATAAAGCGAATACTGATTATAATCCACATTAAATAATTTTTCACTTACCTTGCTTGATAAATATGATTCCTGAACCACAATTGGATTTTCATGTACTTTTCTTAAACGTTTTAAAAACATAACCCGCGAAGTGATTGAGATATTTAAAATCTCTGCAACTTCTTTGTTCGGCGTAACCATCTTCTTTTCCAGTACAATTGTATCTACTTTAAAACCTTTTTTCATCAGGGAATCACGAAAACTCATTCCCCTTGTCTTTGTACCTTCACGCCTCATTTTGCTAACATAGGTTCCGCTTCCTTGGATTCTGGTAAGATACTCTCTACTTACCAATTCCATAAGTGCCTTGTTCACCGTCATTCTGCTGACCCCGTATTCTTCCGCCAGTTTTTCCTCTGCAGGAAGTTTTTCTCCTGCTTTGTACTCTCCGCTGATTATCTTGTTGTAAATGGCTTCTCTTATTTGTAAGTATACAGGTGCTTTTCTAAATTCATTTTCACTTATCATGCGCCTTACCATCCTCTTATTTTGTATATTAATTTTAACATATATTTTGTTCTTTGTATACTCACACGCCTAAAAAAGCAGTAAGTTTTATATATTTCTACATAAAACTCACTGCTTTTATTTCTTATTTTCTATTGCATAATTCGTTTAATCGTTTTCCAAGATATCTTGCTTTTTCTTTTGCCTTTTCATTTTCCTTCACAGGATGCGTATCTGTCTCTTTTGCAAATACAGAACCGATACATTCTGCTTCCATATGATCAAATGCAAAATCAGCTACACCTTCTATCAACAATTCCATATTTACCCAGTTTCCACCAGTTGTTACAAGTAACGCACCATATTTCGGTTTTGGCTTTTCTTCTTCTACATGTCTGATATGTCTGTTAGACCAGTAAGACTGTAATCTTGAAAATACCTTATATGTTGGAGCCGATACAATTCCGAAATGCATCGGACTTGCGATAATTACCGCATCACACTCATCGATGTAATCATAAAGCTCTGTCATATCATCTTTAATAGAACATCCCCGCTTTTTAAAGCAATATTTGCAATCTTTACAAGGTGCAATATCTGCATTATAACAATCTACGATTTTAACTTCACCTTCCAAAACACTTAACGTTTCGTCCAATAAATGTTTCGTATGACTATCTTTTGCCGGAGATCCGTAAAACACTATTGTTTTCATACACGTTCCTCCTCTAATCTATTCGTCGCTGCAAACTATATGCTCTTCGGTTGGCTGTAGTTCCTTATTATTTTTGCTTACGAAATATACAATAAGGAAGAATACTGCCATGATTACGTAAATAATTGCAAACTGAGGATTTGCATTAATCTTAACACTCTCAGAGTGAATCAGACCAACGAATGCACAAAATGCTGCAACGATAAATGCCACTGCTGTATTCAGCCATTTTCTGTCAATGATAAAGATCAGGATACAAGAGTATACGATTGCTATCATCATAGAACCTTTTCCTAAGAAGAAGTATCCCTGTGAAACTCCTGCTGAAGCAAGATGATCACTTGTTACTTTTACTCCGTCTACTGCGAATTTAATTCCTTCACCTTTAAGAGCTGCAGCAATTGCAGATGTAGCTGCTGAAGAACCATTTAAAATCTTGCTATACATTAATTCGAAAATTGGAATTGCGGTTGCTATGATCATTGCTGGATAATATTTCTTATTTACAGTGGAGTAAGACTGCGTTCCTGTTGAAATTGCTACAAAGATCAGCAGAATTAATGTTGCTGCTGCCGGGATTGCACTTGTTGCAATTGCTACCAGACCAGACATGCAAAGGGCAAGGTAAATAACTCCTGTGTAAAGTGAGTAAGCTGTTCCGGCTTTTGCTTTTTTCCATGCTGGATGTCCCCAATACTCATTCAGAGGGAACGGATTACCAAATAATGATCCAATAATATTTGCACATCCTGTTGCGATCAGGCATACTCTTTCTTCATAGTGATCTCCACCTTTTTCTGCCTGTTCTACACCCTGTAATAATGCAGTTACATCTGAGAATGCGTATGCGATAATCAGAGGAAGATAAGTCAGTGCATGACTCATTGCTTTACCTCCAAGAAGACCTAACTGCGGTAATGGAACATAGAATCCGATGTTCTGTACTGCAGAAGCCAGATCCGAAACATGCATAACGCCTGTTGCCCATCCAATAATTGTTCCGACTAAAACTGCGATCAGAGCTGGAGAAAGCTTTTTAGTCTTAATCTTTCCAAACTGGAAGAATAATAACAGAAATAATGCTGGAATCTGAATCTGTGGGTGAGCAAAACCATCTGCCATTGATGTCATCAACAGATAAGCAATTGATCCTCCAACTACACTACCAAGCATTGCTTCCATTGGAATATGTTTCATCAGGAATTTAATAATAAATCCACATACTACGAACATCATTCCATATAATAGATTCGCATGCAAGGTAACCTTCCAGGCAAATATCGCATCATTCGTTTCAAAGAACACTGGCATAAATATTGCATATAACCATGCAAAGAATGATCCTGCTGCAATTCCAGCCGGCAAAGCTGTCAAATCATCTCTATTTAATTTTTTTCCTAAATGCCTAGCATAAAATGTATTAAATGCTAATAATAAGAATGCTGAAAGTCCAATTGCGGATACGATTTTTCCAAATACGATATCCTGAGACATTCCCATAACGCCCGTCAGCACACCAATTCCTACAATAATTTTTGAGAAACCGTCAAAGAATACACCGATGACAGCATCAACATCCCCTCGTTTAAACCATGGTATATTTAATTTCTTTTCTTCTGACATATCTGCACTCCTTCTTGATGCATGTCTCTAACCTGCGCATCATACATAATCATAATTAAATTTGTATCTAAAATAAGCAAAGTAGTCATTGTACATATGAATGGATAAAATCTGTGTATGAGGATGTGCTTCAGCTAAAAATCCTTTATCAGCCTTACCCAAAGTCATCGTATCTCCTCCACCAATATATACTGCGGATAGATTCAGGAAAAATTCGTCCATCATCTTCTGCTTTACAAGATAATGTCCATATCCCGGAGATTCGATCAACAGTCTCTCAATTCCAATCTTTTTCAGGATTTTCATTGTTACTGTAGAATCCGGAAAACCTCCTTTACCTGTAACCAGTACCGGCAGTACTCCTTTTCCTGCTTTATCCAGTTTTTCTTTGATTACTTCTTCTGAATCCGTTTCTTTTGCCACCAGATAAGTTCCTTTGAAATTCTTTTCTAGATACTCCAAGCCCTTTGGTGATGTAACCATCATACAAGGAACATCTGTATTCTTCAGTAAATTATGTTCCATCGGAACATCCGTCGCATCCAGTGTCATTACAATATTTAACGGAATTTCTGAAAGTCCCGCTGCCACACGGTCTTTCTGGATTTCTTCATCCATACAGTGCATACAATAATCTGCATCTGTTCTCATGGAGTTTCCTCCGATAATTGCTGCATCACAGATTCCTCTAAGTGCGTTCAAAATCCAGAAATCTGTATCTTTTCCATTACCAGCCATCATATTTTTTCCGGCAACATAGAATGCACTTGGTTTATCTGCATATGCAAGCTTTCCATCGATTGATGTTACGAATGATGAAAAAATATACGGTCTGTCTCCCGGTACTTCCGGAAAAATCAGTTCACTTCCATATACCTTCCGGATCTTTTCAGATTTGACCGGTATATTATTCCATTCTTCTAACTTCTCACTTCTGTAGAGCAGTTTGATTTTAATCTTCTCCGCATCAAAGGGCACCATAGCTAACCCCATATTTTTTATACCTCCTTTGTAGTAGAATCTAACTTCATAATCTGAGCTCTGAGTTCCTCATATTTTTCATAAAGTCTTTCATATTTTTTCATTCTTTCATGATTTGGTTTAATAACTGTACTGTCACCAAACCATGTATCTGTCAGTTCCTTATAAACCTTGATTGCACCACTTCCGTAACCTGCCAGGAATGCAACTCCAAGTGCTGTGGAACTTTTCGGATTATAATGTAAATCTCTTCCGATTATATCGGCAAACATCTGGCAGATTTCTTTTGAATTAGCTCCTCCACCAAAGATATTAATCTGCTCAATCGGCATAGAGAAATTCACGATATTATAACGTGCATTATATGCAATTCCTTCCAGCATAGCGTGATACCAGTGGAACTGTGTATGACATCCTCTGTACCCCATCATGAATTCGGCATCCGGACCAAAGAATGACGCATCTGTCTGTAATTTATAATGTGGGAAATACCATAATCCTTCCGTACCTGGTTCAATCTCATCCAGATGACAGTTCAGATCATCCCAATTGTCGTATCTGAGATTATTTCTTAAATGAAGAATACTTTCACCAAATGAGAAAATTCTTCCTGCAAAGTGTGCTTTTCCATCTCCATAATGAGGACAGGCAACATATTCTTTCGGTGATCCTTCTGCATACATAGAAGTTCCTGATGTTCCGAGGTAAATCATAAAATGTTTTGCATTATAAGCGCCTCCGCCTAACATCGATGCAAAAGTATCTCCTACACCAGTAATAACTTTTGTTTTTTCTGACAGACCTGTCTCTGCTGCGCAGGCAGCGCTAACTGATCCAATCACTCCATTTGCAGGATTAAGTTCTGGTAATATTTCTGGATTTAATCCAAACGATTCTATTACTTCCGGTTTCCAGCTCAGACTTTCTTCATCAAATACTCCACCGATCATAGATGCTGCATCATAATCGATTGTTTCTTTTCCAGTAAGCTTATATGCAATAAATCCATGTGGAACCATTACCTTGGAAATCTTCTGATAATTTTCAAGCTCATGTTTTTTTACCCACAAAATCTTAGGTAACATATGTCCATGTGTAATCTGAACCGGTAACTTTTCGTTAATTTCCAGTAACTCTTCTTCCGCTCTTACATCTGTATGCAGCATTGCATTTCTGACAACTGATCCATTCTCTGTTACCGGACACATAGCAGGAATCAGTCCTGTCACACCAATTGCAGTAATACTTTCTGCCGTTACTTCTTCTATTGACAGGAACTGTTGAATCGCAGCTTTGAATTCGTCCCACCACATCTCCATGCTTTCTTCCTGCCATCCGGCATGTTTTACTTCAATAGCATGTTCACTCTGGAATTTTGATATGATATTCCCGTCCAAATCGGTTAACACCGATTTGGAACTGAGCGTACCTATATCAAACCCAATTAAATACTGTTTCATCCTTTTGACCTCTCTTATTTTTCTCCGATCAATACAACTGGTCTGTAAGAAGATATATTTCTTGCTTCAATCAGCGCATCTTCAATCTTTTCAAATGGGAACTCTGACGTAATCAATTTGTCCAGTGGAAGATTCTTCATACTCAGTAATTCTGTAGCAACCCGGATTGTCTCTTTTGTATGTTTTGTAACTCCGGTAATTGTGATCTCGTTATAATGGAACCATTTTGGATCTACCATAAACTGATCATTCGGTCCTGTTCCTCCGTAGATTACCAGTGTTCCACGAATTGCCAGTGCCTGAATAGAACTTTCAATTGCAACTTTTCCTCCGGCTGTAAAGAATGCTCTTTCTACACCTCTTCCATTTGTAATCTCACGTACTCTTGCCTCCAGATCTTCCTGAATAGGATCTACCACGTAATCAGCACCAAATTCCAATGCTCTGTCACGTCTTTCTTTTGTCGGCTCACTTACAATAACTTTGGCACCTCTTAATTTAGCAAGCAATACATGAATGATTCCCATTGCGCCAGCGCCACTGATCAATGCATAATCTCCTGTCTGAATTCCTGACATATTCATACTATGTGTTACGCATGAAAGTGGCTCTGCAAGAGTTCCTCTTTCAAAAGGTACATCTTCATCTATCTTATATACTTCGTATCCTTTTGCGATAAACTGCTCTGCAAATCCCCCAGGACCGTCAACTCCAGGAACTTTCTGAACATCTTTTGCATTTTCGCACTGATTGTCATATCCATGACGGCAATAATAACACTCTCCACAGCGGGTAAGACTTAAAACAACAACTTTGTCACCCGTTTTCAGGTCCTGTGCTACTTTGCTTCCAACTTTATTTACAACTCCACAGATTTCATGACCTCCTGCAAACGGGAATCCATTAGACTTTCCATAATAGAATTTCTGTTCAAAAGTACAAATTCCCACTGCCTTCACATCGACTAATACTTCATCATCCTGCATCTCCGGAAGTACTACATCAACTAATTCAATTTTTCCGGCCTCTGGCATAATTGCTGCCTTCATATTATTTCTCCCCCTTTAAAATTGCGTAAGCTTCATCTACACTTGCATCTTTGTGAATAATTGCTGCAAGGGCTCTGGTCATATTCACGGTATTTCCTCCGCCCCATACGTTACGTCCGATTGCTACACCGCTTGCTCCGGCATCCATTGCATTCTTGATAGAAGCAAGGAATTCTTTTTCGTTATCTGTCTTTGCACCACCCAATACAACCAATGGAACAAATGTCTCATCTACAATTCTTTCAAATCCCGGTGCGTATCCAACTTTCATGAAATCACAGCCGATTTCACATGCAATTCTTGCTCCTCTTGCAATATTATCAAGTGTTTTAAATTCCGGTCCTGCATCAAATCCACCTGGTACTGGTTCAGAGCATACCGGTAATCCAACACTGTCACAATATGCAATAGTCTCTGCCAGATGTGGATAAGTTGGTTCTTCAACATCTACGCCCTGTCCTACATTTACCATAACTGCATCTGCTCCCATGCGAAGCGCATATTCTGCATCGAATACTAGTCTGCTGTCATGACCCTGGCCCATGTATGTTGGAGGAAGGTCCAATCTTGCAATATATCCTAATGGTGCCAGTTCTTTTGCAAATTTTCTTGCCACACCAAAGTTACAAAGTACTGCATCTGCTCCACCTTCAGCAATCTGCTGTAAAGTTTCTCCCGGATGCTCCAATCCCGGTGCCGCACCATTGAAAGTTCCGTGATCCATAGCAACAATCAATGCTTTTCCGTCTTCTTTAAAAATATGATTCATTCTTCTTGTTTTTAAGTTCATATTCTCTCTTCCTCCCTAATCTAAAATCCAGTCAATCATATCTTGTGTAATTTTTAAATCCACGCCTGTCAGTGTATCTTCCATCTGCTTCATAGTCGAGTTACTTACAACTGCATATCCATCTACTGGATTACATGTAATATAAGCTACACACAACGCCGCAGGTGAACATCCTAATTTTTCACACAACTGTCGAACTTTTTCTGCACGCTTTTTATTCACATCCGTACAATACATTTTTGCCCTGTCAGATAACTTTTCTTCACCACTTTCCAGATATTTTGAGAAGAATCCCACTGCCTGTGGTGAATACGCCATTACCGGAATCTTATTTTCTTTGTACAACTTATACTCTTCATCATCCATGAAATACAAAGTTTTATCCAACATATCTTCTCGCGTACAATGTGCCATATTCCATTGGATCTGCGAACTTGTAAATGGTGTTCTGTTATGCTTTCTTGCATATTCATTTGCTTCATTCAGTCTTTTTGCAGACCAGTTTGAAACACCAATGGATCTTGCAAATCCTTCTTTGACTACATTGTCCATTACATCTACGATCTCTCCAACGGGAATTCTTTCATCATCTCTGTGAAGACAATAGATGTCTACATAATCCAGATCCAACACACATAAACTTGTGTTAATATCATATTCGATACACTCTGGCGCCAATCTAGAATATTGCATATTACGGTATTCCGGATGTCCTCCTTTTGTAATGATCGTCATCTGATCCCGGACGTCTCTGTCTCTCAGCCAGTCACCTACGGTTTTCTCACTTTTGGATATTCCATTATGAATCCACATTGCGTAAAATCTGGCTGTATCAATTGTTCTTCCCCCGATTTCATAGTATCTGTCCATCATTTGATAAGACAGTTCTTTTGAAATATTTGCTCCGAAGCTCGAAGCCCCCAGAATTACTTTATCCAGACGGATTTCTCCATCTACTCCCTGAATTGTTCTATAATCCATAATTCGCTCCTACTTTATTCCGTAAAGCATTTTATACCTGGTATAAATGAAGTGCGGACTATGCATATGCATTGTTACGATCTCACTGTGTGGATGATCTGTTGACGGGAACGACTTACTTGAAGTACCAATTCCAGTTGCCTGACCTCCTACGAAGATACATGATGTATTAATAAAAATTTCATCCAGTAATCCTTCTCTCATCATGTGGTGGCAATATGTAGGTGATTCCACCAGAACTTTCTCCATACCCATTGCACGTAAAACTTTTAACATTTCAGCAGCATCTGTATTTTTCCCTTCTCCAGTAACAAGTACTGCAATTTTTCCTTCATTTTCTGCAATCAGTTCTTTAATTTTCTTCTTGTCTTCTTCTGTTTTTACCAGTGGTAATTCGTAATATTCTTTTGTAATTTCCTGTTTCAGATTCTTAATTCCTTCTTCAGATGTTGCTACCAGCATTGGAATCTCTTCCTGCGAAAAAACAGGATTCCCAAATGGAATATTTTTTCCGGTAGTTGTTACAATTACTGTCCATGGTGCTACAGATTTTCCATTATCAATTCTTGCCTGTAAAAGATCCGGATCATAAGCACTTCCCGAATAATCCGGCTCTTTGATCATTGTTCCGCTTCCAATGATGATTCCGTCGCAATTGGCTCTTAACAGATTCAGTACCCAGAAATCTGCTGTTGCACCATCTTTATCAAGATGATTTGTCTTTGCGATCATCGGTCCAACTTCATTATCTTCGAATGCAATTTTACCATCAACGGACATTACATAAGATGCATATGTGATTGGTCTGTCTTCTGGTACCTCACCAAACATCAACTTACCGTATACGTTGTTCACCTTTTCACATACTAAACCATCATTGACATATCCCATCTTCTCGGTGTTGTCAAAAATTCTTTCCAGTCGAATTGCATTTGCATCAAACTCTACCTGTGGTATTGACATAATTTGTCCTCCTTTTAAATAATGATTTATATATGTAACTGTTTCTGTTCCGATGTTTTGCTCTAGAATCAAATCATCCTCAATTACACAGGTACATGCTATTTAACTATTCGCGATCCATTTTTCCAACTAACAGGCATATCGCTCCAATCATAAGATATATAATTCCAAATTCTTTTCCTGTCTTCGACAACCAGCAAAGCGTCTCCGTATGAATGAAACCGATTAGTGATAACCCTGCCAGCACAATTGCCGTATACCCTGCTTTCTTAAAATCTTTTTTGTAAATGTATGCCAGCCATACAGAATATAACAAACTGGAAGCAAATGCCCCATATGACAGAACTTCAAAAGCATGACTAATCACGCTCGTATCTGATACGGCGCTCACGATATATTGTGCAAGAATCGGAAACAATGAGATAAAAATCACTCCACTATATTCCTTTTCCATATTATCTACTACATCCGATGTTACATTTAATCCAACAAGTACCAACAGCACGATTATTACTTCATAAGGTATAATATCCAGAATCAAAAGCGGAAGGCCAAAGAAGCATGATAAATAAACAACTGCCATCATCAGAGAATAACCACTTCTTGTTCCCACCTTTTTCCATCCCGGATGTCCATAATATACAGTCGTCGGAAACGGGCTTCCTGTTAATGAGCTCAGAACAGTTGTTACTCCATCCAAAATCATTGTCCGCTTCACCGGATAATTGTCACCTGCCATTGCTGCACTTTCTGAAGCCTGCATCGTAGATAAGAAGTTTGCTATCTGCAATGGTATGATAATTGAAAGGTATGGACCTATCTGACTGATTCCTTTTGTTACATCCAGAATGCTTAACTGTGGTGGATATACTCCAAATGTCTGTGCTGATTTTTGCAATGTTGCAATATTACATTGCCCTGTCAGCCATGCCAGTGCCACTCCTGTGCCTACAATTAAGACTGTATTTGGAATTCCTTTGATTAACGGCTTTTTCATTTTTTGTGCCAGAAAAATCAAGAACAAAGGAATCACACTGACTAATGGTGTTTCAAACACTGTAACAAATCCATTTAACGACAACCACACTAATGCACCTGCTGCCATGTTTCCCATCAGAGCTGCATTAGGAATCCACTTCATCAGAAGTTTACTTACGAATCCTCCTGCAATTTCAACCAGGCCTCCTAAGAAGCATGCCGCAACAGCAACCTGCCATGCATGTAATGCATTTCCCGTCTGCCGGTATATAGGAACAATAATCAAATAGATCCAAGCAAAGACTTGTGTGGAACTGACTCCAAATGGAAGCGCTGTCACATCTGTCCGGCCTTCTTTCTTTCCCAGATCATAGGCCTCCCAAAAATAAATGAGCGAACCCGCAATAGATCCTACGCCAATTCCCGGAAGGATCTTTCCCATTACTATATCAGCAGGAAATCCTTCCGCAAAATACAGCACTCCAATGATTGCCGCTATCTTTGAAAAAACATCACCAAACAATCCAAAGAAAGCTTCCAGATCACCCTCTCCAAAATACTTTTGTTTTATTTCCCGAATCGCTCCCATACTACTTGTTCCCCCATGTCGATTTTTGTATGCTCGTCTATATGTATATACAAATTATATCCTCGCATTTTTACTTTGTAAATGATTTACAAACAATTTTTCTTATTTTGGTGATATCCACAAATTTGTATATACATTTTTATGAAAACTGGACTTTTTCTGTTAAAAAGTACTAATCAAGTAGGAGAAATTTCTCCTTTCAGAGAAATTTCGACCTCTCACACCACCGTGCGTACCGTTCGGTACACGGCGGTTCAATCAACTTAACAAGTAACACACCTTTCGGTGTAGTAATCTAACATTGAGACTAATCCAAATGAGGTTAGTGCCATTAGGATTGCCTGCTGTGCACATCTATTCGGTCGGAATCCATAACTATGGTCATGGAACTGTTCCTTGATAATTTCGCCGTTCTTTGCAAGGTGTTCTTTTAGTTCTGTGTACTTCATTCCGTCCACTCCCTGTGCACCTTTATTTCGTACGACTTGCAGATATGCTCCATTAAGGTTATCACTGGATAATATCTGCTCCATTAGATTACTTGTGTCCATGCATTCTTTCCTTTCCGTCTCGCTTGATTTGACCACCTTTTTCCCGATTGGTTACGGCAGATGTTGCCATTTCTGCAATACGAGACATACTCAAACTTATTAATTGTTCGCCCCTTTGCTCCATCTCCATTACAGAGACTTCTTCACTACTATGGGCTCTGCTGACTTCTCACAGTTCGTTGTTACTGGGCGGATGAAACCCCTGTGAGACCTCCTCACTTAAGGTGCACGCTCTTTCCTCTCATCTATCCGCCACATTTACTCGTACTTCCAGCAACTTTTGGACTTCATCTTCTTTTGCAAACTTATCCGCATTTCCGAGCTTTATATGTGATTTCTGTCCGTCGGACCAAGAGTTTGCTTACAGCTTCCTTCAGATTCCACCTCACAATGGACACCCTTGCTGTTCAGCTATACACTTCCTCGTTGCCTAGGCGTGTTCGGGACTTTCACCCGTTAGAGCGCGCCCCTGGCGCGCAAACAAAAAGAGCATAGCAAACTTATTGCCATGCTCTTACTGCTTTCCAGTATTCTATTTTTTTCTTTACAAAGCTAGCCGTTTGGGAACGTTTTAGCGTATACAACATCCTGCTCCGGAAGATGTGTTGCATACCCAATTGGCAGTTTATTTCCTGTTGCTTCTATTATTTCTCGTGCTCCGTTTTCTCCGAAAGCCCCGCAAAGTTCTATACAATCTACGCCTTCCTCCTGTAATTTTCGGGCAACATTTCTAGCCTCCTCAATACTTGCAACACCTATCATCTGTGCTTCATTTTCATGGATACTGGCATAATCTTTAGATGAATCAAATTCTCCCATAATCAAAAATGCAAACTTCATATTCTTTTTCTCCTTTTCCTATGTTCACACATAATCATTATTCTTTATTTTATTGAATACTGGAAATTTCTTTATAGTTTTACACATTTTTTATAAACCAAATACGATATCAGAGCTGTAACAACTTCTGAAGTCCAGAATGCATGCCATACACCAACCGCTCCAATAAAATGACTTACAATAAATGCTGTTGGTATGATCACTACCACATATCTGCAAAGTGATATAATTAATGACGGCATTCCTTTTCTAAGTCCTTCCAATGCTCCACAACAAATGACGGATACGGATGAGGCAATAAATCCAATACTGATTACTTTCAATGCTGTAATTCCTTTTTGTATCGTCACAGCATTTTCTGTAAACAATCCAATCAGCTGTCCTGGAATTGCAAAACATATTATTGTTCCGACAGACATCATCACAAGTACCAGAATCAAACCGTCCTGAAATATCTTATGTACTCGTTTATATTCTCTTGCTCCATAGTTATATCCAATAAGTGGACGTAATCCCTGAACGATTCCATTTACCGGAAGATATAAGAACGTCTGAAGTTTATAATAAACTCCAAGGACAAATACATACACTTCTCCATAGCCGGCTAAAATTACATTCAGTACAGAAATTAGTAATGATGGAAGCGCCATATTGAGACATGCCGGTATTCCAATTACATACAGTTTTCTCCATATTCCTACATCAGGTTTTAAATATTCTTTTTTATATTTAACCGGAAGAGGCTTCACAATGTAAAGAATCAGATATAACAAGGCACCTGCTGCCTGCCCAATTCCTGTTGCCAATGCGGCACCTTCTATTCCAAGCTTCGGACATGGACCAATTCCAAATATCATTACCGGATCCAGAACAATATTAATAATACATCCTGTCATCATGCAAGTCATGGATGCCACCATTCGGCCTACAGCCTGAAATGTCTTTTCAAATACTAACTGCCATGATAAAGCTGTTGCAAATAAAAATACAATTTTAGAATAACGCACACCATATTCTATAATCTGGGCATTACTTGTAAACATTCTTAAAAATGGTCTCATAATTGCAATTCCTAGAATCATAAAGCCGATTCCATGAATTGTTCCAAGAAGCATTCCCTGCGTCGCCGCTCTGTCTGCCATCTTTTTATTTTGTGCTCCTAAATAAAACGAGATAACCGCATTGATTCCAATTCCAAATCCAATCATTACGGCATTGATCAGATTCTGCACTGGATACACCAGTGATAATGCCGTCATAGCATCTTCGCTGATCTTGGCGATGAAGAAGCTGTCCACAATATTATAAAGTGAACTAACCATCATAGAAATTACCATCGGTAATGCCATAGACAAAATCAGCTTTAATACCGGTTGTTTTTTCATATACGTCTGATCCATATATTTCTCCTTCCTTTTACTAAACTAATACACCTTAAAACATGTTGATTTTCCTAGAGCAATAAAAAATTCTATAACACTAAAAAACCACATGACCGAATATATCGACCATGTGGCGAAAAATAGACTACACTAAGAAAAAATCCACATATGTTTTTTGTGTTAATTGTATCATAACATTGCCTTTAAATGAATGTCAATCCTTATATTTTTATTATCCTCCAATAGGATACAAAAAAGTCCGTAAATACTTTTTAACAGATTTTATTCCCATTCGCCTTCATCTTGAACTTCATCCCAAGCATCTCCGCCGCACGCTTACACATCAGCATACGCTGTAAGAAGATTTCAAAGTAATCTAAAATAGAACAGATTCCTTCATCCAGTTCAATCTCCAGTAAAATCACCTGATTTTCTACATTTACATGCAGACTGGATGCCACCGCTGCATAATTCACCCGGTCATGCTTGTCAAAGCTTTCCTTGATCGTATTACGCACACGGTTTCTTCTTACATCTGTCTTATCTGCCAGGATCAATGCCGCAGAGACTGCATCTACGGCCATACCGGTTGCTTCATCGTGCTGTCCGATCGCACTGACGATCACCGCAATGTCTTCATCCGGTACTTTTAAATCTCTCAAAATTTGAAATGCCATGATCGCAGAACTGTGTGCATGATCCACACGGTTTACACAATTTCCCATGTCGTGCATATAACCCGCAATTTTTGCAAGTTCGATCTTATGCTGGTTATAGCCTAATTTGTCCAGTATATTTCCTGCAGTTTCCGCCACTTTTACTGCATGTCCTCTGGAATGTTCGGTATATCCAAGTGCTCCGAGTACTCTGTTTCCCTGTTCGATATAGGCATTCACCTCCGGCATATTTTTGATTGCTTTATATGTTACTTTGCTCAATTTTATTTCGTTCCCTTCTAATTCTATAATCTATGTCTATAATCTATGAATCGCATCCATCGCAAGCTCGGAACGCTCACATTCTTCTACCGACATTGTAATCTGATAGCATAATGGGCTGCCCTTCATATACTCCGATGCATAACTGAGTCCATTCGTCCTTTCATCCAGAAACGGACGGTCGATCTGATTCGGATCGCCAAGCAGAATGATCTTTGTTCCTTTTCCTGCTCTCGTTATGATTCCTTTCACCTGATTCGGAGTCATATTCTGCGCCTCGTCTATGATCAGATAGGTCTTGACAAATGACCTGCCCCTGATGAAATTCATTGCTTCTGTCTGGATCAGCCCTCTGGCAAATATCTCTTCGATCTTGCCCTGTAATTCCTGTTCATCCTGATAACGCTCTTCTTCATCCGAATCAATCAGCTGCTCTAGATTATCTACGATCGGACGCATCAAAGGTGATATCTTTTCCTGCTCGTCTCCCGGAAGGAAACCGATATCCTGGTCAAACTGCGCATTCGGTCTGCAGATCAGAATTCTTCTATATTCTCCGGTCGGATTGTTCAGCACCTTCTCCAGTCCGACTGCCAGTGAATAAAACGTCTTCGCCGTTCCTGCCATTCCTTTTACAATTACAAGCGGTGCTTTCTCTGCGGATTTCATCAATGCTTCCTGTAAGAAATACTGTCCGGCATTCCTCGGTTTGATTCCATAAGGCTGACTCTTTCGGTATTCTAACGGTACTACTTTCTTTCCCTCGACTCTTCCCAGATGTGTCTTTTTCACAGACTGGTCCGCCTTCAATATGATAAATTCGTTCTCCGTAAATTCCGGCTGGATCTTATTGCCATCTTCATCGGACAAATACAGTTCCTTCAGACGAATGCCTTTTTTCTTGAATTCCTTGAATTTATCTTCCGCCACATAACAGATCTGTCTGCCACTGTACTGACCTTCTTCCTCGATCACCTGCTCTGTGCTGAAATCCTGGGCTTCAATTCCGAGAATCTGTGCTTTTAACCTAAGGACCAGATCTTTTGTCACCAGAACGACCGGCTTTTCTTCTTCCCGGATTCCCTTACATACTTTTAAGATCCGGTTATCCGGCTTATCTTCCGGAAGGCTTTCCGGCAGTTCTACATTCACACAATTGGTCTCCACACGGAGGATTCCTCCATTTCCCATCTGGACACCTTTTAAAAGG
>ERZ1026856.715-NODE-715-length-19145-cov-8.796071_pt1 | contig 19145 bp, 20 predicted proteins | sample MGYA00380158_ERZ1026856 | MGnify/ENA primary metagenome ERZ1026856 (study PRJEB33269, sample SAMEA4719794) | human gut metagenome | biome: human-associated habitat; feature: organic feature; material: feces | place: Cameroon | collected 2013-10 ...
GTGCATCGCATAGTATCGTCACGTTTTATGTGATAGATGTCGAGAACCATAACAACAAAAACCCCTGCAACGTACATTGCAGGGGAGTGGAGGCCTTTCTACACAGCTTGTAGCTTTACAATCATGTATCAGGCTCAGGCTCAAATATAAATGCTTTTTTGTATGTTAATACGAGATATTTTTTCTGATATTAACTTACTATTTATGGGTGCAAGCTTTATCCTTAGCGCAGTTAGCCAGCGTTGTTTGCTTATCTCATGCACTTTCGCATATTTATCCGACTATATTTTCATCGTTATATGTATATTGGGAAACATCCAGATTGATTCTGTCACTTTCAGGGATATTTGAGACCCCATTAACATATTTCCAGTTGCCGTCTACTTTTGCTGCAAAATTGTAAACCAATTCCATGCCGTCGCCACTATTACTTTCAGTCTGAGCGGTTTTTACTAAAACAGAGATTGCGTACAGATTCTCATTAACCTTCACTATGCTTTTAACTTCGTAATCTATCAGATAATCACCAGAATCAATATATGCTTGCCTTCTGAAATCGTCGTTAAAATAAGTGAATTCAACTGCAGCTTCAGTTCCAGTCTTATATGCGGTCATGTAATCTTCAATTAATCTTGTTATTTCTGTGGGTATATTTGTATTATTGCCCTTGGGTGTAAAGACGAATATCATGGTCAAAACAACTGCAACACACATAATTATTGCCAAAAATATTGCTACTTTTTTCGGTTTCATATGCTAACCTCCTAAACAAATTGCGCTCTGGCTTGCGGCTTTGCGCAAGCCAGAGCGCATATATAGTAGTTATTCTGTTGCAACCGAGAACGACAGTGAACCTGAAACGCTTCCAACTCCATTGTGGTTTGTTATGTAGCCATAATATGTCTGCGAATTTTTAAAGTTTATATACATGCCGTCCAGTTTTGGCACAAATGTGCTTGAATACACTCCAGATTTAAAATAGCTGGAAGATACAGCATAGAATGTGTCATTGCTTGCATTGTAGTAGCAAGCTCCAACCTTTATCGTGTATTCAGATCCATAAGAGTGAGTCAAAGACCCGGTAATTTTCAGACCTTCCCCAACAAGCCCGTCAAATGCTCCACCGTTGAACTTTTCCCCTGACGAGCTATAGGTAGTAAGCATATTTTTAACTTCGGTTGCCGTCATTGAGAACGGGAGTCCGGTGCTTCTTGAATAATTAGGGGCAATATCCCTTCCATCCTGATCAGACAGCGAGCCAATTGCCTCCCCAATTGTTGGAATGTATCCTATTTTTGCAGTAGGCGTCAGCATTCAAAAGGCTTTATTTTTTCATCCAGTAACGACGAAAGCCCCTGAAGTTGTTTGGGACTGAACTTGTCCGATTGAAGCATCTTTTCAATTAGATGAAACAAATTCTTTGGTGTGATGTTTTTTAACCTCACAGCATAATACTCATCAAAGCGTATTTTAGCAGCATATAGAATGAGGACGGTTTCTCTATGGTTTGAATAGCTGTGAAAAGATCCTGCCCAGTATATTGCGTCCTCTGCAAGAAGATTTTCAATGGCAATAGACACAATAAGGCTGCTGCCAATCCGATACTTTAACTTCTCTGCAATCCCTTGTGCTGACAGTGGGGTGTCCGATGCCCAGAGTATATGTAGAACTTCAAGTTGTGATTTTGTTAGTCTCATTTCATCCGTATTGTTCTGCGATATAAATATTTGATCTCGATTGGATCGTATCAACCGTGTCCTCTATTGTCTTATCTCCGTATATAAATCCTTGACCACTATCAACAATAATATTAATCAACGCATTATCATTGAGCTTTTCGGCGTAGCATACTTTGGAAAGAAGATCAGCAAGAAGGCTTTGGCTTTCGTTGCTTAGCTCTGCTTCTGCCCTATACTGTAACGCCTGCGCATTTACTGGGATATTCGCATATGTTCCCAACGAGACTTGATGATTAAAGGAAAGTTGCCATCGGATAAATTCCCATGCTCCTTCTTTATTGTTGCTACTTTGAGGGATGGCCATGGACTTCCCATAAGTATCACCACTTATGGTATAATAACTATATCCATCAGCTCCGTTTGGAAAGCCAACAAAAGATATGGGTTCACGGTAAATATTCAGTAGTGATTCAATCCTCATAAGAGACGTAATATATTCAAATGAAAGTACGGTTTCGGAAATATCATAAACCTGCTGATTGCCGCCCTCCTCGATATCATCCCCCATTTCTCTGCACCACTCAAGAAGATTTTGAAATTGTTCATTTTTGAAATCGCATGAAAGATTCTCAAAATCCACAAATGTGCTTATACCGATTCTTGCTATCCATTCCAGCAAATTTGTTTTAGACATAAAGCTCTGAAAAACTGTATAATAGTTGGGATTCTCATCAACAATACTATTATAGTCTTCCGGCCACAAACCGTATCCATTACCAACGTCAGACTGTCTTGCTACCAAAGTGCATATTGCAACTTGATCCCAAATTTGAGGTAATTTTCCGTCTTCTGATAGTGCGTCCAGATAATGGGGAATGAAACCATCTCTTGACAAATCAGGGTCTGAATCAATGTACTCAAATAAATCTTCATACACATTAGACCCAATTTTCAAGTTGCTTTTTGATATAACAAGATCTGGGGCATTTCCCAGTGCCATATCAGCTATAAAACGGTCTATTTCATCCTCTGAGTATTCTGTAGCTCTACATTCATACTTTGTACTTTCACTATTAAATTCTTCTAGGACAAAATCGCTGACACCTATCAGCGCTACGTTTATTATGCTGCGTTCGGTATATGGCACTTGCTTTAACCCGGTTAGTAGCAAAGAGTCTCTATCAGTGAAAGAACAAACGAAGACATTATCACTCAATCTACACGATGGTCCAAAACTTTTTGTACTTTCAACTTTATAATTCCATCTAAGTATTTCAGAAGTAGTATTGGTATCAAAATTATATTCAGCAAACGAACCGCCATTATTCGATATATATTCGCCATTCAAACCATAACAATCTGTAAAACTAAAGGAGTAGTCATTGGGCTCCTTAATAAGTTGGGTTGTTTCCAGCGTTTCATCATTGAAAAGGAAAAGATAGCCGCCTGCGCTAAAAACAACGCCCTTTTTAGTTAATGCTGAACTTACAATATAGTTTCCATTCGTATTTACAGTAACAGTAGCAAGACTTGTTCCTTGCCATGGAATGACGCCCGCAATGTTGTATCCATTAATAACGATATTTCCATTTTCGGTTACTTTAAAGTCCTTTATATAGTCGTCTGATTGCCAGCCAGTTACCGGAGTTTCCCCCAGGATTTCACCACTTGCAGATATTCTCTCAATTTTTATATTATCAAATACATTATCCTTGTAATCAGCAGACATGAGATAATAATATCCGTCTCCACCTGATGTTATATTATATATATTCGGAAATCCGTCATTATTTTTATTCTGTGTCTTAACAGGTCTCGGGTCAGAAAAACTTACGGTTCCATCTTCTCTAAAGCTGTAGTCTGCAATAACCAAAGTATACGAGTTTTCATTCTTGCCCATAATCAGGAGATGGTTGTCTATGCGAGCAATATCCGCTGCTATGTATCCGCCAGAAAAAGGGTAAAACTCCTCGTTGAATTGAACCAGCATGGTATTCTCAGATCCCGCACCTGCAGTTACTTTAGTTTCCGTATCTGAATTTAATCCAATTTCTGCGTTTGGGGTTTCCTGTAATGCTTCATTATCTGGCGACACCTTGCCACAGGCTCCAAGGAGCATACTGAGTATTACAATGATTACAATTAAGTTTCGCTTCATAGTAATCTCCTTTTCGATTTTTATACACTCAGGGGGAGATTTCTCTCCCCCTGAGTGCGACTTATAAATCAGTATAAAAGGATTAGCAAGAGGAATACAGTTCCTTTATATACTGAACAGATGTATAACCAGCCTTATCCGCATTTGTGCCATAATCTATATAGATATGACCCCAAGTAATATTGCCGTTTGTAACAACCGTTCTTCCCTGACTGTCAGGGGTATAGTGGCATTCATCATACCACTGCAGGAGACCACCAGAAGAGTAACCAGTGCCGGGACCGCTGCGCAAATTAACATTCGACCCTGCAATATAGTGAGTTGCATCGGATCTGTTTGCTAAAGGTGCAACCCCGCCATCGGCAAATGCAGTCACAGATAGTGCAATAATCATTGCCATGCACAGCAGGAAGGAAACGACCTTTTTTACTTTGCCCATTTTCATATCTCCTTTTATAAATTATTTATATAAGCTGCAATGCCGATTACACCTCCGGATGTATAACCACGCTTGCAGTTATATATGCAGTTCTACTTTTCTCAAAACGCTTTTTATGATACATGGCCATTGCAAGATGGCTGTCAGGGCAATCCCGCACCCAGTGCACGCAGCGAATCGGTTCCAGTTAAGGCCAAGCGCTACGAGAAAAAGGCAGAGGTTAAGAGCCACCATAACCCGCGCAACTTTTTTGAATGCACAGCGTTCTTTAACACGTAGTTGCCTTGCTTCTGAGTCTATTGGGCTTGCAATAAATATTTGAATTGCAGCTATGACAACAAAAGGTACATAATAAATAACCGTTTCAGTCGCTATAATGTGCTTAATCAGTAGTAGAGATAAAGTGATTATCGTGGTAGACAAGAAAAAACAAACTTTTGAAGAATTCAAATGGTAGCCACCGCTAAACTTCCTTATGAGCATAAAGGGCAGAATTAACGCTATTCCCTCAAAAAACATTCCAAGCAATCCGCCGACTATCATTACAAGAACAAGCGGCATGAAACTGAACAGGAAGCTATATGCGGCGTACTCATATAACTCTTTATCCTGCTGTGAAATGGCTTCCGCTTTTAGAAGCCACTTCACGAGCTTGGACGATATGCTGCTAATCATTCGAACCTGCTGTACCGGCTCAAGGCCTTGGGTGCCTTGGGCTGATGGATCATAAAGCATGAATTGCTGTTAGCGCAGATAAAAAGGACTGCGCTGAGTAGAGTGGAGAAAAGCATTGCAGCCTGATAATACAGGTTTTTTACCTTGGTCATTGTAACGGCCTCCTTTGTTTTTTTTTCGTATTCTGCTTGTCCTTGGTTGCTGGTGCAAGTATACTCAATGATTTTTCCATTTTCAATAGCCCATGTACTAAATGACATTTTTCGTGCACAAACGGTAGTTTTCCATTTTGAGGGCGTCGAAATTTAAATTTAAATAGAATTTTTCTCAAGTAACTATAAATTTTTTCTATATTTTCAATGTAAGAAAGAAATTTTCTATTCTATATTGTTCGCTTTTGCACATTCTATTGATAGGACAGTTGAAGGTGATAGTATGGAATTGAGCTATAAAGAAATTGGCCGCCGGATTGCCCAAAGTCGAAAGCACCGGAACATAAAGCAACAAGATTTAGCAGAAATATTAGGAATATCAAATAATCACTTATCTAGCATTGAACGTGGCAAAGCCGGGCCAAGCCTTGAACTCCTTGTTGATATTTGCAATGCGCTCCAAATCACGCCGGACTTTCTACTTATGGGTTCGAGATATGCGGGAAATATGCCACAAAACACAGTCGACAACCTCCGACTATGTTCCGATAAGGATGCCGAACTGTTATACAAAATATCATGTCTGTTAGTGGATAGAAACAGTGAAACGTGGAATATTGACAATTTCATAAAATAATGATATATATGGCAAAAGTAGCCTATTTGGAGGTGTTTTGCCATATATGCGTATATTGTTTTGTGACGATGACAACAGGATACTGAATCAGCTGCAAAAATATGTGCGCGAGTACTTCACAGATATTGGGGGGATACAGCCGGAGTTTGCCGCATACGGCAGTGCCGATGCTCTTTTAGTCAATGAAACATATGCGGACATTGCTTTTTTAGATGTTGAAATGCCGGGCCTCAGTGGAATCAAAGCTGGAGCCGCTTTAAAGGAAAAGAACCCTCGGCTGCTGATTTTCATTGTTACCTCCTATCCAGATTACTTGGATGAGGCTTTACGGGAAAATGTATTTCGGTTTCTCAGTAAGCCTATAGACAAGAACCGGCTATTTAGGAAGCTGAAAGACGCACTATACAAATATAATATGGAAACAAAAGAAATACCGGTCGAAATAGAGTCGGGAATTGAGCTTTTAAAAGCGGATGACATTGTATGTGTTGAAGTTGCTCAGCGAAAAACCTTTCTATACACGATAGATTCAATCATTCAGACCAGCCAAAGTGTTGAGCACTGGAGGAACAAGCTTGACCTTCCTTGCTTTTATTCATCCCATAGAGGTGTCATTATCAATATGAGGTATGTTTCTAAGGTTGGAAAAGATGTGGTTACTCTGAAATATAGAAACAAGACAAAAGAGGTCTATTTAGCAAGACGAAAATATACAGAGTTTAAGGATCTATATCTTCTTTATTTGGAGAGCACAAAATGATTGAGGAAAGAATCTGTTATGCTGTCGTTTTCGCAGTAGAAGCCGCTATTGTCTGGTTTTACTACGGCAACATTTACTCCGTTAAAAAGGATCAACCGATTTTTAGTTTGAGTTTCGTTTTGGGATATTTGCTCCTGTTTCTCCTATCTCGTCATGCCACGCCAGCTCTCAATTTGCTCATGTTCTTTTTCGTTAATCTTATACTGCTATTATTTAATTACAAATGTTCTGTCAAAGCGGGTATACTGCAAGCTGCCTTTCTAACATTCAGCAATGGAGCATCCGAGGTCCTGGTTAATTTGATTTTAACGTTTCTAAGTTTGGACTATAGCGCCTATACCTATAACTTCACAATTATGCTGGCTCTTGGCATAGTGAGCAAACTACTCTATCTTGTTATCGTTTTCTTTGCAACTCATATTTTAAAACCTCAGTTAGCTAACCAGAGCGAATCTAATCTCACAACCCTTTTGGGAGTGATGCCGGTTGTTTCCATTTTCGTTGTTGTAACTATAGAATATATTGCTTTAACATCAGAGCTGAAACCGATTATAGAAATAATGGCCGCAGTCAGCATGTTAGCGTTGCTTATTGTTAATCTTGTAGTTCTGATTTTGTATGGCCGCATTCATGCCATTGCTGCTGAAAATACGGCTCTCAGCATCAGCAAGGCTCAAGATGAGGCCAATGCGGACTACTATCTTTTACTCCGCGACCAATATGACAGCCAGCAGATTATGATCCACGATATAAGGAAGCACTTAGGCTTTGTCAGCGGTATGATGAAAATTGGCAATTTTTCCGAAGCGGAACGCTACATAGAGGAATTGGAAGCCATGCCATCATTAAAACGGACTGTGAAACTTTGCGATGATCCTCTTTTAAACGTTATTTTATCCAGATATATAGACTGGTCACAGGAGCTTGGAATTACTTTTCATTGCGATATAAAAAGCAGCGATTTTTCTTTTATGGACTCTACGAGTGTTACCGCTTTATTTTCAAATCTGCTTTCCAACGCAGTGGAATCTGCACAAAAGTCTGCGGAAAAAAGAATTGACTTTTCTGTTGTTAAGAATTTTGAAGAAGAGTATGTTATGATTTCCTTAGTAAATTCTTGTGATGCTGCACCCCAAACTGACGTTTATGGAAATTTTAGAACAACCAAAACAAATCAAAGAATTCATGGTTACGGCCTGAAAAGCATAAACAGAGTTATTCAGAAATATAACGGAATTTCAATGCCTCGCTATGATTCCATTGCCAAAATGTTCCACTATATTATACGATTTCCAACTACAACTGCGAATTAATTCAGGCATCAGCGAGACTATAATATCTCATCGCATGCTGAACATAATAAGGAGCGCCACAGTGTGCCAGCCTACTACAATGTCCAGCATAGACCAGTTTAGGGGATGTCGTCGTACACATGCTGAGTGCGAATAGGGTATCTCCAATGATGCTGAGGTTCCAAAGCGTTTTTAGACATTTGAATTACCTCCTCAGTTTTGTGTCCTGTTCGATTTAATGGCTATATAATACTGCACTGCGGTTTTGTTAATCCAATGCTTAAGAATTGTTTTTTCTTTTTCTCTGCCCTAAATCTTAGAGTATTCCCTTCAAGGGGGTCCACTGTGAACCGGGGCTGGGTGCAGCGCATAGGCGCAGTTACCCCTTGGCGGAAAAGTCAATCATCGACAAGCACATACAAATTAGAAGAACGGCTGCCGCTTTCCCTGTATCGCGGCAGTCGTCGTATGTATCTGTGCTTCTCCAGATCGTGCAGTGCTCTTTTTACCGTGGAGCGGGAGCAATTGAGCTCGGCAGCAATGGTGTTGATCCCCGGCCAGCACTTGCGCTCTTTGTCTGACCGGTCACGCAGATACATATACACTGTCTTTGCCCGGACAGGCAGACTGTTGTCAGAGTATATCGTAGAGAAGTAGCTCATGAGTAGTCCTCCCGTTTTGGAATGTGAAGAGTTTCAGGCTTGTCCAAGGCGGCTTGTTCCTGTATGGTGGCTTCACGCCGTACTCTGTTGCGGGGACGCTCCAATGACTCTTTCGGCGGGTACTTCTTCAATATGCTCCGTATCAGCTCATCGCGGTCAGCGTATGCGATCTTGCGGTTGGCGCGCTCTTCTATTTGGTATTGCTCATCAAAGGTGATGCCCCAATCGAGGAACAGCCGCAGCTTTACTTGCATAGGATGCTTGCCGGTTTTCATGACGACAAACGTACCTTTGGGGATTGCTTTCAGCTCGTCCGCCATCATTAGCGGACGCTCCATCATTTGCAGGCTCTCGCTCGGATTATCCTTGCTCCGACTCACCGAGCCGGAGAGAACCGTTCTGCTGCCAAGAGCTTTTGAAAGGACTTCCGCCGTCTGTGAGTTCGGCGCGAAGCTGCCGAAAATCGTGTCCTGCACATTGTCCACGATGATCTCCGCGCCCTCTTTGCCGTAATTCTTCTCAAGCTGTGCGAGTGCCTGAATTATTGGCACAAGCGTAAGGCGGCGCGACCGTCCGGCGCTGAACAGCGGGAGAATATCAAAGGCGGGCATAGTGCCCAGCTCATCACAGAAGAATACGACACGGTTTTGCAGCCTGCCGCCGTGCTCGTCCGCGACCGAGAATAGCTCGCGTGAGAGGTTTTGTATCATCAGCCCTGCCATAAAATTTTTACTCTGATCTTCTTCTGGGAGTATGAGAAAGATAGCAGACTTCTTTGATGCAAAGCTCTCGGCGTCCATGCTGCTGTCAAAACAGAGAATCTGCTCAAGTTCTGTATCCAGAAACGCGTTCAGCCGTGACAGCACCGTGGACATTACCGACGCCATAGCCTGTTCGGATGAATTCAATGCAGCCCCGGCAAACCACTTCGCTTTGTGCTCCGCTGGCAGCCTGTTCATCAGCATTTGAAACTGCGTTTTCCCTTTTACGCCGGACGGTTCGAGCAGCTCCTGCACGAGCTTGAACACCGAGACTATATGCCGCTTCTCCGGCTCACCGTCATTCGGCGGGAGGAACTCAGAAAGCAGCAGTATAACTGAACACAACAGTCCCTCTGCCGCTTCGTAAAAATACGCGTTCTGCCCGCGGTTTGAATCATCACCGCTGGGGTTCACGATAGTTTTTGCAATGATCTTCGCGTACTTTTCTGCTTTGGCTTTTGCCGCAATGTTTGACTCGTCTGCTAACGCTATATCCATATACCTGTTTATGAGTGTGAGCAGATTGCTCCCGTCAGAGCGTGTGGGGTTGCGCAGGTCGATGACAGATACATCATAGCCATAATATCTCTTGGCGATCGTCGCGTAATTTCTTGCGAGGTCGCCCTTGGTGTCACTGGCGAAGAAACTCATCCCACTTGCACAGGCATACTCGAGATTTGGGTACAGAAAGTATGCAGTCTTACCGACACCGGATGCACCGATCATAAGGCAATGTACATCGTCGCTGTCCACCAGAGCCGTGACCTTGCCTTTCTTCCCTCTGCTGCCAAGCACAAGTCCCTGCTCCGTGGGCAGGTTCTTACCCTCACGCCATGATGCGACATCGAATGGGATGAGGGCAAAGGTTTTGCGTATTTCACTTTCGGTCGCCCAGCGAGCAGTGCCGTGCTGACCGTCGCCGACGGTCTTGGACTTGATATTGCCAAGCGTATAGTTGCTCGAAAGCATAGCCAGCCCGCCGATCACGGCAAAGCCTATGCCCGCAACTATAAGGAGAGTCCAGAGGTTTGAGTCCATTCCTGTGCCTCCCTTCGCAGATCGTCGTTCCAGTCCTTGAGCGTCGGGACGACGATCTCAATATATATCCCTCGTTCAGACAAATCCGCCTCCATGCGCTGTGCGGCCTTTTGGCCGGCAGCGTCGTTATCCAAGCAGAGATATACGATGTCGATGTTCTGCCGTCTGAGCTGCTCCAGTACCGGCTGGATACTTGTGCCACAGCAAGCAACATAGCTGTGGGCTTGCCAGTTGGATGGGTACAGTGAAATGTAGGATAACAAATCTATGGGAGCCTCAAAAACATAGAGGCTCCCATCTGTACCTGTGTAATTGAAACTGTGCTTCGGGTCACTGCCCTCAACGTTCTGGCGGAATGATTTGCCTTCACTGTTTGTGTTTCGCTTATGAGCATGGCGAGCTATGCCGTCAGAATCCAACCCGACGAATACGGCGTTGTGGTACTCCGCATCTTCATAGATGAGATGCGCCTTTGCAAAGGCTGAAACAACATCGCGGTCTATGCCGCGTGTCTTGCAGAGGTAAGCAAATACACGGTGCATATTCTTGTTGGCTGGCGGCAGAGCGAATGGCTTTGTTTCAATTTGCTTTTCCGAATGCATAGGATAAGCTATACCCAACTCTCCGCCGAGTAACATAGACACAGCTTCGGCATAACCGATGCCGTAGTGCCGCTGAACAAAGCTGATTGCATTGCCGCCTTTTTCCTCGGCATGATCGTACCACTCATTGCCGCGTATGGTCACGCTGTGGTCGCTGGCAAGACGCTTGTCCCTGCCGGATGAAATAAGCCTTTCTCCACGACTGCGGAGAAAGGCTTCAAGGTCAACAGAGGCAGCTTTCTGCTTCTGTTCGTCTGTAAAATGTATGTAGGTTAAGTTGATCACCTCCAAGAATGTATCTACGCGGTATGCGTTTTCAAAAATTGCCTGAGCTTAGTTAGATCTGGGTCACAAAGCAGCGGTAGGATATCTGTCAGATGTTCTGGGGCAAGGTTCCACCACTGATAGCGGAGCAGCAGATCTTTTAATTCTTCATCAAAGCGTTCTTTGATTAGCTTTGCAGGATTTCCGCCATACACAGTGTAAGCAGGAACATTTTTTGCAACTACGGAGTAAGCAGCAATGATTGCTCCATCGCCGATCTTCACGCCGGGCATGATGATGCTTTCACGCCCAATCCATACATCGTTTCCGATAACAGTATCGCCTTTATGTGGGAGCTGTTCCATGTGCGGTGGTGTGTTTTCAGACCATGCGCCGCCAAACACATTAAAGGGGTAGGTTGTAGCGCTGCTGATTCGTAATCAGCAGGTCGCCGGTTCAAGTCCGGCCACTAGCTCCAGAAACCGGTGAAAATCGAGAGATTTTCACCGGTTTTCTCTTTTTTTTGTTCGGTTTTTCAGGTGCCGAAACCATCTGACCCACACTGTGACCCACACGCGGAGATGTTTAGAGAGCGGCGGAGAGGATGATCGTGTCATTCTCTCCGCCGCTCTTTGGTTTTCTTTGTCCTTTTTACATGATCTGCGCCATGAAATTTCCCATCTTTTCGGCTGCGCTTTCCTGCATCTGGCGTGTGACGTGGGTGTAGGTTCTTAGCGTGAAGCCTGCATCGAAGTGTCCGAGCATATTGGATACCGTTTTCACGTCTATGCCGTTTTGCAGTGCTAACGTTGCGAACGTGTGTCTCAGGTCGTGAAATCTCAGGTGTTCCAGTCCTGCGTCCTTCAGAATCTTCTTGTGAATATTCACGACCGAGTCCGGGTGGTACATCTCGCCTGTTTTCGGAGATGGGAACATCCAAGGGTTGTTGGGGTGTTTCTGGTGTTCTGCGACCAGCAGATTGACGGCATCCTGTGGAATTGAGATTTTTCTGATTGAGTTTTCTGTTTTCGGTCGCGTGATGTCGGGTTCACCTGTATTATTTCGTCCTGCCTGTTTGCTGACGGAAATGGTCTTGTTTTCGATGTCCAAATCCGACCATTGGAGCGCAACCAATTCACCCTTACGCAATCTGCTGATGAGTTCCAGATAGAACATCGGCAGAACGCCTCGCTGGTCGGCTGCGGTCAAGTAAGACTTGATCTGCTCCGGCGGCAGGATTTTCATTTCATGCTTTGGGATTTTCGGCGGGATGCAGTCATCTGCCGGATTGCGCACGATCAAGCGTTCTTTAACCGCGCGGTCGAGGGCATTGTGCAGCAACGTGTGGATGCCGCGAATCGTCGAGTCGCTGAGTCCGGACTGCTTGCCCTTCTGCGCCTCACGAAGTCTACCGTGTTCCTGTAGGTCTTTGTAGAGCCATTGTAGATCGCGTCCGGTCAGCTTTTTCAGAGGAATGTCTCCGATGCGTGGCGTGATGTGCAATTCAATGCCGCGCCGGTAATATTCGGCAGTCGAGAATCGCAGATGTGGCTTCGCATAGAGTTCATACCATGTTTGCAGCCATGTGCCGAGGGTGTATTCATCCGCTCGCCGCACATCGACGCTTTCCGCTTCCGCAACCGCCTTCGCCAGCTTTTCTTTTACCTCTGCCTGCGTCTTGCTGAGAACATTCTTAATCAGCCGCTTACCGGTTTTCTCGTCGTATCCTGCCGTATATCTGCCTTCCCAGCGTCCATCCTTACGCTTTCGGATATTTCCCTCGCCGTTTGCCCGTTTCTTCGCCATGCTTGCGCCTCCTATTCTGTGGTAGCACAAACAACTACCACAGAAGGGGCACAAAGTCTACCGATTTTTTCGCAAAATCGGAATATTTTTAGGGCTTGCTCAACACGCTGAAAATTCCTATTCTTTGTTTACTGCGGCGCAGTTTTTGCGCTGCTATTTTGCCTCTGTGACCCATACTTATTTGATCAAGCCCCACCCAAATTTCTTTTTTGTGCTGTGCTGGAAATCCTGTTGGACTGTACAGGAAGATTCTTGCACCCTCATCGGTTACGGCACGACCAGCCTTTTTAGAACGGGTGAGAGTTGGAAAGTTCATGTGTGCTTCGTTATCAGCTGGAAAATGTAAATAATTTGTTAAAAACGTCCAGCTGCCTTGACTACGTGCTAAGCACGTGCTATCCTGAGGTTAGGAAGGAGGTCGAACGCCATGGTTTGGTAACGCTTGTCCGTACGTAAAATCACAAAACAAAATAGAAATAAAGAATAAAGGAGTTGCCGCTTATGTGTTCGGAGGAGCTTGTTTGCCTTGCCATTGACGCCGGCTGTGAGGTCTTCGACTATGACAGCCATTTCTGCATCAAAAGAACGTTCAGCGTGACCGTCACGGTTACGATTCCCAACGTATCGTATCTTGTCGCAGAGCTGGTTGAGAAAGTCAAGGCGCTGCTTGGGCTGTGAGGTATCCTGCAAGGGGGGCGGTTCTCGCCCCGCCCCCCCGTTGCACTGACTTTGTGAACACGATAGCGCAGTTATATACCATAAGGAGGGCTAGTTAAAAATGGAAAACAAGAAGTTTATAGGATATATCGCCATATTCAAACGATCAGAGAAAGGATTATATTTTGTGGAGTTTCCCGATTTGCCGGGCTGCTTTTCACAAGGCACTACGTTAGAAGAAGCGCTCTGTAATGCGCAGGATGCACTGGCAGTTTATTATGCTGAAAACGAGGGAAAACTTCCCGCTGCCACATCGCATCTGTCTGTTCGGGAATCCATGCCAAATACAATTGTCCAGATGATTGCGGTTGATACGAACAGGTGCTTCAGAAAATCAAAACGCATTATCAAAAAAACATTAACGATTCCAGAATGGCTGAATACAATGGCAGAAAAGTATCAAGTTAATTTCTCGCAATCCCTGAAAAATGCGCTGATCCTACAGTTGAGAAATATGGAAGAGGTTTCCTCGTATGACCGAAGAATATTGGATGGTGAATTACTGAATCCCGAAAAGAAATCAGATCAAGCAAAATGAGTGATAGATATACAAGTTAGAAGAATTGCTGTCTGTTTGCTTATCAGAAACTAAAGGATATTTCTCAAATGATCTACTTCCTTGTAGGGGGTGATTTGGAGAGTTTTGGTTCATTTATACTTATTCCGTAAACGACTGGTTGGATTATTGGTTTGGTGTGAGAGAGAAGATATATCGGCTTGCCAATAAGTGCTGTGCCTGTATTTACAAACTCCTTGGCGGAAAACCATTAGGGAGTTTGGTTGGGGAGGTAGATCAGCTTCTGGGAGAATTTGCCCTAATTACTACTGGTGAAAAGCGATATCCCAAGGAAGATCCTCCTTTTGAAGAAAAAGCTACAGTGCCCGAGAGGTTAGGAAAAATAAAGAGTAAATACTTTCAAAGCATACTAAACTTTACGAATCAGTTTGCAGAGTTCCTTATTAAGGATGAACAAAAGCAAAGATTGGCTATGCTTAACCTCACAACAGCCCAAAGTGCTCTTGTGACAATGCAGAATTACTTTGCAGAAATCGCAATTGATTTTGGCTTCCAGGAAAGGCAGTTGGCTCTTTGCGTTATGGAAACACAGAGTATAGAGCGACTTACTATGTGCTGCAGCTATTATCTTGAACACATGCCAAGCAAATATTTTGATAAATATCAAATCAAGGATTGGTATGAATGGCATTGCCGGGATGAGAGAGGAATCGCAGAAAAGGGATTTTCGAAATTATCGTCCAAGTACTCGATTCATTTTCCTGATCAGATTTACACCATTGACATGTTGAGCTATTATCCCATCATAGTTGGTAATTTTGATATGGCATTGGAAAGTACTCTAACCGAATGTCTTCTGGGCTGTATCGCATTTGCTGATGCTCCCTTTGATTACCTAGTCATATTATCTGCAAACGAGTCCGAAGAAATAAATCCTACTGCGTTACAGTTTCCTCGACGGATGCTCGTTGACGTCAAGAGGGCAATCGAATCAGAAAATCATTCATCGCTTGATAAACTGATGTCTCCATATCCTGTGGACGTAACAGCACAGATGCTCAGTTGCTTTGCGCAAAAATATGTTTTGACGGAAAGGGCAAACGTAGAGGCCGAAGAACCTTCTATTGTGGATATTGCCGAAGAGCTATGGATCTACTCCAAATCGGTTGAGTTGTTGACGGAACCGGAAGATGCCGGTTATCTCGCAGCTGAAACGCAAGGCCTTCAGGCCAATATTGCCAAAACGCTCCGCTTATTGCAGGACAAACTTCCATCCAAAGACTTTGATCGGTTAACAGAAATATGTAACTGTGTATTCTCTGGGAAAAACTTTGACGATACTATGTTCAACAATGTTATTGCACACCTCGTACAAATGAAGACTGGTCAAAAAGAATGTTGGCAGCATAGCTACTGGGAATACTAGATCATGACGGGTATTTTTCGGCGAGCATCAATCAAATTTGAATAGGATGTAGTACACAAAAGCAGAAATTCCGGACTATCAGAATTCCTTGATAGTTTGGGATTTCTGCTTTTGCAGAGATTTATTTTTTGTCCTGTGCTTGACATACGGGTGTCTCAAATCATGGAAACGCAGGTGCTCGATGCCAGAGTCGTTCAGAATCTTTTCATGTAGCTTGACTATTGAGTCCGGGTGGTACATCCCCCAGCCCTTGGAGACGGGAACATATAGATGTTCAGCGGATGCTTTGAATGTTCCTCTTTGAGCAGCTCGACTGTTTCTTGAGGCAGGGATATTAGCCTTACGGATGTCGCTGTCTTTGGCTGAGCAATTTTGAGCCCGCCGTCACGGGAGCTTACGAGCTGCTTTGTTACCGAATGCGTACAGTTTTCGGAGTCAAGGTCGCTCCACAGCAACGCCGCGATTTCACCTTTACGCAGTCCGCTTGTAAGCTCAAGATCGAACAGAGGGAGGACACCTCGTACACTGGCGGCTTTCAAGTATGCTTTTACTTGTTCCGGCGGGAGTATCTTCATCTCTTTCTTGCCTATCTTCGGCACTATCACATCGTCTGCCGGATTGCGGACTATTAGCCGTTCCTTGACCGCGCGATTAAGACAGTTATGCAGCATCACGTGAATGCCGTGAACACATGTGCCTGACAGATCGGGATTTTTCTCTTTCTGCGATACCCGTTCTCTGCCGTGGTCGAGCAAATCATTGTACATTTTCTGAATCTGTCTGCCGGTCAGCTTGTTAAGCTTTATATCGCCGAGGCAGGGAACGATATGTTTCGTGATGTATCTATTGTGGTAGTCCGCGGTGCGCTCGCGCATGTTCGGCTTCGCGTATATCTCAAACCATAGTGCCGCCCATTCGCCGACAGTGTATAAATCGCTCTTTGACACGTCGAGAACTTTTATTTCTTCCAGCTTGGCTTTGAGCTTTTCTTTGACTTCCGCCTGAGTCTTACCGAGAACATTTTTCATTTTGACCTTGCCATTTTCATCGTAGCCGACAGTGTATCTGCCCCCCCAGCGACTATCGCTGCGCTTGCGGATACTACCTTCACCGTTTGCTCTTTTCTTTGCCATGTTTTCATCCCCTTTCGCAGCAAACACAAATACCTCAAGTCCTCCGAAATAGCCAGAGAAACTTTTAGGGATTTTTCTACGTATATTACGGCGTAGTTTTTAAGCGTCCGTGTTTGCGTTTATCCACTCTATAAATCTTTCTTTCGGCACGATGATGCGGGACCCGATACGCAGTGACGGGAAGCTGTCACTGCGCACAAGTTCATACGCTCCTGCGCGGGATATGCCAAGGACGGATGCTACATCTGGGACAGACAGCATCAGCGGCAGGTCATTGTAGTTTGTGTATTTCGATCTGCTCAAATGTTTTTTCCTTTCTTCTGGGTGTATAGAGATGATAGAGTTGCATTTTCTTTTCGTTGAGGGTATACTGATATTGAAATAATCTTGAGGGAGGTCAAGCCATGTCTGCTGTGTACACAATATCGGAAATAAAAAATATAGTTTGCCCTCTTGCAAAAGAGTACGGAGCTGAACGCGTATACCTATTTGGCTCATACGCCCGCGGAGAGTCTACAAAGAATAGCGATATAGATCTTCGTATAGACAAGGGCAATATAAAGGGACTTGCTTTGGCAGGCCTGCTGCTCGACCTTGAAAAAGCACTTGGGTGTTCGGTTGACCTTATAACGACCACGAGTCTGGACAAAGAATTTTTGTCGTCCATCAAAAATGATGAGGTGTTGCTATATGAAGCCTCTTGATAAAGACCTCAGCATCATCACTCATGTGTTGTCCTACTGCGAGCAGATAAATGAAACTATGGAACGGTTCGGACGTAGTCAGGACATCTTTATGAGCGACAAAATCTATCGCAATGCTGTTGCGCTGTGCATACTTCAGATAGGAGAGCTTGCTGGTAAACTGTCAGATGGCTTTCGGCACGAGCACAACCAGATCCCGTGGCAGCAAATAAAAGCAACCCGCAATGTTGTCGCACACAGCTATGGCTCTGTTGACCCAGTTGTGACGTGGGAAATAATCACAGGCGATATTCCCGTGCTTAAGGATTATTGTCAAGCAGTTGTGAATGCAGAACAACAGATTTGAACCCAAGGAGATGGATGAGACACCGTCTCCTTTTTGTTACTCCATCTTCGGATAATTTGCAGGATCCTCATGGTCGTCCTCACGATGGCCGAGCGCAATTTTCCACTCCTGCAATTCTTTTCTACGCTTTCTGTCAAGCTGCAAGCCCCGGTAACCGGAAGCACTGACGTTATCCCGAAAGATATTTCCCGTGTGGTGCAGCATACGAATCATACAGGCAGAAATAGATTCGGGTGGTGGGGCACGGTACTCAGAACGAGGTGGCATATTGGGGGCGGCTGTTGGCGCTGAACTTTCCGAGACGGTTTCTAATTCAGGCGCAGTCCGATGCGGCACATTGTACTCAGCATTTTCATCCTGCCGTTGTTCCATCATCTGCACAACCTCACGTATCACCATATTGCGCACTGGCTTAAACTCCTTCTGCTGAGAGAGCGGCACACGCTCCGGTTTCGCTTTTGAGTAAAAACTGAACGCCTCGTCGCGCATATTCTGCCAGAGTGAGTATGCTTCTGCTACACGTGCGTCACTTGCAAGCTCATCGACTATCGCATCGACTATGCGCTTAGTAGCCGGTGGAAGATAACCGTAGACCTTCTTACCAGAATAGTTTTGCAGTCGCTCCGCAAGCTCGGTGATGAGCAGTTCGAGTTTTGGATTTTTCAAATCACCATTCTGCATTTTCTGAATCAAGGACTCCATGACATCCAACGCATCCTCTTGAAGCCGGTCTCTGTACGCAGTCTGCTGAACATAGATATTCTTTAAGTCATCCTTGAATATCTGCCGCGTGAGCGCAGACCTTAATTCAAGTATCGCTGGCTTGGTGAGATAGCCTTCATTCGGATCGGTCGAGAATATGACCAGATGCACATGTACGCTGCGCTCCTTTTCGTGGAACGCAGCGTACCATTTCAAGTGTGACGGCAGTATCTTATACGCTTTCGCTATCTGGTCTAATTCGGAGCAGATGAGTGCGCGCCAACTATCGGCGGAGTCATAGCCGAGACGCTCAGCGTCTGAACGCTGTATTGCAATGACCGGCGTCCAGACGTTGCCCGGATGGTGCGCCACTTCATCAACTGCATTTTGCAGCACAGGTACTTTGCCGTCTGCATTCCACAGGCCGTGATCTCCGAGCTTCTTCACTCCGGGACGGTTTGCGACGTAGTCAACGTAGTTCTCACGCTTGTCCAGCAGATATGCGTAGTTCTCCTGCACCTGAGAAATAAACTCTGCCGCGTTCTTCTGCGTGCTCTCTGCTTTGAAATCTACATACTCCGGCATCTCACGAGTATCCGGAAACGTTTTGAGCAGCCGAAATATAAAATCCTGCTGCTGTTTTGTTGCGGGCAAGTCGCTGTCGGTATCTTTGAG
>ERZ1026856.720-NODE-720-length-19030-cov-5.152411_pt1 | contig 19030 bp, 17 predicted proteins | sample MGYA00380158_ERZ1026856 | MGnify/ENA primary metagenome ERZ1026856 (study PRJEB33269, sample SAMEA4719794) | human gut metagenome | biome: human-associated habitat; feature: organic feature; material: feces | place: Cameroon | collected 2013-10 ...
GTTGCCCACGGAGGAGCCGGACACCATGCCGCACAGTGCCGAGGAGATGACCGCGACCTTGGCCGGGCCGCCCACGGAGGACCCCGCCACGGCGTTCGCGAGCTGGATGAACAGGTCGGAAATGCCGGACGCCTCAAGGAACGCGCCGAAAATGATGAACACCGCGATGAAGTTCGAGCAGGCGTTGATGGGCGTGGAGAGTATGCCGGTCTTGATATAGAACAGGCGGCAGATCAGCGTCTTGACCGCGCCGAGGCCCTGCCCCTTCTTTATGCCGTAGTAGTAGAACGCATAGGCCATGAAGACCCCGGCCACGACCATTATCGGCACGCCGGTGCAGCGGCGGCACAGCTCGAACAGAGCGGCAATGCCGATGATACCGATAACGACCTCATAGGTCCTCAGCGCGGGGAGGCGCATGATGATATCGTTCGCGTTGAAGCAGAAGTAGAAAAACGCGCCCGCGCCCAGCGCCATCAGCACAAAGTCGAACCACGGGATGTAGTTCTCGCGCACATGGTGCTTGTTGGCGGGATAGGTGAGATAGCCCATCACCAGCACGCCCGCCACGAAGGATGTGAGCCGCACCTCGTCGAGCATGGCCGCAAAAAGGGCGCAGTAGATTATGTACAGGGAAAACACGGCCAGCACCGCGTCCACGGCGGTCTTCTGCCAGCCGCTCCAGATGCGCGTGTTGGACTCGCGGTCGTATTTGCGCATGATGTTTTCAACGTCGTTTGCGGTGACGGCTGCGGGTTCTTTACTCATTCTTAACACCTCTGTAACCGCCGATACAGGGCGTTGGACACCAACACCCTGTATCGGTCGGAAAATTCGTTTTTATCAGTCGACGGTCGAGACCTCTATGCCGTTCTCGGCGTAGAACTTGGCGGCTCCCTTCGCGAACGGGACCGCAACGCCCTCGGTAGCGAAGCCGAAGTCAAGGTAGCTGCCCTTTTCATGCAGGGAGGTGATGGCGGCCTTGTTGTCGAAGATGGCCTTTACGACGGTGTAGGCCACGTCGTCGGGAGTGTCGGAGGTGCAGACCAGGGCGGCCTTGACGGTGATGGTGGAGGCCTCGCCGGTCATGCCCTTATAGGTGTCGGCGGGGAGGACTATCTTGGAGTACCACGGGCAGGCCGCGAGTATCTTGTCCATATGCTCGTCGTCGATGGAGATGACGTAGATGTCCTTGGACTCGGCAAGCTGGGTAATGCTGGGGGTGGGAGCGCCGGCGACGGTGAAGGCGACGTCGATCTTGCCGTCGATAAGGCTCTCGGTGGAGGCGCCGAAGGACTGGTACACCGCGTCGATGTCGTCGATGGTCATGTCATAGGCCGCCAGAACATCGAGAGTATTGAAGTAGGTGCCGCTGCCCACGTCGCCCACGCAGACCTTCTTGCCGCGCATGTCCTCGACGGTCTTGATGTCGGGGTCGGTGGTGACCATCTGCACGGTCTCGGGGTAGAGCGCGGCGAGAACGCGGAAGTTCGGCAGCGCGCCGGAATCGGCAAAGGAGTTCGTGCCGTTGTAGGCGTAGGTCATGACGTCGGACTGCACGGTGGCGAGATCGTACATGCCCGCGTCCATGCTCACAAGGTTGTCCTTGGAGCCGCCGGTGGCGACGACGGTCATTTTCACGCCGGTCTTTTCGCCGACGACCTGAGCCAGCATGCCGGTGTACAGGTAATAGGTGCCGGACTCGCCGCCCGTGCCGACGGTGAGATCGGCGGTGACTTCGCCGCCGCCGGACGCCGGGGAAGCGGAGCCGCCGCAGGCGCACAGCGCGAATATCATGCTCAGTGCGAGCAGAACGGAAATAAGCTTTTTCATGTTTCAGCCCTCCATGTGTCCGAAATGGGTAGATCAAACTTGCATTACGCTTTTAATGCGTTTATAATACAACCAAAAGTTTAATTTTGCAATAGTTTTTTTGGCTTTCCCCGTTTGAGACAAAAACGGGGCGTATAGACGCGCGGCTTTTATGAACAAGTGACAATAGCAGCGAAAAAATTGACATGATATTAACGCGGTGGTATAATTCCAACCGGTTTCCGTGTATTACGGGGGGATGAAAAAGTATGGATTTTACATTGCTCAAGAGCTTCATCGCCGTGGCCGATGAAAAGAGCTTTTCCACGGCGGCAAGGCATCTTTTCCTGTCGCAGCAGTCTCTCAGCAAGCAGATAGCGAAGCTCGAGGAGGAGCTGGGCACGCCGCTGTTCCTGCGCAGCCGGCCCCTTGGGCTCACGCGCGACGGAAAGCTTTTCTACGACACGGCGAAGGAAATGCTCCGGCTCAAGCAGCAGTATGAGGAAAGCTCCAGCCGTTCGCTGGGCGAGGCGCAGTTCGTGCATATCGGCGTCGAGCATACGGTGGCGCGCGCGGTGCTGCCGCATGTGCTGCCGCGCTTCGTGAGCGAGAATCCCGACACCTTCCTAAAGCTCAACGAGGCCTCGCCCGAGGTGCTGCAGAAGGCCGTCTCCCACGACGGCGTGGATCTTGTCATCGGCTCGATATGCAGCACTCCCGTCAACTACGAGACGGTGCCGCTCTGCCGCAAGGAGCAGCTTCTCGTGGTGCCGAAGCCCATCATGAAGCAGCTTGCCGGGGACGATTACGAGCGGGTGAAGGCGGAGTTTGCGGCCGGCGCGGACCTGAGCTATTTCGAGCAGGCGCCCTTTATCCGCATACCCACCTCGTCCTCCGGGGGACGGGCGCTGGAGAGCTATCTTAAATATTACGACATCAGCCCCCGCTTTGTGTGCGAGCTGACGAACATCGAAAACGCCTTCCAGCTCGCGAACTCCGGCCTCGGAGTGTTCATCTACGCAAAGCTCTTCTGGGACATGATGGCCCCGGAGCTGCGGGAGGATTATCTGGAGAATATCGACGTGTTCCCGCTGCCGCACCTGCCCGACGCGGACAATGTCTGCGCCTATTATAATAAGGAGACCGGGCTGCACGGCAAGACAAAGGAGCTTTTTGACAGCTTCGTGGAGTTTTTCCGGGAATACAGCAAGGATCAGGTTTGGGAGGACGACAGTGGGAATTAAGCTCATCGCATACGATCTTGACGGGACTCTTTTCGACGACGAGAAGCGCCTGCCGGAGGAGAATCTGGCCGCGCTGAGGGAAGCGGCGGACAGGGGGATATACATCGTCGCCTCCACCGGGCGGCTCTATGACGGTATCCCGGAGCTTATCCGCGCTCTTCCCTTTACGCGCTACTGCATAATCTCAAACGGGGCGGCAGTGTACGACGCGGCGGAGAAAAAGACCGTCCTGCGCGACGAGATACCCATGGAGCGCGCGATCGAGGTCTGTGAGTACATGGACGTGCTGCCCGTCATTTACTACAGCTACCATGCCGACTCGGGCTGGATAAGCCGCGATCAGTACGAGGTGGTGGAGCAGTATATGCCCAAGGTGCTGCTGCCGGACTTTTACCGTGTCTGCAAGCCCGTGGACGACCTCAAGGAGGATATCCGGCGGCGGGGCGGCGGCGTGCAGAAGCTGCAAATGCACTTTCGCGACCCGCAGCTGCGGCAGCGCCAGCTGAAGGAGTTTCCGGAGCGTTTTCCGGAGCTGATGATGACGACCTCCATCCCCACGAATATCGAGATAAACTCGATGGGCGCGAACAAGGGCGACGCGCTGCGCGGGCTGTGCGCCTATCTCGGTATAGACCCGGCGGATACGGCGGCCTTCGGCGACGGCTCGAACGACATCTCCATGCTGCGCGAGGCGGGCGTGGGCGTCGCCATGGCCAACGCCGAGCCGGAGGTAAAGGCCGCGGCGGACGTCGTGACCGACAGCAATAACGATGCCGGCGTGGCAAAAATGATCAGGAAATTGATATAAGCAGATAAACAGCTGACGGCCCGTCCGCCTGTGTAAACAGGCAGACGGGCCGTCAGTTTTGGTTTTCCTCGCCGGAGGAAGCCTGCGCGAGGGGCAAGCCCCTCCCCTGCGGCGGGACAGAGAGTGTAAAAAGGCTTCCCCCTTGGGGGAAGCTGTCTGCGGAGCAGACTGATGAGGGGTAAGTACGTCCACCTCATCCGGCTCACTGAGTTCGCCACCTTCCCCTCAAGGGGAAGGCGATCTCCCCCTATCTGCTCCCTGCGGCGGGACAGAGAGCAAAAATGGCTTCTCCCTCGGGAGAAGCTGTCGCCGACAGGCGACTGATGAGGGGTAAATACGGCCACCTCATTCGTCACGACTTCGTCGTGACACCTTCCCCTCAAGGGGAAGGCGATCTCCCCCTATCTGCTCCCTGCGGCGGGACGGAGGAGAATAGAAAAAGGCCTTCCCCCGAGGGGGAAGGCCTTGCAATATCCGTTACAGCACGATATTCTCGCTGGTGAAGATATGGTACACGGAGCGCATGAAAAGGTAGAGTTCGCTCTTCTGGAATTTTGAATAATTGTGCCATGCGAAGTCCTCTATCCGCTGGCCGAGATCGCGCAGGGGCGACGGGTTGGAGATATACACCGTGTCGGAAAGCTCCCCGCCGTCCGCGCTGACGCTCACGGTGCAGCTCCTGCCGCGCGGGCAGCTGACGGAGACGCGGCCGCCGCGCAGCTCGGCAGAGCAGCCCTCGCCCTCGCAGGAGACGGTGCAGCTCTCCGCGTCCGCGCCGGGGCTGTAGAGGTCAAATTCCTCCCGTCCCGAGCGGTCTATACGGTAGTCATAGACGAAATCGCCCTCGCTGTTCATGAGCTTTATATAGCGCACGGGTACGCGCGGCGGCTCGGAATACGCCTCTATCTCGCTCACGCCCGCATGTCTGCCCTCGGATTCGAGTATGCGCACGGTAAAGGAGGATACGCTCCTCGGCTCGAAGCTTATATCCGTGGGCGCGCCGAGGTATTCAAGAGCGCCGGTCTCCACACGGCTGCCGTCGTCAAAGACGATCTCCGCATTCAGTACGTTGCTGAACGCGTCCGAATCGTCGTAGAGGCGGATAACGCTGAGCGTCACGGCCTCAGGAAAGCGAAACTCGGCGCTGCGATCTTCGTCTCCCGGCTCCGTCACCCATGTTCCGTCGTAGGGCAGACGATTTGATTTGAGGTCGGTGGAATCGAGAAGCTTGAAATCGTTGAGCAGGGCGGCATTGCCGGAGCTGACGCTGACCTGCGCCCCGAAGCTCAGCGAGCCGGTGGGGCGGAACCAGAATACCTTGTCGCCGTTTATCACATAGGGAGCCTGTACCCATGCGGCCTGAGACCTGTACAGCCGGAGAGCGGCGAACTGCCGCGAACCCAACAGGGAACGCGAGAGCGTTGAGGCGCACACCGGGAAGCGCACGCGCGCGTCCCACTTGTAGTCCTGCCGCTCGTAGAGGTAGGGCGCGGGATAGGGCGCTGTGGTGGAGCGGATATTGACCGTGTAAAAATCGTCCGCCGCGTACCACGCGGTGGAGTATGCCATCCCCTTGAATACGTCCGGAGCGTAGTCCGGGCAGGCCTTGAGCACATCCCCCATGGCCTCCTCAAAGGCCAGTGAAACGGCCTGATGGTCGGCATGATGATCGAGATCGATACAGAAGATCACGTCGGGCCGGCGCTCAAGTATGACGCCGCGCATGTCGGACATGAGATTCTTCCGGGTATATTTTTCTCCCTCGCGGTAGGCCGGGTGATCGGGCAGGCCGTAGGTCGAGGTATAGCCGACGAAAGAGGTCATCAGCTCGTTTTCGGGGGCGTTGTAAATATGCCGGTCTCCGGCCCATGTGTCGCCGTAGCCGAGGAAGATGACGTCGTCCTCCTCCACACCGCTGCGTGTCAGCACGTCGAGAGCCTCCCGCATGCGGGCCCTGCCGCGGTCATAGTAGTCGCCGGCGGTGACGAACACCACGGATACGCGGCTGCCGTATTTTTCGTATTCCTCGAAAACGCCGCCGAGGATATTCAGCTCGTCGTCCTGATGGGGGACGATGACCATGACGTTCCGCCCGGCGTACAGGGCGGCCTTGCCCGAGTCGACGTCGCGGTAGGCGGCGCTTTTATTAAAGCGGTACCATATCAGCCCCGCCGCGGCCAGCAGGAGAGCACAGACGAGGACGATGATGAAAAACGCCGTGAGCCGGCGCTTCACGCTCAGCCGGGAAAAGAAAAACAGCAGCGTAACGACAGCCAGAGCAAGGAAGAAAAAGCCGGCCCTTACCGGCTGCCACAGCAGAGTTACTGTCAGGTCCAGCGCAAAGCACAGCGCGGCGGCGGGCAGAAGGCTCGTGAAAAGCCGTGCGGCCGCGCCGCCGAGAGTAGATATTTTCATGCTCAGGACTGCCTCCCGCTTTCATCGCCGATGAGGGCGAGCTTTTCGGACCGGGTGAGACGCTTTATCTGCCGCTCCCGGCTCATGGCCTGTTCCTTCGTCCCACATTCCTCGCGGTAGACAAGCTCCACCGGGCGGCGGGAGCAGGTGTATTTGCTGCCCTTTCCGGCATTGTGCGCGGCGAGACGGCGCTCGAGATCGTTCGTCCAGCCGGTATAGAGCGTGCCGTCGGCGCAGCGGAGGATATAAGTATAGTTCATCGTTTCACCTGCCGCACATTTTTTTCAAATTTGGAACGCGGACCCATGACCTCGCGTCCGCAGCCGCAGCAGCGCAGACGGAAATCCGCCCCCGTGCGCAGCACCTGCCATTCGCGGCTGCCGCAGGGATGTTCCTTTTTCATGGTGAGAATGTCGCCTACCTGAATGTCCATGCCGCCGGCCTCACTTTTTTATTTCGTCCCAGTAGCGCTTCGCGGCCTGCTCGGTCTTGTTGTCGCCGTACTCGTAGTAGCGGGCATTTTTGAGATCGTCGGGCAGATACTGCTGGCGCACCCAGTGTCCGGGATAATTATGGGGATATTTGTAGCCCTGCTCGCGCTCAAAGCCCGCGCCGTCGGCGTGGACGTTCTGAAGCTCGCGGGGGAAGGGGCCGACATGTCCCGCGCGCACGTCGGCGCTCGCGCGGTCGATGGCCATGTAGGCGGAGTTCGACTTGGGCGCGGTGGCGAGCAGCAGGCACGCCTCGGCCAGCGGCAGCCGCGCCTCCGGCAGACCCAGCTGAAGCGCCGAGTCCACGCATGCCTTGACGATGGGGACTGCCATCGGGTAGGCCATGCCGATGTCCTCGCTCGCGGAGCAGAGGATACGGCGGCAGATACCCACAAGGTCCCCCGCCTCGAGCAGCCGCGCGAGATAATGCATGGCGGCGTCGGGGTCGGAGCCGCGCAGGGACTTCATCAGCGCGGAGAGCGAGTCGAAATGCTCGTCCCCGTCCCTGTCGTAGCGCATGGAGGAGCGCTGTGTGACTGCGGCGGCGTCGGCCTCCGTCACGGTGTCGCCCGTCGCGGCGGAGAAGAGAAGCTCCACGGCGTTTATGGCCTTGCGCACGTCCCCGCCGCAGGCGGCGGCTATACGCGCATCGACGCCCGGCTCAAGGACGAGGGGCGTCTCACGCCGGGAATTCATGATGTCCACGGCCCGGACGACGGCACGCTGCGCGTCCTCGGGGGAGACGGGCTTGAACTCAAAGACCGTCGAGCGGCTCAGTATCGCGTTAAAGACCGCGAAATACGGGTTCTCGGTGGTGGAGGCGATGAGCGTTATGCGCCCGTCCTCGATAAATTCCAGCAGGGACTGCTGCTGCTTTTTATTGAAATACTGTATCTCGTCGAGGTAGAGCAGCACTCCGCCGGGGCAGAGGAAGGTGTCCAGCTCGTCGATTATGCGCTTTATGTCGCTTATGCCGGCGGTGGTGGCGTTGAGCTTGCGCAGGGAGCGGTTGGTGCGCTCGGCGATTATGCGCGCCACGGTGGTCTTGCCGGTGCCGGAGGGGCCGTAAAATATCATGTTGGGTATCTGGCCGCTCTCGACTATGCGGCGCAGCATGCCGTTTTTGCCGAGAATGTGGCGCTGTCCCACCACGTCGTCCAGATCCGAGGGGCGTATCTCGTCTGCAAGGGGCTTGTACATCGTGCTTTCCTCCGGTAAGTTGTTAGCGATTTATTATAGCACCCTATACGCCGCGCACACAAGCGAAAAAGCGCCCCTGGAACAAGAATTAAGATATGAAGAAAACGCCGGACGGTCACACGACCGTCCGGCGCCGGTAGGTTAAATAAACGGGGACTCAGTTCAGCCCGTAGAGGGCACTGTACTTCTCCTCGAGATAATCGAGGAAGTAATCGGTGTTCAAGCTCTCGCCGGTGATGTCCCGTATCCACTCGTCGGGCGTGAGCAGGGAGGCCTTGGCAAAGACATGCTCCTTCAGCCAGTCGCGCACGCGCCACAGCTCGCCCGCGGCGACGGCGGCGTCCACGTCGAGATCGCGCTTCATCACGCGCAGTATCTGCGCGCCGTAGGCATTGCCCAGCGCGTAGGAGGGGAAATAGCCGTAGCTCATCGTCCAGTGGACGTCCTGCAGGCAGCCCTCGGCGTCGGAGGGAACGTCCACGCCGAGATATTCCCTGTACTTCGCGTTCCACATGGCGGGGATCTCGTCGACGGAGATCTCGCCGTTGATGAACGCCTTTTCAAGCTCGTAGCGCACGAGGATGTGCAGGCAGTAGCTCAGCTCGTCGGACTCGGTACGGATAAGGCTGGGACGGGCGACGTTCACGGCCTCGTACAGCTCGCGGTCGGAGATGTCGTCGAACACGCCGCCGCTCAGCTCGCGGAGCTTGGGCGCGACGAAGCCGATAAACGCCTCGCTGCGGCCGATGTAGTTCTCGTAGAAGCGGGAAATGCACTCGTGCATGGCGTTGGACATGCGGTTGGCGGCATGCTCGCGGTACAGCTCGTCCGGCTCGTTCTGCATGAACAGGGCGTGGCCGCCCTCGTGCAGGGTGGTGAAGATGTTGGAGATGAAGTTCTCCTCGAAGTAATGCGTGGTGACACGCACGTCGTGAGGGCCGAAGTTGGTGGTGAAGGGGTGCTCCGTGGTCATGAGTACGAGCGCGCTCTCGCGCAGGCCCTCGGCCTCAAGCAGGTAGCGGGAGAACGCCTCCTGCTGCGATATGGGGACGCGGCGGGTGAGGAAGTCCTCGCGGATGGGCTTGCCCTCGGTCACGACGCGGTGGAGGAGCGGCACGATACGCGCCTTGAGCGCGGCAAAGAACGCGTCGAGCTGCTCTATGCTCCCGCCCTTTTCGTAATCGTCGAGACAGGAGTCGTAGGGCGTGGCCTTCTGCTCGTCGCGCAGGGAGATGGCCTTGCGCTGGAGACGGACAAGCTCGGCAAAAACATCGCGGAAAAGACCGTAGTCATTGGCCTTCTTCGCCTCCAGCCAGTCGCCGTAGGCCTTGTTGGAGGCCACGTCGATCTCATAGGAGAGCTTGGCGGATATGTTCTTGTTCCTGCTGTAGTCGTCGTAGAGGTGGCCGATGAGCTTTTTCTGCACCTCGGTAAGCCCCTCGCTGTCCTCGTGAAGCTCGACGACGAGCTTCTGGAAGGTCTTGGAGTGGGTCAGCTTGTGCAGATGCTTGCCGACGATGGCCATGTCCTCGCCGGCGGGGGCGATACCCTCACGGGGAGCGCAGCACTCCATATCGAAGGAGAGCTTGCCCAGAGTGCGGCCGTAGGCCTCGATCTCGCCGAGGAGGGAATAGAGCTTTTTTATCTTCTGCTGATTTGTCATAATATCAAACTCCTTTTAACCGGAAAAATGTTTGCACAGATGGCGCACGCAGCATTCGCCGCATTTGGGACTGCGCGCGTCGCACACCGCGCGGCCGTGAAGCACGACGCAGTGGCAGAAATCGGAGGAGCGCTCCGGCGGCAGCACCTGCCGAAGCTCCTTTTCTATCTTCACCGGGTCCTTCATACCGTCCACGAGACCCAGACGGTTTGAAAGGCGGATACAGTGCGTGTCCACGACCACAGAGCCGGGAACATGGAACACGTCGCCGAGGATGAGGTTCGCGGTCTTGCGCCCCACGCCGGGCAGGGCGGTCAGCTCCTCCATCGTCCGGGGCAGCTCCCCGCCGTACTTCTCCAGAAGCACCTGCGCGCAGGCAACGATGTCCCGCGCCTTGGCCCGGTAGAAGCCGCAGGAATGGACATAGCGCTCTACCTCCTCCACATCCGCGTGTGCGAAGGCCTCGAGCGTGGGGAAGCGCTCAAAGAGCGCGGGAGTCACCCTGTTGACCCGCTCGTCGGTACACTGCGCGGCCAGCCGCACCGAGAACAGCAGCTCATAGTCCCGCCCCCAGTCCAGCGTGCAGCCCGCCTGCGGGTACTCCGCCAGCAGCAGGCGGACGATCTCGTCTATCTGCTCCTGAGTGCGCATCAGCGTGAAAGGTCTATGTAGCCGCCGCACTCGACCACGTCGACGGGGATGGGGTTGCCCTCCTCATCCTTGCCGTAGCTGCCGTGGAACTGCCATTCCACCGCAACGGGGAAGGAATTGCTCTCGCCGTCGGCAAGGCTGAGCGTGAAGGTGTGGCTGCCGATGGGGGTGGAGAGGGCCTCCTTGCCGGAGTAATCCACCGCCGGCACGTCAAGTGACACATACTGGCCGCCGACCATGACGTTCAGCGACTTCGCGACGCGGCCCATGGTGATGGCGTAGCAGTTGAGCGTGACGGTAAGCTCCACGTCCACCGTGCCGCTGCCGGAGGTGTACGCCGCCCAGTCGACGGTGATGTTCAGGTGCGTGCCGGTGTCGGAGACGAAGCGTCCGGAGTTGAGGAGCACTCCAGTCGGGGTAGGCTCTGCCGTCGGCTCGGGAGTCGGAGTCGGGGTCGGAGCCGGTGTGGGCGTGGGCGTCGGGGTCGGAGTAGGCTCAGCCGTGGGAGCAACGGTGGGTGAGGCGGTGTGAACGGGAGGAGACTCCGGCTGGGGGGTATTTATCCCGGCCGTCTCGGACGGCGTATAGACCACGTCCGCGCCGCCGTTGGGAGTGGAGGAGTCGTCCCTGCCGTCGGTGAGCCATACGAAGATCACCGCAACGACAAGGAGAAACGTTACCAAGAAAAGAACGGTCTTTATCTGACCTCTGCGCATTGCTTTTCATCCTTTCCGCTGAAATAATGATATACCCGACCATTATACAATACCCGTTCCGAAATGTCCACACGCGCCCGCGCGCCAGCCCGCGCAAATTTACAAATTGGAAATGATATGAGTACGAAAGCGGTTGAAAGAACGCCCGGTCTTTGATAAAATATAAACATCATTACCGAGAAAGAAAGGACAATGTCAATGAACTTCAACGAAAACAGCGCCCAATACGGCGGCGAGGCCCGCCGCGGTCCGGACAGGAAGAAGCTCAGGACGGCCGTGCTGATCGCGCTTGCCGCGATACTGGTGCTGACGGTGGCGTTCAACTCCTTCTACGAGCTGCAGGAGGACGAGTTTGCCGTGATAACCACCTTCGGACACCCCACGGTGGTCTCCGACCCCGGACTCAAGTTCAAGATCCCCTTCATCCAGCACAAGACCATCGTCTCCAAGGCCACCAAGGGCTTCCCCATCGGCTACGACATGCGCACGAACGAACCCATCACCTCCGAGTCGGTGATGATAACCGTAGACTATAATTTCGTCGATGTGGATTTCTATGTGGAGTACCGCGTCACCGACCCCGTGAAGTACCTCTATAATTCCGAGGACCCGGTCAGCATACTCAAAATGCTCTGCCAGTCCTACATACGCGACACCATCGGCCTTTATAACGTCGACGACGTCATCACCACCGGCAAGAGCGAGATACAGGCCTCCATCAAGGACAAGATACTCAACCGCCTCGAAAAGGAGGATCTGGGGATCACGCTGGTGAACATCACCATCCAGGACGCGGAGCCGCCCACGAAGGAGGTGCAGGAGGCGTTCAAGGCCGTCGAGACCTCCAAGCAGGAGGCCGAGACCGCCACCAATAACGCCAACAAGTACGCAAACGAGGTCCTCCCCGCCGCCGAGGCCGACGCGGACGAGATACTCCAGCAGGCCGAGGCGTACAAGACCTCCCGCATAAACGACGCCAACGGTCAGGCGTCCCGCTTCGCCCAGCTCTTCGAGGAGTATTCCAAGTTCCCGGAGATAACCCGTCAGCGCCTCTTCTACGAGATGATCGTAAAGGTGTTCCCGGACGTCAAGGTATATATCATGGGGAGCGACGGGACCGGCGTTTCCACCGTGCTGCCGCTCGACGAGTTTGCCGGAGCGCAGAACTGAAAGGAGGATATGTGAATGAAAACCGCTAAAAAAGCCACCGCGGGCGTTATCGCGATAGTCATACTCGTCCTCCTCGTCATCGTGGGAGCGGAGTCCCTGTATGTGGTGCGCCAGAACGAATACGGCGTGGTGCTGGAGTTCGGCGCCGTGCAGGATATCCGGGACGAGCCGGGCCTGTATGTGAAGGTCCCCTTCATCCAGTCCGTCTCCACCCTGCCCAAGACCATGCTGCTCTATGACCTGCCCATCAGCGACGTCATAACCGCCGACAAGCACTCCATGGTGCTCGATTCCTTCGCGCTGTGGCGCATAAGCGACCCGAGGCTCTTCATCGAGTCCCTCTCCGGCAGCGTCACAAACGCCGAGAGCCGCATAAACGCCATCGTGTATAACGCGCTCAAGACCGTCATCTCCTCCCAGAAGCAGGAGGCCATCATCTCCGGGCGCGACGGCGAGATAGTCCAGCTCGTCATGGAGAATATCGGCGACAACTTCGACCGCTACGGTATCGAGATGATCGCCGTGGAGACCAAGACTCTCGACCTCCCCGACGACAACAAGGACGCGGTGTTCACCCGCATGATCTCCGAGCGCAACAACATCGCCGCCTCCTACGCCGCCGAGGGCGCGGCCGAGGCGAAGCGTATCCGCAACAGTGCCGACAAGAAGGTCGAGATAACCATCTCCGAGGCCAAGGCCAAGGCCGAGACTATCCGCGCCGAGGGCGACGCGGAGTACATGCGTATCCTCTCCGAGATATACGACACCGACGAGGAGGCGGATTTCTATACCTTCATGATCGCGCTCGACGCCATGGAGGAGGCGCTCAAGGGCGGCAACAAGACCATCATCCTTGACGCCGACAGCCCCATCGCACAGATATTCAGGTAAATAAACGCCGGCGACGGCAAAATAAGCGAAACTGAAACAGCCCGCCCCGCCCTGAATTATCAGGGCGGGGCGGGCTGCCGTCAGGGGGCAAACGAAGCTATCCCCCCCATTCCCGCCTCGGCGGGAATGGGGGGATAGCCGATCAGCTAATCAACGTCATGATCCAAGACCTTCCACGAATTAGAAACCTTTACCAAGGTGACGGTATAGGTATAACGAATTATACCAAGCTCCTCGGTATCTGTTTTTCCTTTCACAGTGACATATTTCCCTTCTTCTATTGTATCGGAATCAAAAATTGCTATCTCTTCAAGGTCTGACAGAAGAGATTCATTCGATGCTTTTACCTTACGTTCAGAAAGGTCCTTTGTTTTGCTGACGCTATATGTTATTTTGTAATCACCATAAATGTCTTCATAAAATTCAAGTGCTTGCGTCTGATAAACCCTGAAATAATCTTCCCAACTGTTTATATCCTCCTCAAATTTATCACTCTTGCTTTCAAAAAAGGCTTCTTCGTCCTCAGAGTTGCTTAGGTAAAGCGTGTAGGTTCTGTAGTCATAAGCCAAAAGTTTTTCTTGAGCCTTTAAGTCAGAGTTAGAGCAGGCTTTGACAAACCTCAGAGCGACGGATTCTGGGCTGTTATAGTAAATTACGCCGTAAGTCCCGCCAATTACTATCGCGGTAAGAAGAATAACAGCAATGGTTTTCTTTAAATTCTCTTTGGAAAAGCACTTTTTAAAGAAATCTTTGAATGTGTTTTTTGCTTTTGGCGCGTTTATTTCCTCAACTATGGGTGTTTCAGCTGCCGCATTGCCTGTTTCGCTTGCTTGAATTAATTCGTCAGTTTTGATCTCGCTCATTATTTATGACCTCCCCTTTTGAAAACTATTTCTCTTTCGATTTTTGCTACGTTTTCGACTTCCTCGATATAGTACCCTTTTTCCTTAGCCCATTTTGCAAGAGCTGAACTGTGCTTTATGTAGCTCTTTTCTTTTGGAAGAGCAGCCCCGGTTTTTTCTTGGTACAATCTATCTGACAGTCGAAAATCTGCGCCCTTCTCAAACAGATAGTCCAATTCGCCTAAGTTTGGATGTTTGCCCATATTAAAACCTCTCTTTCTTAAACTATAGGTGCTGCTGGTAGGCCGATTATACATCTATAGTTTAATAAGGTCAACCCCGAAGTGCTTAATATATCATCTGTAAACTCATATAATCATCTTAGAGTTTAAGTTTTGAGGTGATAATATGGCGGATGTGGAGTTGACTGAAATGGGCAGGCGTATTCAATTGCGCCGCAAACAGCAGGGCTTGACGCAGGAGCAGTTAGCCGACAGAATGAATGTCTCCATTCAGATGATCTCCAACTTGGAGCGCGGCAACAAGGCGATCCGCATAGACAATCTCATCAATCTCAGTCAGATACTTGATGTGAGTACGGATTATATCTTGACAGGCAAAGAAACGCAGGACGATTTTCACGCCCTTATGGCGCGTATAGAAGCACTCTCACCCGCAAACAGAAAAATGATAGAAATGCTTGTAGATTATTGTATAAGCGAAAATATGTAAGACCGCAGTTTCACTTCTGCGGTCTGGCTTTTTCCCTTCCGGTATGATCAAGTTGAACCATTAACACCATATGAATGCGGGAAACCGGGAGGGCAGTAAATTCTTCTCTGACAGGCCAACGCTGCCGCAACAGAAAAACGTTGTCACGATTGCTGAAAAGATAAGAAAAACCGCTCCAAAAGGAGCGGTTTTAAATGTTTTGCAGAAGAAATTACGCCTTGCGGACGGAGTCAATGTGACGGGTGAGGTCGAGCATCTTGTTGGAGAAGCCCCACTCATTGTCGTACCAAGCGACGAGCTTGACGAAATGCTCGTTGAGGGAGATACCGGCCTGTGCGTCGAAGATGGAGGTGTGCGCGTCGGTGCGGAAGTCGGAGGAAACGACCTCGTCGTCAACGTACTCCAGAATGCCCTTCATGGGGCCTTCGGAGGCGGCCTTCATAGCTGCCTTGATATCGTCCATGGTGGCGGCCTTCTCGAGACGGACGGTCAGGTCGACGACGGAGACATCGGGAGTGGGAACGCGCATGGACATACCGGTGAGCTTGCCGTTGAGCTCGGGGATGACCTTGCCGACTGCCTTTGCAGCGCCGGTGGAGGCGGGGATGATGTTGTTGTATACGGAGCGTGCGCCGCGCAGATCCTTCTTCTTGGGGAAGCCGTCAACGATGGCCTGGGTGGCGGTGGAGGCGTGAACGGTGGTCATGAGGCCTTCGACGATGCCGAAGCTGTCATTGATGACCTTGGCCATGGGAGCCAGGCAGTTGGTGGTGCAGGAGGCGTTGGAAACGAACTGCATGTCGGCGGTGTACTTGTCGAGGTTGACGCCGCAGACGAACATGGGGGTATCGTCCTTTGCGGGGCCGGACATGACGACGACCTTTGCGCCCGCGTCGATGTGAGCCTGTGCCTTCTCCTTGGTCAGGTAAACGCCGGTGCACTCAAGAACGTAGTCAACACCCAGCTCGCCCCAAGGGATGAGGGTAGCGTCGCGGTAAGCCTTGTCGGAGAGGACCTTGACGACCTTGCCGTTAACGGTGACGGTGCTGTCCTCGTCGTTGCCGACGACTTCGCCGTCGAAGCGGCCATGGACGGTGTCGTACTTTACGCAGTATGCGATGTGGGAAGCAGGATGGCCGGGAGCGTTGATAGCGACGACCTCGATGTCGTCAGACTTGATGGCGGCTCTGAATGCCAGAGAGCCGATACGGCCAAAACCATTGATGCCAACTTTGATCATTTTGATATCCTCCATAAAAAGTTTTGCGAAAATATATATGCATAAATCCCAAAAGGGAATTAATGCCTCCATTTCTGCAAAGATTGTAACATATAATATTAACAAAAATCAATATGCCGCCCTATCTATTTTCAACAAAATTCTGCCGAAATTCGCCCTGAAATCAGGCGTGTATGCACTGCCCTCTTGTGTATTTTGTCCATTTTTGGTATTATTAAATAGGAAATTATAGAAAAGGAGCGCTTCAGCATGGTCAACAGTCCTTCCGAAATACTTGCTCTTACGAATGAACCGGCCGTTCTGGTCTGCCACGGCAGGATACAGTACGCCAACTCCTGCGCCTGCACGATCCTCGGTCCCGGGTGTCACGGACGGACGGTACGCGAGATATTCGGCGCGGACATCGCCGAGGCTCAGGCCGGCGCGTTCATCTCCGGGGTGCGCCTGTGCGGGAAGCAGTATGTCCTGCGCGTCTCACCGATGGAGGACAGCTACGTCTATTTCTTCTCTCTTCAGGACACCGGCGCGGAGTACATGAACGACGCGTTCCTCTATTCGCTGCGCAGCAGCCTCTCTGGGCTGAGCGTGGCCGCCGAGCGCATAAGAGAGCTGGCGGAGAACACGGACGAGGAGATCACCGCCTGCATAAACGGCATCACGCACAGCTATTATAAGCTCTCACGCCTGATAAGAAACGTCTCAGCCATACGCGAGACCTCCCGCGGCGGACTGATACACGAAACGCAGATATTCGACCTCGCGGAGCTGTGCCGGAGCTTTGCGCACACCACGGGCATACTCAAGAGCGAGGAACACATCATTTTCGGCTACGAGGGGAGCCTTGCGGTGCGCGGCGACCCGGCGGTCGCGGAGCTGCTGCTGGAGAACCTCATCTCCAACTGTATCCTCCACGCGCGCGGCCACAGCCGGATAACGATCAATCTTCTGGACATGGGCGATACGGCGGTGCTGTCCGTCTCGGACGACGGGTGCGGCATCCCCTCCGACCTGCTGCCCAAGGTGTTCGAGCGCTACCGCTACGGCTTCGAGCTGAGCGAAATGGGCAGAGGCTCCGGCTTCGGACTCAGCGCGGCGCTGGCGGCGGCGGAACATCACGGCGGGACGCTGCTGCTCGAGAGCCGCCTCGGCTACGGCACCTCCGTGAGGGCGTCGATGAAGAAAAACGGACCTATCGAGCTGAGCGGGCCGACGGGCATGGAGATGATAACCATGCAGGACGTTCTCACCGGCCTTGCCGACTGCCTGCCCGACACCTGCTTCGGCGCGGAGTTCATGGACTGAGCGTATGAAGAAGCCGCGCGGATAAAAACAAAAAGCCCGCCGCCGGCGGATAACGCACTCACGCCGCCGATGTGCTTTAGCACATCGGCGGCGTGAGCCTTTATTATGCGGTTTTTGTTATTTTACCCGTCCTTTCCTCGGGAGGAGCGCCGTGCCGCTGGCGGCCGCCTGAGCGGCGGCCATGAAAAAAGCGAAAAACAGCCTGACTTCTCGTGAAGTCCGGCTGTTTTTTGGCTGAAGCCGGGAGTGACTCACCGGCGGCAGACGGCGAGCATGACGCAGTCGATACCCAGCAGTACAAGGTAAAAGCTGATGATACAGCGGATGGACATCAGCGAGAGCCACGGGTCGATCAGCATCATGACACCGAGCACAAGACCGATGACGTTGAGGACAAGCGTGAAGCAGTAGGCGAAGTCCCCGGCGAAAAACCGTACCCTGTTCAGACTGGACAGGCGCGAAATGCAGTGTGCGATGAACCATATCGGGAACAGAACGGTCAGGATGATCTTGCCCGCCGTCGGATAGACCAGCAGCATGAGGCCGGTCATGACGCTCAGTATACCCGAGATGAGCGAAACGACGGGTCCGAAGCCCGTGTAGCGCTCCAGCCGGACATACAGCAGTATGTCCGCGATACCCATGATGACGGCCATGACGCCGTACACCACGACAATGCCGGTTATGGCGCCGTCCGGACGCATGAACGTGAGGACGCCGAGCGCTATCAGCAAAATACCCTCTATCAGCTCAAGCCAGTCAAAAGAACTCCGATCTCTCATTCCGCACCCTCCCTGCGATCCAATATCGCCATAAATTCGTCGCCGGTGACAGTCTCTTTTTCATACAGATAGTTCGCGATCTCGTCAAGCTTGCCGCGGTTGTCGAGCAGGAGCTTCTTTGCCTTTTCGTGCTGCTCGCGGACGAGCGCCACGACCTTCAGGTCGATCTCGCGCTGCGTCTCGGCGGAGCAGGCGAGAGAGGCGTCGCCGCCGAGGTACTGGTTGGTCACGGTCTCGAGAGCGACCATGTCGAAATCCTCGCTCATGCCGTAGCGGGTTATCATGCCGCGGGCGAGCTTCGTGGCCTGCTCGATGTCGTTGGAGGCGCCGGTGGTCACTTCGCCGAACACTACCTCCTCCGCCGCGCGGCCGCCGGTGAAGGTGGCTATCTTGTTTTCAAGCTCCTCCTTGGTCATCAGGTATTTGTCCCCGGTGTCCACCTGCATGGTATAGCCCAGAGCGCCCGAGGTCCTCGGGATGATGGTGATCTTCTGGACGGGAGCGGAGTGGCTCTGCAGCGCCGCGACGAGCGCGTGGCCGACCTCGTGATAGGCGACGACCTTCTTCTCCTGATCGGAGAGGACGGCGTTCTTCTTCTGGTAGCCGGCGATGACGACCTCGATGCTCTCCTCAAGGTCGGACTCGTTGACGACGGTGCGGCCGTTTCTGACCGCGCGCAGGGCGGCCTCGTTGACGATGTTGGCAAGCTCCGCGCCGGACGCGCCCGCGGCCATGCGGGCGATGGTGTGGAAGTCGACGTCGTCCGCGGCCTTGATCTTTTTCGCGTGGACCTTCAATATCGCCTCGCGGCCCGCGAGGTCAGGCAGCTCCACGGGAACGCGGCGGTCGAAGCGTCCGGGACGCGTGAGCGCCGGGTCGAGAGACTCCGGACGGTTGGTCGCGGCAAGGATTATGACGCCCGTGTTCTCCTCAAAGCCGTCCATCTCGGTGAGGAGCTGGTTGAGCGTCTGCTCGCGCTCGTCGTTGCCGCCCATGCCGCCGCTGTTTCGCTTCTGGCCGATGGCGTCGATCTCGTCGATGAACACTATGCAGGGGGCCTTTTCCTTTGCC
>ERZ1026856.721-NODE-721-length-19012-cov-5.639131_pt1 | contig 19012 bp, 16 predicted proteins | sample MGYA00380158_ERZ1026856 | MGnify/ENA primary metagenome ERZ1026856 (study PRJEB33269, sample SAMEA4719794) | human gut metagenome | biome: human-associated habitat; feature: organic feature; material: feces | place: Cameroon | collected 2013-10 ...
ACTCGGTGATCATGCCGCCCACCATTCCCACCTCGGGATCGTCGGCAAACACACGCATCTGCTTCTCGAAGCGGTCGGGCATGCAAATGTCGTCCGAGTCCATGCGGGCGATATAGTCGTACTGGCAGTTCTCGCATGCGATGCGCAGCGCCTCACCCAACCCACGGTTCACCTCCTGTGGCAGGAACCGCAACGAGGGGTATGTGCTTTCCAGCTCGCGCACCACCGCCAGCAACGCCTCGGGCAACGGACCGTCGCCCACCATCACCACCTCCGCCGGCGGCAACGTCTGTTCATACGTGCTACGAATGGCGGTCCTCAAATACCCTGGGTCGTCATTCTTATAGATCGACATGGCCACGCTAAACTGCAGGCCCTTATCCATATTATTATCTTTCTCTAACATCCAAATTATTATTTACGCTACGTCTGACTCTCAACAATCAACTATTAGTCCAAAGCCAGTTCTTGCTTGTAAATATTGATCGACTCCTGCACAATCGGATTATCGGGCATGCCATGCAACAAATCGCCCGCAGCGACCTCCGTCTCCCCAAACGACAAAACGGGAATAGACACCCGATGTTGGTGGGCCAACACATAGAGGCTCTTAATGACAAAATAAGAATGCGACGACAAGAAGATCTGTAATCCCGCCTTTGCCAACTTCACGAGAATCTCCATAAACTGACAAACCAAAGCGGGATGAAGGTTGGCTTCCGCCTCATCGATAATCACGACCGACTCACGTGTCAGGTAATGGTTGCCCAGCAACAGGTCCAATATGGAAAGTCGCTTAATGCCCTCTGAAGTAAGGCTAATCTCTATAATGCGTCTTTCTGCATCGCGAAACACCCACTCCTTGAGGTTATCATCATACTCCAAACGCCCTCCAATAGCGTCGGTCAACGTTTTTCTCGCATCCGAGAACTCCTTGAAGTTGCGCCCTTTCGATGTCTTGCTCAGTGCCTTGGCTAAATCCACGTATGTCTTATCAAAGCCGAAAGCCTTGTCCACCTCATACGAACGCAAAATAACATCTTGGATAGAGAGAATCTCCTTAGCTGGGATAAACACACTATTCACATCAGTCGGTAGGAACGACGACTCCAGGTTTTGAATGGTTGAAACCGTCTTCGAGCCGAAGGAATACGCCAATCGCTCGCCTTGCGCCGACTGCATGGCAAAAGACAGAGTCGCCTCCCCTTTTCTCACCAAGTTTCCCAGCTCACGCCCCTGAAACGTCCAATACAAGGCCTCAGCGAGCAACTGCTTGATCGAACGCGGTTCTTTGCCCCTCTGATGCTGCTCCACGCTTTTCAGAGCAGCATAAAGAGCCTTAAGCAAAAAGGTCTTACCCGAACCGTTTCTGCCAATCACCAAGTTGATATTTTGTAATCCATCAAAAGCAAAATGCCCTATAGGCCCGAATGCTTCTAACTCAATGCTTCGTATCATAAGTAAATATATCTTTAGAGAATCTAATGAACATGCCCACGCAAACCGCAGCTCTCTAACATCCCAAATTATTGTTTACGCTACAAGCACATCTTATTATATCGTTAGACATAAGTGCAAATAGATTATCTTCCAAACACAAATCCCAACTTCACCTTATATAACACTTCAGTTACAAGAACACAAAGCAAGCATATAATAACTGCTAAAACGGGACTTAATAAAAGTTCATAAGAAGAAAGGTCTACTTTGAGCACATCACAAACGAGTTTTTCTACCAAATTGATAGCAAAATATTGCAGTACATAAATCTGCAAGGTGTTTATTCCTATGTAATGCCCCAAAGATTTAGCAGTCTTCTTAACAGGATTCGTTGTTCCTTTGAATCGAACCTCTGCTTCGTGAAACACAACAAACAGCAATGGCACAATAAAGAACGACATAAGATCATTCGTATAGATCAACAATGTCTCTGTTAATCTAAAGTATATTTGCCCCCCCCAGATACCAACAACACCTAACGAGCATATAGTTAACACCTTTATCTTGTGACTATAAATCTTGTTCAATAGACCTCGCCGAAGGACAATCCCTAAGCAGAAAAAAGGCCATAGCTGAAACATGTGATCTGTACTAATAGTTGTTCCTGTAATAGTTCGATGGAACATGAAATGCAACCCCATCAGTCCGATTTGCACAAGTCCCATGCTTATATAAAGATTTCGCTTCATAGCCCTTATCAAGGACAGAAAGACGAAAAACACGAACAACACATATAGATACCAATAACCATATTTTGCCTCCGAAGTAAAAAATCCCACAATTGGTAACTGAACAAAAGCGGTCCACGCAAAACCAAAAACGAAGAAGGGTATTAGCATCTTGGCACGCTTAGCCAAATTGAAATACTCAATATTGGTAACATATCCACTTAAAGCCATGAACAAAGGCATATGAAACACACTCAATATCGGCAAATACATAGAATTGCTTCCACCTACTTCCCATATAACATTGGTATGTCCCATAACAACCAGAACTATGGCTATAGCCTTAAGAGCATCTATATAAAAAATCCGCGACGCATTCATTTTAACCCCTCATTAAATTATAAAACACGTTTTAATCATATAACTAAAATGACAAACTATCTGCACAAACACTTATAAACACTCCCACAGAACTTACGATTACTAGTTTTATCTTCTATAATGGGCCAAACTATTTACCAAGTAAATATTTTAAACGAGACTTCCAAACAATCTTACGACGCTTAAGCATGGCCACTTTTTCACTAACAACCAATTGTTTTATAACCGCCAAAGATATTTCTCTGTCCGAGATGAAACTATTCGGAATAACAAGATAACTCTTAGGATTACCATTAAGTTGATTCTCCATTGGGCGTTTTTGCAAATGAACATAAGCAAAAGACCTCTCTACAAGTTTATCATCATCACCTATTCCATAGGCAAACACACCATCTTCACATACTCTTACCAGTTTGCGGTGCATCGGCTCTGTAAAAAAGCATTCACCTACATAGGTCGGCTCCAAGCCATAACTCTGAATAGTAGGCATAATATCAAAAAACGGGATAACAAGCTCCTTGATGCCTACAGCACGAGCTATAATATTAAATCCACACTCCTCATCAAAAGCCACATGTCTATGATTAGCATAAACATCACGATAATAATATATTCCCTCAACTCGATGTGTATATAGATTATTTATATGGGGACAGTTCCGTAACAAGGTACAATGCCCCCAATGAGAAATTCTATCAACGTCCTTTGTCTTTTCTTCTGTAAGCCAATTCGATAGGTTTCCCCATATCAAATCCGTATCACAAAATCCCCAAAAACTATAACCTTCAAGTACATCTGCAAATATCTTGCCATACGAAGGTCTAAAATCACAGAAACGATAAGGATGTTCTAAAGATATCGGAAAATCAAAAGCACGCTGAAAACGTTCTTTAAGATCTTGAAATGTGCAATTACGCACTATCACATTCTCAGGATAGTCATACGGCGTTTCGTCATCAGTAAATATCAACCAATCACATAGCGGATTACGACCACAAGAGTCAAGCCACAATTGGAACCAATGAGGAAATTTCCCAATATATGGAACAATAAATGCAAATTGTTTTTTCATTTTACTCTTCCTTAAGCATTAAAAATATTAAAGAAACGACGAGATATGCGTTTGGGGCAATGGTAGGTTCTTACTTGTGAACGTCCTTTACCCGCAATCTCTATGCAACGCTCACGATCTTTTGCTAAATCCATCAAAAGAAAAGCAATGTCGGAAGCTTTCTTATAGCATATACAAGAATCGCCATTGCGCACACAAATATTATCAAATGCATATTTAGAACCGACAACAAGAAGGCCATTAGCCAAAGCGCTAAGAACCTTACCTTTCGTTCCGGTGCCAAAACTAATTGGCGTAAGCTGGATATCATGATTCACAAGTTCTTTTGCATAATCTTCTACCCAACTCTTAAATGTACATTCGACCCCCTCCGCTTCAAGTTTCTCTTGCACAGGCTCCCAATTACGCCCCAAAAATGTAAATTCATAATACTGCGACAAAAGGTCTTTATAGCGAATTAGATTAGGCAGCATCTCGTCAACATCATCCTGCATATAGACATCGTAAGAACCTGCTACAATAATTTTTATCTTAGGGCCATCAAATCGAATTGTATTATCCGTCAATCTATAATGAGGATGAAGAAGAAAAGCGGCATTATGATAGCCGTAGGTACGTTCATAAAATCTCATATCCTCCATACCAACAAAATGGACTTTGACATTCGGAAGATTCCACTCATTTTCAAATCTAAGACCTTTCTTCAACATTAGATAATTATGCCGCAGAGCTTTCGAATCCAAAAGACATTTCTTAGTTTCAAAAGAACGCACTCGGATCAATGCTTCGCAATCACATCCCGTCACCACAAATTTCTGTTCCGGCATACGCTTTGCTAATCGATAATAAAAATAGGGATATACCCAAACAAAGTCTGGGTGATCCTTACGAAGTTGATTTACAAGCACTTTTGATATCTCATAGCAAACCATAGGTAAACGCATGCAAAACTTATTGAAATGCCCCATAAGCGTATTATCAAAGATTCGCATCCAGTATGGTTTCCTTACGAGAATAATATGGGCGTGCAATTCTTTTTCCAATTTCTTAATTTCTTCTTCCGATATCCTATTAAGATTATAACTATAAATCTTCAAGTCAACATCCTCGGGGCGATATTTTATGAGTGCATAGATCAAGCCAGAAATTCCTCTGACATTCTCCTCAGTAGGCGTAAAACCTGTAACAACACTTACTTTCATCCTATTATTAGTTATTATAATGCGTATTTCAAAGTGGTAAACATAGCCTGATTGTACTTATCTCGCATCACGTTAGCAAAGGAAGCACACTTTTCTCTGTCAAAACTCAGCAAATGATCAACTACACTATCAGCAGAAGGTAATGGGGCTCCTGAGTTTGTCATAAATATATTATCTTGCAAACCCGCACGTAACAAAATATCATAGGTCTTACTACTGCGTGTGTTAAATGAACCATCAGCATTAATTGTACCATTTCCATCATAACTAAAGAATGGAATAGCATTATGCAAGCAAACAATAACAGGGTGCATACGAGTCCCTATATACCCCCTTGAGTTAACGATCAAAGCATACCAAGTAAGAGGATCGAGCGGCAAGGGAATACTATGATCGAGACCAAAATCATTAAGACCTTCTGGAACAGGAAGAGCTACAAGAGTAATTCCTCTTTCCTTTAATAAATCTGCGATTTGCTGAACATATATGCTTGATACAGAATCAACAGGAAAAGACACTAAAGCATAATTCTCAGGCAAATGGTATCCATCTACCAAATCCTTAAGGTTTGGAAGAGAGCAGGCGATATTAGAATTAAAAGCGAAAACAGGATCTGGGGTTATAGGCACATCTTTGATGCCAGCCACCTCTGTTACCATTTTTTGTGTCCATTCATCACGTACTGTTATATGACGAAAATTTTTCATACAACTGCTCATTCTATCCCTTTCACTTTTTGTCATTAAATAAAAAGGACAACTTTGAGAAGAAACAGAAAAAGCCACTACAGGTATTTTTTTATGAAGCTTTGGATAATAAGTACAGAAAAAAGGATTATCTGCCATATCCTCGCATGACGTATAATTATTAACATACCGCATTTTTCTCCATGAAAACGCACGTGAACGATTGCATTGCGGTACGTAACGAAAAAGAGCATCACTTCCCGTAAAAATCATGTCAAAATCTTCTTTTTCAATTACCCTTAGTAAATCATCTTCCTTCCGGCACAATGAAGTCAAAGGATATTGTTCCCGAGCGAACTGTAATTGGCAATTACGTTGCGTTTTACTAACATACCTTTTATAGATATTCTCAAGGCTTCGTGGATACCAATTGATCAATTTAGCTTCATGCCCCATGTTCCTTAATGCTCCAAGGGTAGAAAGGACCTGCAACTGCGCTCCAAAATTTGGAACACAAAAATATGTAATAACTCCTATTTTCATGATTCTCCAAAAACTAGTTTTTTAATTATCCAAGATCGACAAAGTGTCTTATAGCTTAGCACACAAAGCACGATTGCGATACCACTCAATATAGCACAATAAACGACTTGGAGGGTTACAGCGGTCATCATTGGTTGATTTAACATCCAATGCCCAACAACAGGTAGGCGGACAACAAATAAAATATGAAGAATATAAATGGGAAGAGAGATTTTACCAAGATAAGACAATACACCTAACAACCTAGGATTAATGCCATTCATAAAAATATTAAATACAGAAATACAAGCTAAAAGCGAAAAAACGGAAAAGTAAAAGTCAATCTTAAATATCCAAATATAAAGCTGTGGACAATCCGATAAATATCGACTAGCAAATAGTAACATATATATTAGGAAACAAAACGAAAACGTATGTTTTCCCGCAACAACTCTTTCTATCCATTTATGCCGCCGCATCAACATACCAAAAGTAAAAGGAATAAAGTATTTCACGACCCCAGCATCAATAAAGGAAAAGCAAGATGATAAAGTTGAAGCTCGCAAAAGCAAATACATGAATCCGAAGACAAATAAGTCTACATAAATATTCGGCTCATTTCCGCGCCAAAATATTCGAAGGAGCATTAACAGAAGGAATCCAACCAACGAGATTTCAAAAAGTGAGAGAAGAAACCAATAAACATGATTAGAACCAACAACGAGCACTAAACCAGTAGTGACAATATATGGAATAAGCAAACGCTCAGTCTTCTTCCATACTTTCTTGAATATGTTTTCGCGCGAGATCAATGACACTCCTGAGAGAAAGCCGCTAACCATAAAAAACAGAGCCATGTGAAAAGAATAAATCACCTGCCAAACTGATCCACCAACCCAATAAGCTTTTGGCTGAGAAGGAGAAAACACACAAATCTGTTGCCAATCACCATAGTTCCAGGCGATTGCATGTCCCATAACAACTAAAAAAATTGCAAGGCCACGAATCGAGTCTATATATTCAATACGCTTTTCCATCATACTTTATTGATTTTATCCAATATTGTCTTCTTAATAGGATCAAGAAGCTTCTGCCCATAATTATGAACAATTTGGTTCATCTTTTCCTTTGGTGAAGCAGATGCCAAATTACATAATGTACGCCAAGCTTCACTTTGTCCTTCTGTAGAAGTAATAACTTCGAAGAGCATAGGTTTTCCTACACAAGTCGGATTTACAAACCTATCATACAACAACTTATACTCCTGCTCGTTAGTCGCTTGAAAATACTCAAAGCCAAGGTTTTCCGCAAAATCCTTCACCAATGTGCGTGATTGAGACGCAAAATGACCTCCGCCCGCAATGAAAAGATCACGGTCAGATTGATACTTTGGCCACATAAAATGAGTGAACTCTGCCCCTTTACCATCATTAAGCAAAAGGATTCTAACATTAGGCCCTATATGTCGATTGCCAAGAGAATTTAAGTCATAAAAAAACGCCAAATCTCCAGTAAACAGATAATACAACCGATCCTTATTTACAAGCGACGCACCAAGAAGGGTCGATGTACACCCGTCAATACCAAAGCCTCCAACATTGCAATAAGTACGGATAGAAGCGTCAACACGGAAAAAGTTCCAAGCTCTAAGAGCATTGATAATTGCAAAGTGAATTACTGATCTCTTGGGCATGAGTGGAGCTAGATGCCATGCTATGGATATAAGACTCAAAGGAAGAGAAGATATGCTGTTATACAAAGTGTCATAAGCTTCATTACATGCATCATATGAAGAGAGATTTTTAACTCCACTTCCTGTAACATAATAATTAAAAAACACTTCATCTGGCATTTCAAAAACGTTATCAAGCAATTGAAAGCGTATACGAACTTCTCCATCTTCATTTACCCTCCATACATGATCAGCATTAATATGCTCTTGTGTAAGGTAATCGCCAGATATTTCGCCTAAATGAATAATAAGATCATAATGGGCTATACCAAAATCATGTTGATGCTGTGTGCCAATAAGCGAGTAAGGCACAGAATACTTACCATAATATCCGCTAGTATGATCACATAGAACTACAGCGTTATGCTCTTCACAGAACAAGTCTATCTTTGCAGTAAGCGACTCTGACATATCTTTATGTGAGCCTATAAAGATAGCTATTCTACCTTGTGGAAGATTGGGAAAATTATCGTTTTGTGTTATTCTATGAATAACATGAACTTCGGGAAGCGCAAGAGTAGAACAACTTTGCGTATACGTTTCTACATTAAAATGGACAGGACCTCCACCATGGCGCCTAAGAGCTAAAAGAGCCTTATTGATTTTAAACTCTACATCCCATCTGTCATCTGGTTTCTTGATAACCTGTAAGTTTTCACCGTCAACAAGAATATCGGCAGGGTATTGATCTCTATAGGTCACTTGGGGAACCAAATGACCACGAACATAATTTGGACGAGAGCATGTAATTGCCACAATAGGAATTTTTCGGTAATATGCCTCCGTGAGAGCTGAAAAATAATTCCTCGAAGCTGTAGCTCCCGTACAACAAATCACAACAGGTTCGTTGGACTCAACTGATAAGCCACAGGCCATATAGGCCGCAGACCGCTCATCAACACAAGAGTACATTTCAAAAAAGCCATCACTTTGCATGCTCATGAGAAGAGCCGGGTTAGTTCCTCCAGGAGAGGCTACAACCTTCTTAATACCAAATGCTTTCAATAAAGCTATAAGAATCTGTTGATTCTTGTTGTCCGTATAAAGTACGTTCATATAGATAAAATTAATCAAAATTATAAGCTGCATCATCCAAAGTGATGACACCAGCGCCACCCGTCATATAGACAATATCGCCAACCACAGAACGACCGATATTTGAGGTTAAAATAACGGCCATGTTAGCAATTTCCTCTGGTAAGACAACCCGACCACTAGGATTTTGGGGGAAATGGACATTTTTCCCTGTTAAACCGAGCATTGGCGTAGCTGTAGGACCTGGAGCTATACCGTTAACTACGATATCATAAGGTATAAGAGCCTTTGCCATTCCTAGCGTCATTCCCCGAAGGCCCCATTTACTAAGTATATATGCGGAATTTGCGGGTCTTAAAGATGAAGAAGAGGCTATATTAAGGATATTTCCATGGATAAGATTATCCTTCATGTATTTTGCTACCATTTGAGAAAAGAAATAACTTCCTTTCAAATTTGTATTCATCACCTTGTCAAACTGCTCTTCGTCAGTATGACCAAAGTCGCAATATCCAGACTCACGTGTCCCTGCATTGTTAACGAGAATATCTATTTTTCGACTTCCTATCTTCTGAAGAATTTCATGAAACTTTTCGTTAAAAGAAGCCACATTCTGATGGTCCAACTGAACCCCGAGCACTAAAGACGAACTACTTGCATAAGAATTCAACTGTTCACATGCTTTTTCGATTTTTTCAAGATTACGCCCAGTTATGACAACAGAAGCTCCTGCCTTTAGTAATGCTTTACTTATCGCAAAACCAATGCCACTAGACCCTCCCGTTACTAGTGCTGTTCTGCCTATGGCCAATTCAGACGAAGGAAGTTCAACAACATTAACTTGCTTGGTAACTTCGATAGGCCGATTACCAAACATTATTCTTAATACAGTTATTATCTTTTCTTTTAACATTGTAATTAATATTAATCCTTACTAATGTAGGAAAAACGACTTTATCCGAGAAAGCACCTTGCTATCCACAAAAGCCTTTTCTTCTTTTGTCAATCCACAAATATAAATGGTAAATAAGGATGTTAAAACACTTACAGTCCCAACAACAAAAAAGCGAGCTATCAAGCTGTCTATTGACACGTGCACGATGATTGGAGGTATCACTGCCAAAACACTTACAAGCACGATATATTTCAAAACGCCATTAACAAACATAGAAACAGGCAACTTTATCATGTCTTTTAGCAAATATAGCCGAACCCATAACTGAATGAGGAATATGGAAAACTGCACAATATATGAGACATGTGCTGGAGCGCCTATTTTATACAAAACATAAACTATTGGGAAAACCAAGCATCCAAGACCGCCAACAATGATTTGATATCGCTTAATATTACCAGTCGCCAACATAGAAGTAATCAAAGTATTAGAGATGACAGAAAGCATTGTTACGGCAATCGTCAAACGTACAAAAACCACAGTATATTCAGGAACTTTACCCAACCAAAGCATCAAAATAGGTTCAGCTTCCAAAATAGCAGGAACAGCCATAACAAATACTAAATAGTACGAAAATTTCGATCCTCGGCAAATAAGCATGTGCATATAATCAAGATCATTAGAAGCAAAGCTCTTTGTAATCTGGGGATAAACAGCTGTAAGGAAATTATTAGAAAACTGATTAACGATATTCTCAATGGTTGTTGCTATACCTCGAGCAGCATTTGCGACAACACCGAAAAAGATATTCATCAACATGTTGACTCCTTGGGTCATAAAAATAGATGAAGAAGCTCCAACAAAGCTCCAACCTGCAAAACTGAACAGTTCCTTAACAAGTGCTCTATCCCATTGAGGATGATAGATTGTTTCTTCAAAATGCTTGTTACAGTAAATTACATAAACGAACCTAATAATTAAAGCAACTAAAAAAATCAAAACAGCATAATAAATCAAGCGGTCAAATGGATTGTAAAGGACCAAAAAAGCAACAAGGAGTTTGAGTATGGCTTCCAAAATACTGATATAAGCAAAAGCCGTCATCTTTTCATGCGCAATAATATCTGCATTATAAGGTGTACATATCAAATCAAGACAGAATGCGAAAAGTGATAGCTGAAACACCCAATTAGCTGCAAATTCTCGCCCAACAGGAAAATTCATGTGAGTATTTACAAACCATAAGCCCACTGTTTCGCCTACTAATATAACTATTCCGCAAAGAATGAACTGAATACTTAACCCCGTAGAAAAAACCTTTTTCAAAGCCTCCTGGTTATCACGACCAAGCTCATACGTCAAGAAACGCCCTGTGGATGAAGACAATGTCCAAGATATGAGTTGAAACATTGCCACAAATCCACCTACTACATTATAAATACCATAATCAGAAACACCAAGAGCATTTAATATTACACGGCTAGTGTAAAGACCAACTAATAGTAGGAGGGCCATACGAACATAAAGAACCAAAGTGTTTCTGGCTATTCGACTATTATTTTTGTTACGATCTTGCATAAAAAGGATAATATTTCGGAATTCGTTTGTACTCTTCTGACCTTACATATTCTTCGCCCATTGCTAAAAACCAAAAGTTTCTTCTAAATGCCATTCTTGCAGCCGGCCTTTCGCATTATTCTTTCTCGTTTCATAAACCAAACGACACCAAGCCACAAGATCGTTCATCATTTTACAGAACATTCTTTGAAACGCCTGGGCTTTCTTTAGCGCGTGCATCCAAATGAACATTTCATCCGTTTTGTTTTATGAATAATCAAAGGACAACAGCCTTTACTTGTTTTCATTATTTTTATCAATCAAAAAGAACAAAAGACCTATAGGATAGAACGCATTTGCCCAAAAAGGTAATTTATGGCGTTTGCCATTAAAGTTCACTGTATAGCGCCAATAATTAGCAGCAGCTTTCATTCGACTAACCCAACTAAAACGTTTATCCCTTACCAATTCTGAATAAAAGAGCATGGTACCCTGAGGTGAATTACGATGATGTCTTCTGATATGACTTGTCAATCCATCCTGAAGGTATTCACAAGTATAAATAGCTTTATTGAAATACCTGAGTTTATACTTTTTCGCCATACGATTCCAGACAACAGCTTCAGTCAAGAACATCTCTCCAGGGAACTCAGGAAAAGGATACAAACTCAGGACCTTGGTTTTCCAAGCCTCGGCCATGTCTCCATATATTTTAAACGTTTCCCTAAAAGAAACCACATCTGTGTCGATAATATCATTAGGCACCTTATCTCCTATTATTTTGCCATCAGGATAACATCTTGAAGCGCCAACACCAGCAAAACTGTCATCGTCTTTAATTTCCTGATAATGATAATTAATCCAATACAAACTGTCTGTTGGCAACCAATCGTCGCTATCCACAATGAAGAACAATTCGCCCTTAGCTAACGCCAATCCCTTATTGATAGCCCTATGTTTGCCCCCATTCGGAGTTTTAATGTATCTAATGGGTAGACGAGCATCCTTTATCCAGCCTTGAATCAGTTCCTCGGTATTATCACTACTGCCATCATCAACAATGAGCCATTCAAAATCGCGGAAAGTCTGCGCCAGCAACGTCTCATACAAATGTGGCAAGGCATACGCCCTATTATACGTAGGAGTAAAGACGGTTATTCTGCACATAATCTTTTGTATATGTTCATGTAGCCATGCGTCATTGAAACCATTGAGAAATGGGCATCAATATACTCATGCAATTCGTTTTTATCAATTCTCTTTAAAAGGACAGCATTTACATCTACGTCCTCAATCCTTTTGAACAACAGGCCACCTATGGGTTTAGCCACATCTATATGTGAAGGAATGTCTGACAAAACAGGAAACAATCCACAAGCTATCGCCTCACAAACAGCCATGCTCATGCCCTCGCTTTTCGAATAACTGACATAATAGTCAGCGCACTGGAGGTAGTCGGCCACATTGGAGATGCGCCCTGTGAAGATGATGTTCGGGCAATTCTTCGCGATCTGTCGGCAGCTCTCCAACCGAGAGCCGTCGCCTAAGACGAGCAATCCCACCTGTTTGTTTTGGAACTTTTTGGCAAAGAATTCCACCAATTCCTCGCAGCGCTTTTCACGCTCCACTCGTCCAGATGTAACAAACAAGGTCGTATCCTCAGGCAGATGCAAATGCTTCCGCTTTACTGCTCGCTCTGAATCTGCCAACAAGCCAAACTTCTCCGTATCAATGCCGTTGTTCACGTAGTCGACGTTATCCAAGAATTGACGATACAACTCTGCTCCACTTTCCGAGACCGCCACATTCAGATCAAAGCCAGCCAACGCATGGAAATACCGATTAAGCATGTATCGCCCCAAGAAAGGACCAAAGGCATTGATGAAATCCTCAGTGGCTCGATCGTGCAGCGTTGTCATCTTCTTCACGCCTACAAGACCAGCACAAACAAGCGCAGGATGGTAGCCGTGACAATGAACCACGTCAATTTGATACTGATTGACTATTTGCTGAACCCGCGCCCTTACTAATGACGAACGCAACTCGCATGCAAAATAGGAATAGTTGAGACTCAACACTTCAATGCCAAGCGCTCGGAACATTTCAATCCTGCTGTCAGCCGGTTCCTTCCTCAGCGACAACACCGCAAGTTGAATGCCCTTTTCGTTCACCAGCCTTCGGCACAGGTTATACACCACCTCCACAAGGCCACCACGACGAAGATGGGAAACTACGATCAGAAGTTTCATGCTCAATTAGTTTTCTTTTTGGAAAATGCTATGGTAGGGGACCATACGTCCATACGTACCTTGAGGGAATCCACTATCAAAAACAATAAGGGAGCGGAACATCAAAAATATGAAATAAGCAATCATAACTCCCCTACATAATTTTTGTATTTTGATTCCCCTAAAAGCATAAATAAAGGCAGGAACCAAGAAAGCGTAAGCGATGGCGTAATAATCGCGCAGGCGTTTCACAATTCCCACCTCACTACCTACTATTAAGAAACCGCAATAAGCCACAAACATAAAAAGGAAGAAATCGTAGTATGGCACCTTTACAATGGCACGTTTACGAACCCAAACAGCCATTATCAGAAACACAAAGTTCTCAAAATAGTTCAACAAGTTCATAGACTGGCCTTCAACTTCTTGAGATTCAATTACATATTCCCCAAAACGGTCACTGACAAAATCGCTGGCTTTCGAAGCACTCGCAAAAAACGTCATGGAATATGCGCCCACTACGATTGCCAACAACAAAAGGAACGCAGCCTTTTTATAGGTAAACTTTACATTCCGAAAGGCAAGAACTGGCAAAAACACCAGGGCACTGCCATGCAACGTGTAGGCGAAAACCACCATAACGACAAAGGTCACCTTACGTTGTTTGAGCAGCAATTCGCTTAACGCCCACCAACAAATGGCCATGGCCATATATTGCCGGATACCCGACATGGCATAAAGGGTGAAGATCTTTCCCAAAATCATGACCATGCCAAACAGCGGCCAAGGACCCAGACGGAAAGTTTGCCTAAAAGCGATAACGCTAACAAGCGTTAGAAGAAACACGAATGCCTGAAAACTGAAACCCATTTTATGAAAGACTTTCTGCAGCCAGAAATAGCCAGCGTCGCCACCCACGTCTATATCAGCGTCGTAACCCATTTCATAGGTTCCGTAATCGCCATGCCAATATCTAAGTCCCACAACAAGAAGAAATATCAGCAAAACGGCATAGAACATACGCATGTCCCTCTTATTGCATAGTCCGCTTTCTGCCCAAGCGAACAATCCTGCAAAAGCCGCCAAAATTATATAAACTATCATGAACGATTATTTAGAAATCAGTTTTCTAAAAGCAAGAAAAGTGGAGTACACCTTGGGGCCCAACAGACGCACCACACGTCTAAACGCCCGATAACGTTTCGGCTGCCACGTGCCATCATACCAATGAATGGAACGTGTGTTTTCTGTAATATGAAGCTGGTTGATATGCTCTAATGGATTGAAATACTCCTTGGGATAGATATAAATGCCATCAACAAGCTGGACCTCGGGCGTGTTCTTCAATCCATGACTCACCAAAAGATCAGTGGTATAGGAAACCACCGTCTTATAGATTCCCGCAGCACGGTTTTGATTTTCCGATTCAAATCCCATTTGCTCATAATTATCCAGCAACTCTTTGACTAGGCCGAGGCCGGGGTTTACCCCTAGGCCGAGGCCGGGTGCGACTCCAAGCTCTCTTGGCGCAACACCTTCAACGCTTGATGACTCGCACCCCATAAATGGGCCGCGCGCAACAATGTCATCTATGGGCTTAATGATCTCCACATCTACATCAAAATACAATCCTCCATAGCGGTAAAGCACCCAAAAACGGGCATAGTCGCTCACATAAGCAAACTTCCGTGCTTGATAAGCTTCCGCAGTATAGGGAATGATATTGACATCAAAATTCTGCTCGTTCCACTCCTTTATCTCATAGTCGGGCAGAAACTTTCTCCACGAAGCGATACACTTCTCTGCACTCTTGGGCAACGGTTTTCCGCCAAACCAACAATAATGAATTATCTTAGGTATCATAATCTTTCAGTATTTCGTCACAACGCCGAAATTTCTAACGGAATTGTTTCATCGTAATATAATAATTAATTAAGAAATATAGCTCTTCACACGTTTAATTAGTCGCTTAACGCGAAACAGGAAAAAAACCGTCTTGATGGCAGGCTGATACCAGCCACGGCAAGCCGCAGCCATACATCCTTTAACGACCGTCATCTCGTTCAGCGAACTTACTCGGTCTTGATATGACGCAAAGCGTTGCTTGAAAGCCATAGACGAATAATAGTCACGCCCATTCCAAAAGGCACGAGCAAACACTGCATCCTTCTTGCTTCTAACCGCAAGAGGTTGCACAACGTTTCCTTCCAACAATGTTCGGAACATCTCAAGCACATGCATATCCATCTCATAAGTGCGCTCATCATAGTGGCGGGTTAGCGACGCACTGTTATACATGTAATGATAAAACGCCACGGGTTCGTAAGCAATCTTAATATCATGCAGGAGAATCGCAGCCATGGTGTATTGGTCCTCGCAGCCATAGATGCCCTTAGGGTAACTGATGCCAAACCGTGTGTAGACATCACGACGAATCAGTTTATTCCAGGCAAACCCATGAATAGTAGAAAACAACTCTTTAAGCACATCTTCCGCTTGTAACGATTGTGGGCGCTGACACACATAATGGCGGCTGTACTCATCCTCACGGTAAAGGTCGCAGATCGTTATGTCCGCCTGTTCGCGCTCGGCAGCGGCATAAAGGCGGTCGAGACCATCTGGGCTTACCCAATCGTCGGGATCTGGGAAGATCGTGTATTTGCCTATGGCCTTGCTCAAACCATAGTTGCGGGCATCGCTCAAACCACCATTCTCCTTATGATAAATGCCAATGCGCGCGTCCTTGTGCGCATATTCCTGACAAATGCTCCAAGAGCCATCCTTGGAGCCATCATCAATGAGCAACAACTCATAATCGGTGAAGGTCTGTGCCAACAAGGAGTCGATGCAGCGACGCATCAAATGCTCCATGTTGTAAATGGGAACTATGATAGATATTGCTGGCATAATTAATCTTGGTTATAATTTTGAAATTTCGTCAACTGTCAGACCTGTTATCATGGAAATGGCTTCCGGTGTCATGCTTCCGACTTTATAACCTTGGCTATCGCAAGTACTCCATGCACAAGACATTCTTTCTTTCCTAACACTTTACGTATCCTAAATTTTGATCACGCTTACTCCCACATCCCCATGACCTTTTCGATGATGGGGGCCATGTCGTAGTATTTGTATTCGGCGAGGCGGCCACCGAAGATGACGGAGGGTGAGAGGGTGGCGGCCAAGGTGCGGTAGCGGTCGGCCAGGGCGTTGTTGGCCTCGTCGTTGACGGGGTAGTAGGGCTCCATGCCGGGCTGCCACTCGGTGCTGTACTCGCGGCTGATGACGGTGTGGGGGTTGTCGTAGACCTGCTGGCCGAACTGCTCGAAGTGCTTGTGCTCGATGATGCGGGTGTAGGGCACGGCGGCATCGGTGTAGTTTACCACGGCGTTGCCTTGGTAGTTGGGCTGGGGCTTCACCTCGGTCTCGAAGCGCACGGTGCGGAAGTTGAGGTGGCCGTAACGATACTGGAAGAACTCGTCGAGCTGGCCGGTGTAGACGATCTTCGGCGCCATCTGCTCCCAGTGGGCGCGGTCGTCGAAGAAATCGGTGTTGATGCGGGTGTCGACGCCCTCAAGCAGTCCGTCGATGAGGCGGTTGTAGCCTCCCACGGGAATGCCCTGGTAGAGGTCGTTGAAATAGTTGTTATCGTAGACCAACCGCACGGGCAGTCGCTTGATGATGAAGGCGGGCAGCTCGGTGCACTGGCGCCCCCACTGCTTCTCGGTGTAGCCCTTGATGAGGCGCTCGTAGATGTCGCGGCCGATGAGCGTGAGGGCCTGCTCCTCGAGGTTGCGCGGCTCGGTGGCTCCCTCGGCGCGCATCTTGGCCAGGGCCTCGGCGCGCTGCTCCTCGATCTTGGCGGCGGCCTGCTCGGGTGTTACCACGCCCCACATCTGGTAGAACGTGTTCATGTTGAACGGCAGGTTGTAGAGCCGTCCTTGGTAGTTGGCCACGGGCGAGTTGGTGTAACGGTTGAAGGGCACGATGCTGTTGACGAAGTCCCACACGCGCTGGTTGGAGGTGTGGAAGATGTGGGCGCCATACTGGTGGACGTGGATGCCTTCCACATCCTGGCAATAGACATTGCCGCCGAGGTGTGGGCGCTTGTCGATGACAAGGCAGCGGGCACCTCGCTTATGGGCGAAGTGGGCGAAGGTGGCACCGAAGAGGCCGGAGCCCACGATGAGGTAATCGTAAGGATACGCCATAGTATGAGGTATTTAGGTGTTAGGTGTGTCGATGAGACTCTGGGTCTCGGGATGGGTGTAGACGTGCTGGTTGACGCGGCGTAGGCGCTCGCCCTCATCGAGCAGTTGCTGCATGCGCTCGAGGCGGTTGGCGGGCATCTGCCCACTGCGCATGCGCTTGACATTGTATTTCACCCAGTTGCGGAGGTCGTGCTCCTCGGGCTTGTACTTGGACGGGCGCCGCTTGTTCTCCTTGAGGAAGAGCATCTCGGCGTCCCACATCTGGTTCCAGCGTTCGTCGCGTGTCATGGGCTATAGGGGTGGTTGGGGATGCGGTGCGGGCTACTACTCGCTGCGCATCATGAAGTTTTTGGGTACGAAATGGATGGTGACGCCACCGAGCCCTTCGAGCTCCACCACCACTTGCTTGTTGCCGTGGATGCGCTTGACGACGCCCTCGACGCCTTGGAACGGGCCCGACACGATCTTGACGCGCCCTTGTTCGTGGCCGTTCATCTCGGCGGGCTCGAGGTAGGTGAACTCGTCCTCGGGTCCGGCGGCCACCAGGAGGAAATTGGCCATCTGGCGGTCGGGCACCACGATGACCTCACCGGAGGCCTGGTCGGGATGGAGCGCACGTCGCACCATGTAACGGAGGGGCTCGGCGTCGGTGCGGGTCTGCTTGAGGTGGGTGAGGTGGCGCATGGTGGTGCGCACGAAGATGAGGTTCGACAGGGCGGGCACGCGCTTGCGCACGATGTGGTGGCCTTGCTTGCTGAGTTGCGTTTTCATGGGTAGGAAATTCTCCACTCCCTCATCGTCGAGGAATGCCTTCACGGAGAGTTGGCGGCCATAGGTTACTCGCATGGGGAACCACTGCACTTGATCTTGGTTGAGCATTGCCTTTAGTTGAGAGAATAGCGGGGGGACACCGCACCTCGGAGTGGGCACGGCTGCATGAAAACGGATGTCACGATTAGTGGGTCCATGGAGGCACTGTCCTTCAGAAGCTTCACACAGGTCTAATGTGAACGAAGTAGCGAGAGGGTACAACAAGCCTTACCTACACTGAGATTGCCCTAAAGTCCCCCGGACGATGGCTTAAGGCCGTGGCCTTGTGCATCGTTTCGTTTATGGATAGTGCCAACAAGGGCCATGAGAACTTGTTCTCAAATGGCCGAGTGCAGCCTATCCTATGCAAAGATATAAGATTTTTTTAATAAAACGCTGAATCCTCTTAATTATTTTTGACTTTCCATAAAAATAACAGGGGAGTAACGGATATTGCAAAGGAGAATATTAAGGCTCATCCGACATTTGGAGTGATAAAGGACACACGTGAGT
>ERZ1026856.723-NODE-723-length-18971-cov-15.624551_pt1 | contig 18971 bp, 16 predicted proteins | sample MGYA00380158_ERZ1026856 | MGnify/ENA primary metagenome ERZ1026856 (study PRJEB33269, sample SAMEA4719794) | human gut metagenome | biome: human-associated habitat; feature: organic feature; material: feces | place: Cameroon | collected 2013-10 ...
TTTCATAAACCTATAAAATCACGACTTGCGAGAGGACGCTTATATCTGCCCTTCACATCCTAGGAAAACACCACAAAATCTTCTCCTTAAATAAAAATTATTTTGCTAACTCTAAATCAAAATTAAAGTAGTTTACAGCATTGTTATAAGAAATTCCACGTACGATTTCTTCAAGTGTCTCGTAATCAGCCGGATATTCCCCATTTTCTACCCATGTTCCGAGCAGATTGCAGAGGATTCTCCTGAAATAATCGTGGCGTGTGTATGATAAAAAGCTTCTGGAATCTGTTAACATTCCAACAAAACCGGAAAGGTTTCCGAGATTTGCAAGGGAGATCATCTGGTCAGTCATGCCGGTCTTATGATCGTTGAACCACCATGCAGAACCCTGCTGGATCTTGGCAACAGCAGTGGAATCCTGGAAACAGCCAAGGATCGTACCGATGGACTGGTTATCGTTTGGATTTAAGCTGTATAAAATAGTTTTTGGTAACTCATTTGTACTGTTTAATGCATTTAAGAAATCTGCCATCTCAGAAGACGGAGCATAGTTATTGATGCAGTCGTAACCGGTATCAGGACCAAGTTTGTTGAACATTGGAGTGTTGTTGTCACGTTTGCATCCATAATGAAGCTGCATTACCCAGTTTCTCTTAGCATACTCTTTTCCGACAAAAACCATAAATGCTGTTTTGAAAATGATTTCTTCTTCTCTTGTGATAGAAGTGCCACCAAGACGTTTTGCAAAAATAGATTCTACAGTCTCAGCAGAAGCAGGAGCGTACATAACGTACTCTAAACCGTGATCGGATACAGAACATCCCATGGAAGCAAAGAAATCCATACGGTTTTTTAATGCCTCACATAAAGAAACAAAGGAATCTACCTTAATGCCGGAAACGTCAGATAAGGTTGCAAGGTAATCAAGATAAGTAGGTTTTTCGATGTTCATTGCTTTGTCAGGACGCCATGCCGGAAGAACCTGAACGTCAAAGCTGTTGTCCTCTGCAATTTTTTTGTGCCACTCTAAGCTGTCAACAGGATCGTCTGTTGTACAGATTAAAGTTACATTGGACTGTTTGATGATATTGCGGACAGACATGGATGGATCTGCAAGCTTTTCGTTACAGAGATTCCAGACTTCCTCAGCAGTTTTTTTGTTTAAAACACCGTTGTATCCGAAATATTTCTGTAATTCGAGATGGCTCCAGTGGAAAAGTGGGTTTCCGATTGCTTTTCCTAAGCATTCAGCCCATTTGAAGAATTTCTCTTTGTCTGGAGCTTCTCCTGTGATGTAATACTCATCCACACCACAGGAACGCATAAAACGCCATTTGTAATGGTCGCCGCCGAGCCATACCTGAGTGATGTTTTCAAACTGGCGGTCCTCGTAAATCTCCTGTGGATTGATATGGCAGTGATAATCTAATACAGGTGTTGTCGCTGCATAATCAAAATATAATTTCTGGGCTGTTTCGTTGGAAAGAAGAAAATTTCTGTCCATAAATGGTTTCATAATAAGTACCTCCTGAAAATTAAAATAATGTTGTTCCTCGTTTTATGATTTTTCCAGAGAAAATCGATTTTTTTGGCATTTCCTCCCCTGCTAAAACACCGAGCAATGTCTGGACTAACTGGTGTGTCTGGGTTTCCAGACGGTTGTCAACAGAAGTCAGCTCCGGCGTACAGCAGTTTGTCAGCATGGAGTTGTTATATCCCATAACGGAAAGATCTTCCGGAATGCGAATCCCTTTTTTCTGCGCATATTTGATACTGCCAATCGCAAGGGAATCGTCAGAAGTCATGATGCCATGAAAAGACGCACCTTTTTTTGCAATGTCTGCCACAAAATCGGCAATCTCATCCAGATGTTCGATATTGCCGTCATAAAAGTGGATCAGCTTTTCAAAACCAGGAATATTGTGTTCTTTCATTGCATCGCGGAATCCGTGAAGCTTCTTTAAACCGCTGTAGGATTTGGAATCATACAGATACAGGATATCCGTGATCCCTGCCTGGATCATTTCAGTTGTTGCCTCAAACATGGTTCCATAATCATCACAGAGTGTACTGTAAACATTCGGATAATCAAAGGAAGCGCTTAACAACATGATCGGAACCTGTGTGGAAACATCTTTAATATACTGGTTCTCATCTTCGGTGGAACCGATGAAGTTCGAACCTACCAATATAATGCTGTCTACTTTTTTGGAAAGAATTAAATTAAGGTAATTCTTCTTGATGTCCAGATTGTAACCGGTACAGCATAAAAGTGATTCATATCCGTTCGCCTGTAATTCCTGCTCCAGAAAGTAGACTGCCTTTGCGAGAAAAAGGTCAGACGAGTCTGCACAGAGAATACCGATCGTTTTTAAGGAATGCAGTCCCATGCCGCGGGCAAAAGCATTTGGAGTGTAATCGTATTTGTCGATGACATCCATGACTTTTTTTCGGGTGGATGGGCGGACGTTTTCACTGCCATTTAAAACACGTGATACAGTGGCGATGGAAACACCGGCTTTTTTTGAAATGTCGTAAATTGTCATTGCCATAGTAAATCCCCTGAAAAATGTACTCTATGTAAGAAATGGATTTCCTTACACTATAATAAAGCTGCTTGTGTATTATAAAAATGAAAGCAGTTACACTGAAAACAAAAATATTATACATCAAGCAAAAAAATAAAACAACAAAAGAAATAACAAAAACAACAAAAATATTAAAAAAATATGTGCAATATCAACAAAAATATTCAAGGTGTACAAATGAATTAAAAAAACATATTGACGAAAATAAAAAAGTGTAAGAATACATAATGTAAACATTTACAAAATATAAAATTAAAAAAGCGGAATAGCAGATGGGAATCCGTTTACATGATAAAAAAAGGATATAGGAAGAGCAAGTGGCGATAAGAAGGCATTTGGTAAATATCTGGATCCGGAAGAAAATTCATAAAACAGATGCATCAGAAAAATTACATAATATGAAACAGCAAAAGACATACTATTCCAAAAAGCAGTTCATGCAAGGAGGAAAGTATGTCTTTATTTATTAAAATCATTGATGTTCATGCAAGGGAAATTTTAGATTCCAGGGGAAATCCGACGGTCGAAGTGGAAGTGACCGCCGAGACAGAGACAACCGGAAAAAAGATCACGGCGCGCGAGTCCGTTCCGTCTGGCGCAAGCACCGGGCGCTTTGAGGCGATCGAGCTTCGGGATGGAGAAGAACGGTATTTTGGGTTGGGTGTCCGGAAAGTAGTGGATCACGTCAACCAGAAGATCAGGGAAAAACTCATTGGCTTTAATGTGCTCGATCAGGCAGGAATCGACCGCATCATGGTGGAAGAGGATGGCACGGATAATAAGGGGAATCTTGGTGCAAATGCAATTCTTGGTGTTTCCATGGCGTGTGCCAAAACCGCGGCAAAAGCACTGGAACAACCGTTATATCGTTATCTTGGAGGCACGATGGCACATATTCTTCCGGTTCCAATGATGAATGTCATCAACGGTGGAGTGCATGCAAAAAATTCCATTGATTTTCAGGAGTTTATGATTATGCCGGTGGGAGCACTCGATTTTCATGACGGACTCCGTATGGGAGCAGAAATCTATCATTTCCTACGTCAGATCTTAAACGAGGAGGGATTAAGCACTGCAGTCGGGGACGAGGGCGGATTTGCGCCGGATGTCAAGGACACCAGGGAAGTATTCCGCTATTTACAGAAGGCAGTGGAAAAGGCAGGCTATCACGTAGGGGATGACGTGGTGTTTGCCATGGATGCAGCGGCAAGCGAACTGTATGACGAGGAGACTGGGGTATACATTTTCCCGGGAGAATCCAGAGCGGCAGGAAAAGAGCCGGAAGAGGGAGCCGGAGAAGGCTCTGCAAAGGACTATTGTAAAGACAGTGTGAAGCGGAGTGCGGATGAAATGATCGCTCTGTATGAAGAACTGATCGAAGAATTTCCGATTGTGTCGATCGAGGATGGTTTATTCGAGGATGACTGGGAAGGCTGGCAGAAAATGACAAAACGCATTGGCGGCAGAGTCCAGCTTGTAGGGGATGACCTTTTTGTGACAAATCCAAAGCGGATTAAATGCGGAATTGATTTAAACGTCGCAAATGCAGTTCTCATTAAAGTAAATCAGATCGGAACCGTCACAGAAGCGATGGAGGCGATCGAGATGGCAAAATGTGCTGGTTATCAGGCAGTAATCTCCCATCGTTCCGGGGAGACCGAGGATGCCTTTATCGCAGATCTTGCGGTGGCAGTGAATGCCGGACAGATCAAGACCGGTGCACCGTGCAGAGGAGAACGAACCGCCAAATACAATCAGTTACTCCGTATTGAGGAAGAGTTAAAAGAATCTGCAAGATATGGGAAAGCCGAGATAATCCGAAAGAAATAGGAGCCTAAATGGCTCCTAATTTCTTGCTCATCATTTCCGGGTTGGAAGCATTTGCAAGAGCAGTTTTTTTATCGATGATGCCTTTTTGATAAAGGCGGAAAATACTGGTATCCATCGCTAACATATTCTCGTTCGTGGAGGTGTAGATCATGCCGTCAATCTGATGTGTTTTACCTTCACGGATGATGTTACGGATGGCGGGCGTTAACACCATGATCTCAAAAGCCGGAACCATTTTTCCATCCGTGGTCGGGAGCAGACGCTGGGATACGACTGCGTGTAATACCATAGAGAGCTGTACCGCTACCTGATGCTGCTGAGCAGCTGGAAATGCATCGATGATTCGATCGATGGTATTGGCAGCCCCGATGGTGTGAAGCGTTGAAAAAATCAAATGTCCGGTTTCGGCAGCAGTCATGGCTGTATTGATCGTCTCATAATCACGCATCTCACCGAGCAGGATCACGTCCGGGCTCTGACGAAGGGAAGCGCGCAGAGCTGTGAGATAATTTTCAGTGTCGGTGCATATCTCACGCTGGCTTACGATACTTTTTTTATGGGTGTGCAAGTATTCTAATGGATCTTCCAATGTGATGATATGGGCTTCCTGCTCGGTGTTGATCTTGTCGATCAGGCAGGCTAATGTCGTTGATTTTCCACCACCAGCAGGACCGGTGACGAGCACCATTCCCTTGTTGGTGTTGGCAAGTTCCATCACAGCATCCGGGATCATCAGTTCACTTGGCTGTGGCAAAGTGAATGTGATGATTCGGATGACGGCGGAGTAAGAGCCACGCTGTTTATAAGTGCTGACACGGAATCTTGACACTCCCACAATGGCAAAAGAAAAGTCGTCGTCACCGGTTGTCTCAAATTGGGAAATATCGCGGTGGTCAGCAAGTTCATAAATCGCTGTGACAAAGTCGCGGCACATATCCGGTTTCATGCGTTCTTCCTGATAAGTATGCATCTTTCCGCTTACTTTGTAGGTCAGCGGACGGCCTGCGACAACAAAGATATCGGATGCATGCTCTTTTGTGATATTTTCTAAAATTTCTCTGACGTTCATATTCATAACCAAACCTTTCTTATAATTAATTTCCCTGATACAGATGAAGTGAGTCATCGTCAATCACAGGTTCGTTGTTCGTGACGGTCTGCCACTGTGTGACTTTATAAAATTCATCTCCGGGATGTTCCGGATAAAGGAGTTCTAATGTAACATAAAGCTTCTGCACATCGTTGATCGTAACCTGAAATGTGCAGGTTGGACAATTACCTACAATCGTAGGCGATTCCGCGGTCAGCGTATCTTCTGTTTTCAGTTCCGGTATCAGGTCAGCAGCCTTTTCAAAAAAAGTCTGACTGTCATCACAGTTTGCGTAGAGGTCTGCGAGTGCCAGATCTAATTGCTGCAGATAGTTCCTTGCAGCAGTATCTGCTTCGTAATAGGCGGTTGTTTTTTCTGCGACTTTAAGACTTAATCTGTAATCTGAATTTGCAGTGATCAGAGAGAGCGTCGCAAAAGTCACCAGACATAACATGGTAAAAACCATCAGGATGGATGAAAAACCGATATGGATAAATCCTTTTTTTTGCTTATTCATACTGCATACCTCCTGTTGTGCTTAGGGAAATTGGCTGATAGCAGGAAGCTGACAGTTCATAAAGTGTTTCAGCAGTGCTGGTATCCAAAAAGGTGATGTGGATGGTGGCAAGCTGATCCGGTAAAAAATCTACCGTTGCCCGATAAACAGCGTTTTGTTTTTCACAGGCAAGAAAATCTTTATTGTAGTAGATTAAAATTGTTTCATTCAGACTCATGGATTCCGGATAGATGGAACTTAGGGTTTCCTCCGGGGAATCCGTACTCTGGCAGATCTCTGCGATCGACGTGCATGCGGTCACTGCCTGATGCAGTTTTTCTGTGCTTTTCGAGAGCTGGTATCCTTTGAAAAATATCTGTACACAAAATGTTGCAAGAATCGAAAAAAACAGAATATTTAAAATAATCTCCATCAAAAAGAGACTGGATTTTGAGTGGCGGTATTGATTCATGAAAACTCCTTTTGCAAATTACGATTGTTTTGCATTCAGTGAGATATAAAGCGGATAGGTGTATCCGGTCGTATCCGTAATGGTAAAGCAGTAAAGATTTGAGCTGACCATATCAATGGCAAGTGCCTTGGTTTCAATGATTTTCTGCCCATCTCCCGGTAAAACAGTTGTTCCATCGGAAACTGTGATCTCACGGAGATATCCGTCGTAACAGTAGATATAGGTTGTGTAGATCGTGTCATTCACAGTCTCAGATAAGGCGATGGCAGGAAAGGCACCGATGGATGTGACTGCGACAGAACCCGCCACATCATTTTGATTCATTTTTTCTTCCAGATAAGAGGATACGGTACGGGTCTCATAATTTGCGGTCATGCTGTCTGCAATCGAATGGTATTGTTTTGCCCCGATGGAGACAACTAAAAATGCAGTGGCGGCAAAAAGCGCCAGCAGCGCAAGCAGGAAGACCCGGTCAATCGTATGCTCCGGTGTTTTCTTTAATTCAAGCATAAAATCAGTTCCTTTTAATAATAGTGACATCCGGCCTTAAATTTGAGCCAATGTACTGATAGTCGATCAGATATTGGTCAGGATCATAGGTCAGACCATAGTGTGTGGTGAGATAAGCAATATCAGGTGGATAACTGCCCTCTAAAGCATAGCATTGTGTGATCGTCCGGGTGACTGCTTTTTCTAAAATGGTTGTCTGCTCGGATTCATTGGAAAGGCGGATGCGGTCAGCTGCAAAACCAAATACAAAAAGTGTCAAAGCAAGAAGAACGACAGAACACAATAGCTGTTTATATTTTTTTTTCTTTTTTTGTTTCAATCGTATCATAAAAGAACCTCACTTTTCCTGTTACTTTCAGCCGATACTTGACATAATGCCAATGAGAGGCAGAAGGAAAGAAATTAAAATGAGTCCTATGAAAATGGACAGGATAATGACTAAGGTTGGCTCTAATACAGAGATGAACCCTGCAATCTGCCGGTCAGTTTCCTCCTCATATTCCTCAGAAATCTTGTGCATGACTTCATCCATAGACCCCGTACGGAAACCGATCGTGATCATGGAAGCGTAGATTTTACTGAAAATACCGGAAGTTAAGATCGCCTCGGCAAATCCCCTGCCGGAAGCGGTCAGATCGCGGCATTTTTTGATGCGGGCAGCCATGTAAGGATTATCTACAAGCTGTTCTGTAAACATAAGTCCCTGATCCGTATCGAGTCCACTGCTTAATGCAAGCGCCATGCAGTTTGCAAAACGGCTGGCAGCAGTGCTTAATGCAAGGGGGCTTTTCTTGAAGAATTTTTGCCCTGCGTCAGATTTTGAAATAAGAAAAATGCCTGCGGCAGCTGCGATCAGAACGATCACAATGACAAACAGATACTGGTTCAATGCATCTGAAAATCTCATCATCGCTCCGGCAAAACCAGTCAGGTCACTTCCCAATTCGATATAGATCTGATGAAAAACAGGAAGTACTTTGGCAATTAACACCAAAATGACGGCAAGCATCATGGCGATCATGAGCAGCGGATACGTGACGGCATTTTTAATGCTGTTTTGAATACTTTCTTCCCTTTTATAATATTCGGTCAGCGCATTCAATACTTCTTCAAGTTTGCCGGAGAGTTCACCGATCTCGATCATGTCCAGAACATATTTTGGAAACACATTTGTTTCTTTTAGGGCATCACAGAAAGAATTGCCGTGATCGAGGGAATTGCTGATAACAGATAAAATTTCGGCAGTATCTTCTTCCGGTGCGTCCTCCTGCAGAATGGAAATTCCTTCATAGATTGGAATTCCGGCAGAAACGATCATGGAAAGCTGGTCACAGAATGCGGCGATCTCAAGGTTGCCTAACATCTGCTGTTTCTTTTTCTTCATAAGAGAAAAACCTCCTGTTAATAGACATACTTTGTAATGTATTCATCTGTCTGGGTAAGAAAATCTTTTGGATCGGAACTGGTGGAAGCAAAAGTCGGATCCATTAGTTTCCAATCATTTCCATCGAATTCAATAATTCCGTTTACCCAGCCTTTATCTTTGATATAAGTACTGATCCATGCGTGGTAGACATCACCCATATAACCTACTTCAAGGCGGGTGGGAATCCGCTCACACCGGAGCATGGAAGCCATGACAGCGGCGTAATCAAAACAGATCCCGGTCTGGCTTGCAAGGACATCATCCACATCAGGCAGATAGCCGCTCTGCACAGATGCAGCTTTGTCATAATCATAAGTAAAATTCGTGATAATATAATTATAGACATTTTCAATTACTTCCAGATCATCATTGGCAGATGCAGAGAGTTCCATGGCTTTGGAGATGACTTTGGAGTCTGCCGAAAAGTTTACATACTGGTTTGCGTACAGATATGGACCAAATTCATCCTGAATCGTCACATCAATTGCCTGCGTAAAAAGGGTGGAATAACTGGTTCCCTCAATATTTTCAAATACGCCGACGGTGTAGGAACCGCTTCCGGAAGTGAGAGGAAAGGTTTCATAACCATCATGTAAATTATATGTGTAAGTGATCTCATCAGAACCTGTGATCTGCAATTTGACTTTGGAGTTGGAACCGGAGTAGGAAACCATAAGATAGCCCTCCTGCGTATGGGAGGCATCCACTGTAACAGAATCGTTTCCATAGGTAACGGTACCGTCTGCACTGCCTGTCAGTACAACAGGAGTATTGTCCCGGGATCCGGCAGCAGCTGTGGTGGCCAAAGATGAATCCCTCGCTGCAGTGTCAGAGGATACTGCAGAAGGTTTTTCGGCACTCTCGTTACTGCCACAGGAACAGAAGGTAAGACAGACACACAGGAGCATTGGAAGTAATATGAAACGTCCCTTTGTTCTGGGGGTCATATTGTTTCTCCTTAAATATTCTTTCTCGGTGTAGCGCGGGTCACTAAGATATACCTCGGACTGCATGCAGGCATGTATCGATGATACCGTTTGACCCTTTGATCCTATTATAGTGTATGAAAGATAAAAAGAAAATGATAAAAATACGAAAATCGGGAAAAATGTCAAAAAAAGTAAAAGGATTTCTTTTCATGGAATGGAAGAATGTGGTATGATATTACAAGCGGACTGGAAAACAAAATGACAGATGACGGAGGGATATATGAAAAAATCCGTTTTAAAAGTACAGATGTTTGGATCTTATGAGATCAAATATGAGGGAAATCCGGTTTCATTTGAGCGGAATACAACAACAAAGACAAACCAGTTAATGCAGATTTTATTGCAGGCGGGAGAGAAGGGCGTTACAAGAGCAAAACTTTTGTCAGACCTTTTTGGCAATGAAGAGATGTCGAATCCGGCAAACAGCCTCCGGGCAACTGTGTTTCGCCTGCGCAGGCTTTTAGCGGCAGCCGGACTGCCGGAAGATGAGTATGTGACGATCAGAGGGGGAAGTTATTACTGGACTTCCGCAATCCCTTATGAACTGGATGCGCATCAGTTTGAGGATTTGCTGGATAAGGCTGGGAAGGAAAATGACCCGGAGAAGAAAAAGTCTTACATAGAAGAAGCATGTGAACTGTATCGCGGGGAATTTCTGCCGCAGCTTGGTGCAGAAGGATGGGCAGTTGTTTTAAATGTCTATTATAAAAATCTTTTTTCAAATGCCATGCGCACATTATGCCAGATTTTAAAAGATGAGAAAGATTACAAAAAACTTTATCACTGTGCAGAAAAGGCAGCGATCATCTATCCATTGGAGGATTGGCAGATCTGGCAGATGGACAGTCTCATTGCGATGGACAGGCAGGATGAAGCGATGGTGCTGTATGAGACGACAACGGATCTTTTATATAAGGAACTGGGACTCACACCATCCGATCAGATGAAAGAACGCTTCCGGCAGTTAGAAGTGTACCAGCATGATAAAGCGGATCATGTGAATGAAATCCAGGAGGGATTAAACCAGAGCGAAAAAGACGATGGAGCTTTTTTCTGCAGTTATCTTTCTTTTATGGAAGGGTACCGGTATGTGCGGAGAGTGATCGAGCGTTCAGGGCAGTCTGCCTATCTTCTTTTGTGTACCATGACGGATGGAAAAGGAGTTCCGTTGGAGAAGGGAGAACGCCTTGGCAAGGTTGCAGAGGAACTAGAACAGGCAATCCGCAATTCTCTCCGGCGCGGGGATATGTTTACCAGATACAGTGATAATCAGTTCCTGATGCTGCTTTTAGGAATCAGGCAGGAGGATTGTGCCATTGTTGTGGAAAGAATTAATGGATATTTTGAGAAAGCATCCAGAAAGAATTATTTAAAATATAGCACAGCGCCGATCTCGGAGATCAGGGAGGCAGATGACTGTGCGCATTTTCACAATATGGATTCCATGTGGGGAGAGTAAGGAGCAGATTCATTTATGACAATTGAAAAATCATTGCCGAATATGGTTATGGTATGTGTGGATGGTGTGGAAAATGGAGACATCTATGGACGATACTTTCACCGGTATAAAAAAGAAGAAACATTTTTTCCGGATTCTGCCACGCTGATTATAGAAATGGAACGATTTTATGACGCCATCGGTTATCCGCAGGCAGCCATAAAAACGAGAAAATTTATTGAACGCAAAGGTGGGAGGATCCCTGCAAAAGAGCACATGGCTGTCATTTCAGACGGTCAGGCATTGATACAGCTCCGCGGAAACCTCGCAACATTTCTTGTCGGTGTAACTTCCAGACAAAATGCAAGCTGGCAGGGAGATGTGGTCTGGATGGAGCAGAAGATCCGGAAGCATTTTTGCAGCGACATGGATCTGATGGTATTCGTGGATGAAGCAGTAAAAAAAAGCGGAATGTAACGCTTTATTTAACGCAGTCTATGATAATCTATACAAAAGAGAAAAAGGTGGCAATTATGGCTGAAAATCAAAAGGGAACATTTATTGTTAAAATCAATCATACAGATAATGCAAGCTGGCAGGGACAGGTGACCTGGGCAGATAAGAATATCACGAAAAATTTTCGCAGTGCATTGGAGCTGATCAAGCTGATGGATGGCGCGATCACATCAGAGGAGACAAAAAACAGTTGAAAATATGGCAGGCATGTGTTATACTGCTTTAAGTTGTGAGTTTATAACCGTAGGAGGAAGATAAAGTGGCAGTTTTAAAAATGATCTTAACAGTTATTTTTATTATAATCAGTATTGCATTGACAGTTATCATTTTAATGCAGGAAGGTAAGTCAGCAGGACTTGGAGCGATCGCCGGAGCAGCTGATACTTACTGGGGCAAGAACAAAGGACGTTCCATGGAGGGAAGACTGGTAACAGGAACCAAGATTCTGGTTGTCTTATTTGTTGTGATTGCTGCTGTATTGAATCTGGGAATTTTTTAAGAAACGCAAAAGACTGTCGTGAATACGATGGTCTTTTTTTTATCATTCTATTATTGGAAATGATCGCATACTTTAGGAAAATGGAGAAGATATGAACAAAGAATTATTACAGGAACGAAAGAAAATGATCTACGATTTCATCTGTGATGAACTCTATGTGCCGATGAAGGCAAAAGAGATGGCAATTGTATTAAATGTGCCGAAATCACAGCGCGGGGAACTGATGGAAGTGTTAGACGCACTCACTGCAGATGGAAAAGTAGAGATATCCGGCAGGGGAAAATATGTAAAATCAGAGGGAAAATATCTGACAGGCGTTTTTACTGCACATCCGAGAGGGTTTGGTTTTGTGACTGTGGAGGGAGAGGAAGAAGATATTTTCATCCCGGCTGCACAGACGAACGGAGCGCTTCATATGGACACGGTTCAGATCACGCTGTCAAAAAATAGCAGTGGAAAGCGCAAAGAGGGAACGGTGACAAAGATTTTATCCAGAGGAACAGAGCAGCTTGTCTGCACTTATGAAAAAAGTAAAACCTTTGGATTCGCAGTGCCGGACAATCCAAGATTTGCGCAGGACATTTTTATTCCACAGGAACGGTCAAAGGGAGCGGTTTCCGGGCACAAAGTTGTGGTGGAGATCACAGATTATGGAAAAAACGGCAAAAAGCCGGAGGGAAAAGTCGTCGAGATCATCGGACATATCAATGATCCGGGGACAGATATCATGTCCATTGTGAAAGGATATGATCTCCCAGTCGAATTTTCGCCAAAGATCATGAAACAGGTGGAAAATGTATCCAATGAAGTGAGTGCTGCGGATATGGCAGGACGCATGGATCTGCGCGACTGGCAGACCGTCACGATCGACGGGGAGGACGCAAAAGACCTCGATGATGCGATCACGCTCACAAAAGAGGGAGACCTTTATGAACTTGGGGTCCACATTGCCGATGTATCCAACTATGTGCAGGAGAGCAGCGCACTCGACGTGGAGGCGCTCAAAAGAGGAACATCCGTCTATCTCGTTGACCGCGTGATACCGATGCTTCCACATAAGCTTTCAAATGGAATCTGTTCGCTGAATGCCGGAGAGAACCGTCTGGCGTTAAGCTGTATTATGAAGATCGATGAAAAAGGAAATGTGATCGACCACACCATTGCGGAGACCGTCATAAAAGTGGACAGGCGCATGAGCTATACCAGCGTGAAAAAAATCTTAGAAGAACATGACGAGGCAGAAATCGAAGAGTATAAAGAACTTGTGCCGATGTTTGAGCGGATGAAGGAACTTGCCGCAATATTACGGAAGAAACGAATGAAGCGCGGCTCGATCGATTTTGATTTCCCGGAAACAAAAATCATTCTGGATGAGCAGGGAAAACCGGTCGACATCAAACCGTATGACCGGAATGTTGCGACGAAGATCATCGAGGATTTTATGCTCATCGCAAACGAGACGGTGGCACAGGACTATTTCTGGCAGGAACTGCCGTTTGTATACCGGACGCACGATAATCCGGACACCGAAAAAATCAAAAAATTAGGAACCTTTATCAACAATTTCGGCTACACAATCCATATCGGACAGGATGAGATCCATCCGAAGGAATTGCAGAAATTATTGATGAAAATTGACGGTACACCGGAGGAGGCTCTGATCAGCCGCCTGACACTGCGTTCCATGAAACAGGCAAAATACACGACAGTCAGCACCGGACATTTCGGACTTGCCACAAATTATTACTGCCATTTCACTTCACCGATCCGCCGTTACCCTGACCTGCAGATCCACAGGATCATCAAGGACAACCTGCGCGGCAGGATGAACCAGAAACGGATCGAACATTATGACAGTATTCTGCCGGAGGTTGCAAAACATTCCAGCGAGATGGAGCGGAGGGCAGATGAGGCGGAGCGCGAGACGGATAAACTCAAAAAAGTAGAATACATGGAAGAACGTATTGGCCAGGTGTTTGAGGGCGTTATCTCCGGCGTGCAGGAATGGGGATTCTATGTAGAACTTCCAAACACGGTGGAAGGACTGGTGCATGTGACGTCTCTGACCGATGATTTTTACCATTACGAGGAGTCGTCCTATGAGATGATCGGGGAGCGCACGAACAAGCACTATAAGCTTGGACAGAAGGTCAAAGTGATCGTGGCGGATACAGACAAAATCATGCGCACTATCGATTTCCGTGTTGTGCGGGATGATGTGGAACCGGATGAGGCGGCTGTGGACGAGGCATCTGTTTTGTCGAAGAGGACAGATTAAATTTTTATAAAATTTGTATTTTTTAACCAGAAGTTTATTGCGAAAGATAAACTTCTGGGTTATACTGTAACAGCAGCAGGAGGTAAGGATCATGGCAAAGCAGGAAATCAAGTTAATAGCGAATAACAAGAAGGCTCACCATGATTATTTTCTGGAGGAAAAATACGAGGCAGGTGTGGAACTTCACGGTACAGAGGTAAAGTCTCTGCGCATGGGAAAATGCAGTATCAAAGAAGCATTTGTCCGCATTGAAAAGGGCGAAGTGATCATATACGGAATGCATATCAGTCCCTATGAAAAGGGCAATATCTTCAACAAAGATCCACTGAGACCGAAGAAACTTCTGATGCATAAGTCAGAGATCCGCAAACTTGTCGGCAAGATCGCAGAGCAGGGCTATACGCTTGTCCCGGTGGAAGTTTATTTCAAGGGAAGCCTTGTGAAAGTACAGATCGCTCTTGCAAAAGGTAAAAAACTCTACGACAAGAGACAGGATATCGCCAAGAAGGATATGCGCCGCGAGGCGGAGCGTGATTTTAAGATCCGCAACCTTGGTTAGAGAGAAAACGTCTGCGGTTTCACGGAGTATCCGGTATGGATGCGTCCGGCAATTAGAAAATATGGGCTTGTAATGGTTTCGACAGGGATCATGAAGCTGGAGAAGCGAGTCGCACGGGATGCGTCAAATTCCACAATTAAAATTAAACGCTGAAGATAATTTAGCATACGCTGCCTAATTTGGCAGCAGTCTGACCCAGAGCACCTACACTTTGGGACCCAGGCTTCGACTATGTAGGAAACGACATCAGCAAAGCTTTGAGCTGTTGGGCGTATCATGAAGCTACTGAAAGCATTCGGTTGTTTGTTCCTGGATGCCGGAGGGAATGTCTAAGGATAAACTAAGCTCGTAGAAGGACAGGGGATTGATTTTTGGACACGGGTTCGATTCCCGTCAGGTCCACTATCAAAAAAGTGCCTGAAATCTTAGAAAATAGTTGATTTTTCTGGGGTTTCAGGCATTTTTTTGTATTAATAGAGTTGACAATTGTTACGAAATAGAATATGATTTCGGTATGAATGTTGAAAGGAGTGAGTGTGATGCCTATTAACAGTAAGATATATGAGGAAATAAAAAGAAATAACAATATTATTACGACTGCAAAGGTGGTTGAATTAGGGTTTTCACGGTCACTTCTTTCTAAGTACGTAAAAGAAGGGTTGTTAGAACGTAGCCAACATGGTGTATATATTTTAATTGATGCAGTTGAAGATGATATGTACACGTTAATGCTTCACTCAGACAAGATTATATTTTCACATGATACTGCTTTATATTTGAATGGATTATCAGAAAGGACACCGTTTATTCATTCTGTAACAATTCCAAGCAATTCAAAACTTTCCAAAGGTGTAAGTGATGAATGTGTATGTTACTATGTGAAACCACAATTATATCGCATAGGAGAAACGATACTTGAAAATTCTTTTGGAAATAGAGTGCGTTGCTATAATGCAGAGCGAACAGTGTGTGATATTATTCGTTCAAGAAACAGATTAGATGAGGAAACTGTAATCAGTGCAATAAAAAATTACGCGGTTTCAAAGGAAAAGGATTTAAACATATTAGCTGAATATGCAACGATGTTTGGTATCGAAAAGATATTAAAAAGATACATGGAGGTTTTGTTATGAGTTCAAAAGCGATGAGTTTGAAAGGAAAAATCAAAAACTATGCAAAAAGTAATAATATCGCAGCACAGGTAGTATTACAAAACTATATGTTTGAACGATTCTTAGAGAGATTATCGAAATCTGAATATCAAGAAAAGTTTGTAGTAAAAGGAGGGATGCTTATAGCCGCCCTTGTTGGACTTGATACAAGATCAACGATGGATTTGGATACTACGCTTCGCAATCTTCCCTTGACTAAGGAACAAATTACAGAAGCATTGACAATTGTGTGTAGTCTGGATCTTGATGATGATGTTTTTTTTGAAATAAAATCTGTAGAACCAATAAGAAAAGATGATGTATATGGTGGATATTGTGTGAGACTTGATGCAAAGTATGATACAATCATTACACCATTATCAATTGATATTTCAACTGGAGATATTATTACACCTGATGCTGTTAAGTATGAGTTTACTGGTATTTTTGATGATAGAATTAGAATTCTGTTGTGGGGATACAATATCGAAACGGTTATGGCAGAAAAAATCGAAACGATTTTGAGTAGAGGTGTGTTTACAACTAGACCAAGAGATTTTTATGATGTTTACATTTTGGGAACAACACAAGAATTTGATACAAGAGTTTTAAAAGATGCCTTAAGGGCAACTGCGATACATAGAGGATCAATAGATAGAATTGCAGACGTAGAGGGAATTATTAAGCAATTGTCAGCAAGTGAAGATTTGAAAAATATGTGGAGCAAGTATCAGAAGAAATTTACATATGCAACAGATATTAGTTACGATAGTATAATTAGAGTGTTGATGATGCTATTAGAAAAGTAGAAACATTCAATATAAATATTGGATTTATGTACAAAGGAGTTTTCTATGTCTACTGATTAAAAAAAAGCGAATTGATATAATCAGTTGTATAAGTGTTTGCTTTTGGTAATGGCATAGTTTAAAAAGTTTTTACACTAATTTTTTCTGTGGTATGTTATAATAATATCATCAAACAAGCATATCAAATACAGGAAAGAGAAAGCGATGAAAGAAGTAAAAGATATATGGCAGTTTTTTGAAAATTTGAATGAATATGTGTATGCCACAGATATAGAAACGCATGAGATTGTATACATGAACCGGAAAACACTGCAGGCATATGGTTTACGATCACTCGAAGATGCAAAAGGAAAAAAATGCTACGAATTATTACAGAAAACATTGATTCCTTGTGGTATGTGCAACAATGACAGGCTGAGTGTGGGCGAATTTGAAGAATGGCATTACTATAATCCGATCATTGACCGCTATCTGATGTTAAAGGATACGCTGATCGAGGACTCTGCCAATGGAAAAAAATATCGTGTTGAACTTGGTGTAGATATCAGCGAAAAACGCACACAGGACGGCGTAATCCAAAAATATCAGAACATGGAATTTATGATCAACGAAGGTCTGCGCGTTGCACTTCAGACGGCGACACCGGAGCAATCGATCGAAGTTATTCTGGAATATCTGGGCAACTCGTTGAATGGGGAAAGAACCTATATTTTTGAGCGCAACGAGCGGGGCAGGGATGATAATACCTACGAGTGGGTTGCGGAAGGCATTTCGAGGGAAAAAGAAAATTTGCAGGATATTCCTCCGGAAATCTGTGCACACTGGTATCGGATGTTTCAGGAGGGAAAGTTTATTGTCTTTAAGGATCTTGAAGAAATCAGAGAGAGTGATCCTTTACAATATGAGAATTTGAAGCGCCAGAACATTCGTTCACTTGTGGTGGTTCCTCTGTATGATGATGGGAAAGTAATTGCTTTTTACGGTGTGGATAATCCGCCGCTTCCATCGCTGGAGTATGCATCTAATATGCTTCAGATTATGGGACATTTTCTGGTGTCATGTATCAAAAGAAGGAATCTGATGAGCCTGTTGGAGAATATGAGCTATAAAGATCAGCTTACAAAACTCGGAAACCGTTTCGCAATGGAAAAATATATCAATGAGATTGACGCAGAAAAGAGCATAGGCGTTGTTTATTGCGATATCACAGGATTGAAACGTGTGAACGATTCAATGGGGCATGAGGCTGGGGATCAGTTGATTCTTCGTGCCTGCGACAGTCTGAAAAAAGCATTTGGAGAGTATGGTTTGTTCCGTATCGGTGGAGATGAACTGCTTGTGTTGTGTGCAGGAATTGAACATGCAGTATTGATGGAACGCATTGGGCTTTTAAAAGAATGCATGAAACAAAATAATGTAAATATGGCAGTGGGAGAAATACGGCGTGAAAAATACCAGACAGGATTAGATACATTACTGCAGGAATCTGAAAAGAAAATGTATGCAGATAAAGCAGCATATTATAAAAGAACCGGAATCGATCGCAGAAAATAGCATATATTCGGGTGTTTCAAAAAGTTCTATCTTCGGATGGAACTTTTTCTTTGGCTCTTTTTATAAAAGAGAAAATAAAAATATAAAAAAAGTACTTGACGAAAAGAAAATGCTATGGTAACATTCTGTCTTGTCCACGGAACATAAATGTTTTGAAAACCAGAACAATTTATAAAAAAGTCTGAAAAAATAAATTTAAAAAAGTTATTGACAGATAAAAATAACTGTGGTATAACAAATAAGTCGCTTGAACAAAGCGGAAACAACAAAGAACATTGATAACTGAACAGTGAATAACCTTGAAAGATTCAAGACAAGCGAAGCTTGTCAGAAGAAAATCATAGATTTTCTTCCGGGATTCGAAAGAAGCCCGAGAGTAAAATTCAAGTCATCGAAAGATGAACGAACAGCTTTTAATAAAGCAAACCTTAAAACAGTAAATCGGAACTTGTTTCTGATTTAGAAAAGCCAGATATTCTGGCTGGATTAAAACTTTTAACATGAGAGTTTGATCCTGGCTCAGGATGAACGCTGGCGGCGTGCTTAACACATGCAAGTCGAACGAAGCACTTTTACTGATTTCTTCGGAATGAAGTTTTTGTGACTGAGTGGCGGACGGGTGAGTAACGCGTGGGTAACCTGCCTCACACAGGGGGATAACAGTTGGAAACGGCTGCTAATACCGCATAAGCGCACAGTACCGCATGGTACAGTGTGAAAAACTCCGGTGGTGTGAGATGGACCCGCGTCTGATTAGCTAGTTGGC
>ERZ1026856.731-NODE-731-length-18886-cov-7.001593_pt1 | contig 18886 bp, 16 predicted proteins | sample MGYA00380158_ERZ1026856 | MGnify/ENA primary metagenome ERZ1026856 (study PRJEB33269, sample SAMEA4719794) | human gut metagenome | biome: human-associated habitat; feature: organic feature; material: feces | place: Cameroon | collected 2013-10 ...
TCGAAAGTACTTGCTTGGAGACGAGCTGGGAGGATAGAAAATCGCCGGTTAGCTGAGGAGACTATCGAGAGATAGTCTCTTTTGTTATATGCAAAAGTCTCCAAGCATGGAGGTTTATGAGAAATCAGTTCGACTAGCTGCGGAAAATGGTATTACTCATTTATCCAATTACCTTTTGTATAACTTTAAAGATAAGCCTATAGAGTTGTATTATAGGATGAAAAAGAATGTAGAGCTCTGTGATGAATTGGGGATTAGTATATATTCATTTCCGATGAAGTATCACCCAATTCAAGATCCTAAATATTTTAGGGATAGAACTTATTTAGGAGAACATTGGAATAGAAAATTTATTCGTTCTGTTCAAGCTATATTAAATTCTACAAAAGGTAAGATTGGTAGAGGTAAATCCTTCTTTGCAGAAGCATTTGGAAAGGATGAGGAAGGGTTTATGGAACGGATGTATATGCCAGAGGCTATGATTATATACAGATTCTACTACAAAGAAAATGGATTAGAACCAGAGTGGTGGGACGAATTTAAAAGGGTATCTAGTATATCTTTATCTAAGAAACAACAGTTAGAAAAAATTATAGGTGCAAACGATTTTAGCAATATAGAATCGTTAACATCAGATGATGATATTATGAAAGTTTTGCATTATTATACTATCACTCGTAATGATTTTGAATCAAAGAAATGATAAGAAAAGCATTCTTTCATTATTGTTGTGAACTAAAATGGGAGTATAAAAAACGAGCCACAATGATGGGCACAACATCTCGGGAGAAAGCTGTCCTAGTCAGGGCAGCTTTTTCGTACATTTTGTGATGAATTCGACAATAATGGTGCAGTTGGCAAGGTAGGTGATTAGTGAGGATTGATGTGGTATATACATGGGATATTGGGACAGGGACTTGGACTCTTTGCAGGGATGAGAAACTGTGTCATGGAGATATTAGAAAATTGCCCTGGGCATTGCTATTAAAATATGATAACGGATATGAATTAAGTTTTAATGGAGAACCATCTAAAACACTGAAAGACATTTCGGAATTAGATACATTTGACGGATATTTATCCTGTCGCTCATATAAGGAGAAGGTGAAAAAACTTAGTGGTACATCACTAGGGTTCTGGCAAACTTATGATAAATATATTTTTCCTATGAGATTGCGAATTCACAAAAGTGATGCTTATAATCATATTATGCTAAGTGTGGACTATATTATTGCCTGCTATGAAGATTGCTATACGTATTTTAGTTTGAAATCGACTCGTGATGAATTATTGACCTGTTGTATAGACATAGGTAAAAGCAAGGTGTTATCAACTCGTAAGGAGTATATGTATAATTTTGCTACTAATGACGATGAAGCATTAGTAGCAATACCTGATAATATTGTCGCAGAGATATGTAGTCTTATGCAGGAGGAAGCTGGCAGGGTTTTGGAATTGAAGCCCACTGTCAGTATGAGGCCCCATGGCTGGGATTTTATTGAAAAATTTGTCAGCCGTCCCTATGATGTTAATATTGCTTACTGGGAGAATATCCTAGGCAAGATGGAATATGAAGCAAGGTTTCCTTATGAACAAAAAGACAATTATAAGCCTTTGTGTCAATATTTGGGCATAAGAAAACCACCCAAGAGCCTGCGGAAAGCCTATGGCGAGAATCCCTATGCTCCCATGATTTATCTGCTTATGCAGCAGCTAGGGTTAAGAGATATAAACTACATACGAAGATTTTTTGCCTTTGAGGAAGATGTGATGCAGTTCTATCTGCATAGATTTAGATTTAATCCTAGGTCCCACAGAATATATAGGGACAGACAATGTGATGGAAATAGATGGTGTGAAATTGAAAATTTCTGCAATTTTGTGGCGGAACGAAAGTCACAAAAGCATTTGGCGACCATGTTGTATAGATTGTCTGTCATGCCCATAGAGGAATATAACCGCTATGTGGTTGATGTATATAGCATGTTTAATGAGTATAGGCGTGATCTTTCCGAGGATATGCTAAAGTTATTGGCTGATAAGGGGCCTACGCATATTGTACATGATTTAATGGCTAATGAATTGCGAGGCTACAAGAAAGAAAATAAGGTCGTAGAATATGAGGCAAAACTATTGCCACTGGAATGTATGCTGGATGATTATGAATTTCATTTAGTGCACGAAACCGCAGAGCTGCAGGAAATTGGCGTAAAGCTCTACAATTGTGTGGATTCTTACAGAGGCGCGGTGTTGGCAGGTCGCTCTATTATCTGTTATGTGAAGAAAAAGGGAGAATACCTTGCCTGCATAGAAATTGCTGGTAAAAATAAAGTGGTTCAAGCCTATGCCTATAATAATCAGAATATGACAGGGGATTTGCTCAAGCATTTTCTTTATTGGGCCAAAGTGAAAAAACTGTCCGTGGATGCAGGTTATATTAGTGATATGGATGTGGCTACCCTAGAGGAAGAATATCCAGAAAAAGAACTGCTCATCAAGCATGTTTCCACTATGACTTATGAAGAATTAATGGCTGTTGATGGTAATAGCATAGGCACAGGCTGGTATACGCGATTTGGGGAATTGCTGCCCCAGCAGAGAAATTATCATCTGGCGCCTCCTCCTTGGATGAATGATGAAGAAGCGATTTATCTTCATTATGCCCTGCCAGAGGGGGAAAAATTAATTGAAGCAGCTGTTAAGGAAAATCCTGAGGCTATGACTGTTTTGGGGATAATGTATTTTCAGGGACAGGTGCTGAAGCAGGATCATAAGCGTGCGTTAGCTTGGCTCTACAAATCGGCCAAGAAATATCATGATGCCAAGGCTTGGAAATATCTGTTGCAATTGCCAAATAGATATAGGGCAAATAACGTCGCTGAAGATGTGAGATTAGCATATGGTTTGGAGCGTTTGAGAAAATATAACGAGGTGTCCGATGTCCCCCCACTTATATAGGTAGCGGAAAGCTGTGCCAATGACAGGGTGGAGCTAATATCTCCACCCTCGTCGAAAACCCATTGAAAGAAAATGCAATGGCATTTTCTTTGAACAATGTAGGGGTTATAAAAATTGTCATTCTTCAAGCAGGAATTTGAATAATCTTGTCGAATAATAAAAATGTAAATCCTTTGTAAGTTTATTTTTACAAAGGATTTTTTGTTTGGCTATAAATAAAATAGGAGGGATTGCAGATGCAGGGGAAACGTAATTACAAGGATTCGCTTTTTAGAAATATTTTTAAGGATAAGAAGCGACTATGCAGCTTGTATAATGCACTTAGCGGGGAAAATATTTCTCCTAAGGATATTACAATTAATACATTGCGGGGAACATTTTACAATGATGTAAAGAATGATATCAGTTTTGATATAGGTAATCATACTGTGGTTTTAATGGAGCATCAGGGTTCTTGGAATCCCAATATGCCATTAAGAATGTTATGGTATATTGGCAAGCTGTACAGAAGACATATAGATGTAGATATGGCCTATCGTTCCAAGGTGGTAAAAATACCTGCACCGAAGTTCTATGTGTTGTATAATGGTAGCAAGGATGAACCTGAGCATTGTATTATGAGGTTATCGGAGGCCTTTGAGGGTAAAAGTCATTCCTTAGAATTAGTGGCAGATAGCTACAATATTAATTTTGCCAAGGGGAAAAAGATCCTAGATTCATGTTATGAACTGCGGTGTTATAGTGTCTTTGTCGCAAAAGTGCAGGAATATTTAGCAGCAAAACAGAATTTAACTCAGGCTATTAAATCTGCTATTCGATATTGTAGAGATAATGAATTAATGAAAGAATATTTTAAAGAACACGAAAGGGAGGTTCTTGATATGGTGACTTTTAAGTGGGATGATAAAAGAGCTAGGGAGATTGCTAAAGAGGAAGGGTTGGAAGAAGGGATGTTAAAAACTCTGTGTGGGTTGGTGAAAGATGGTATACTTTCTAATATGGATGCAGCTAAAAGAGCAGGCATGTCATTGGAAGAATTTAGGAAAGCTATTGCTATGTTATAATTGGTACATTGCGAGTAATCCTAGATGAGTCATATCAGAAATGAGATGAACTAAATAGCAAAAAAGCCCTGGTACGCGTGGAGCGTATCAGGGCTTTGGTTTGTTATGGATTATTTTACAGCATCATAGCCCAGCTGCAGGGCTTTCATATTGGCCTCAATGGTATGAGGTGGTACACGGTGAGATACTGCGGTACGGACAGTATCCAAATCTACCAGATTCAGAACCTTGGTCAGTACACCCAGAGCCACAATGTTGGCAAAAAGGGCTTTGCCAGCCTGCTCAATGGCAATCTTGGTAATAGGCACCTGAATAATATTGCCAAACTTAGGTGGCTCAGGCACCAAATCAGTATCCAGAATCAAGATACCATCACTATGTAAATCACCATAGTATTTATCAGCAGCCTTCTGAGTCATAGCCAGTACCACATCAGGAGTCTTTACATGGGGATGAAAGATAGGATGGCTATCATCAATAATAACCTCAGATTTGGAAGCACCACCACGAGCCTCTGGTCCATAGGACTGGGACTGTACAGCCTCCATACCTGCAGAAACAGCAGCCTCTGCATAGATAATAGCAGCGGTAATTACACCCTGGCCACCGGAGCCGGACAATCTAATCTGTTTTCTCATTTTCCAGCACCTCCTGCAACCTCAATAACATGCTCATAGGCAGTAGCATAATCTACCTCAGTATCCTGATAAAGCAAGCCAATAGGGAATTTATCGCCAACCTTTTTATCTTTTGGCAGCTTATCCCAAGCAGCTTTCATTACAGCATTATCCCGCATCCACTTCATCAGCTCTACAGGATCGGACATCTTGTTTTTGCGGCCATAGGCAGTAGGACACTGTACCATAGCCTCAATAAAGGAAAAGCCCTTGTTATCAAACCCATTGGCAATCATATCAGTAAGATGCTGTACATGGTAAGCGGTGGAACGGGCTACATAGGTAGCACCAGCAGCCTCAGCCAGCTTGCAGGCATCAAAGGTAGGATCTACAGCACCATAAGGAGCAGTAGTAGCCTTTTTGCCAGTTGGAGTCATAGGGGAAGCCTGACCACCAGTCATGCCGTAAATATTGTTGTTAAAAAGCACAACAGTCAAATCCACATTTCTACGGCAGCCATGAATGAAATGGTTACCACCAATAGCGGTGCAGTCACCATCACCAGTAATGACAACAACATTCAGCTCTGGATTGGCCAGCTTAATGCCAGTAGCAAAAGGAATAGCACGACCATGAGCGGTGTGTAGTGTATCAAAATCCATATAGCCGGAAGCTCTGGAGGAGCAGCCGATACCGGAAACAATGATGGTTTTATCTCTATCCAGACCTTTTTTCTCAATGGCCTGAACAATGGCCTTGGTTGCTATACCATTACCACAGCCTGGACACCAGAGATGTGGCAGGCGGTTCTGGCGAAAATACTGTTCAAAGGATCTTTCCATTATTTATTACCTCCTGCAAGGTTTTCAATGCCCTCGAGAATTTCTTCAGGCTCGAAGATGGTCATATCATATTTAGCACACAGCTCGACTGGACACTGGCCAGCAGCTGCCCGCTCAACCTCGTTGACAATCTGACCGTAGTTCAGCTCAGCCACTAAGATACCCTTTACCTTGGCTGCCAAAGCCTTGATAGCCTTGTCAGCAAATGGCCAAATGGTAATCAGACGAACCATGCCAACCTTGATGCCCTTCTTGCGAGCTGCAAGAACAGCCTCATAGGCAGTACGGGCAGTACCACCAAAGGCAACTACGGCATATTCAGCATCCTCCATGCAGTATTCCTCTACATGGGTGATTTCGTCCTGAGCAATAGCAATCTTCTTGTGGAGACGGTCAATTGCCTCACGGGTAACCTTTGGACTGCCTACTGGGAAGCCGGTTTCGTCATGAATCAGACCAGTTACATGGATATGATAGCCGTTGCCGAAATCAGCAACATTTGGCACCAAATCCTCAGCAGGAGCATAAGGCTGATAGCCCTCAGCTCTGGTCTTACTAGGCTGACGGCGTGGATAAATTTCCAGCTCGCTGGCCTCTGGCAGCTCAACCTTCTCCCGGAGATGGCCTACGATTTCGTCCATCAATAGAATAACAGGAGTACGGAAGCGTTCGGAATAATTAACAGCCATAACAGCAGTATCAAAAGCCTCACGAACACTCCAAGGAGACAGGGCAATCATAGGATGATCACCGTGGGTACCCCAGCGAGCCTGCATAACATCACCCTGAGATGGGGCAGTTGGCTGGCCAGTGGAAGGGCCTACACGCTGTACATTAACAATAACAACAGGAATCTCAGCAGCAGCAGCATAGCCAATCAGCTCCTGCTTCAGGGAGATGCCTGGACCGGAGGAGGCGGTGAGAGCCTTTTTGCCTGCCAGAGAGGCACCAAGAACAACACCCATAGAGGCAATTTCATCCTCCATCTGTACGAACTTGCCACCAACCTTAGGCAGCATCTTGGCCATGCCTTCGGCTATTTCTGTGGAGGGAGTAATAGGGTAACCACCAAAGAAACGGACACCAGCAGCCAGTGCACCCTCGGCACAGGCTTCATTACCCTGCATCAATCTCGCTTTACTCATTTTGCCACCTTCTTATCTACAAAAATTGCATAATCAGGGCAGCGCAGCTCGCACTGGCCACAGGCTATGCAGTCATCAGCCTTCAGAATAACCACTTTGCCCAGCTCGGAAAGACCGAGAACCTGCTTTGGACAAAAGGCTACACATATACCACAGCCCTTGCAGCGTGGCAGTTTGAGCGTAATCTCAGAATTCATATCTGACCCTCCAATACAATACACAATTAGTCCTTTACGTCACAAAAGGTATTATATCATTTTGTAGAGGACTTGTGTAGTATTTTTTTATTATATTACTCAAGGAATACAAAATATATTGTATAAGGCATAGTAAATTCGTTTTCTTTTAATTGAATCGCTTTTCCCAGACTGAAAAAGGCTAATTGGTACTTTATGACCATAAATTGTAGGATATTTTTTTGAAATAAAGCTAAATTGTCTATTGTTATAGGAAAGAAAATGCATTTAGTTCAGATTTTGGTATGATTTAGCAGAAATGAGGATTGTTCTATTCTGATTGAAAAGGTATACTTGGAATAGAATCAGAAATAATCCACAGACAGGAGCGATGAACATGAGTGTGGAAATTAATATTAACAAGGCTGTGAAAAAATATGGCAATTTGACCATTATCCCAGGTTTGGATGAGCATATCAAAAATGGAGAATTTTTTACCCTGCTAGGTCCATCTGGCTGTGGTAAAACTACTTTGCTGCGTATGATTGCAGGCTTTAACAGCATTGAGGGCGGCACTATTGCCTTTAATGACAAGGTTATCAACGATATTCCTGCTCATGAAAGAAATATCGGTATGGTGTTTCAGAGCTATGCAATTTTTCCTCATTTGACTGTGCGGGAAAATGTAGAATATGGCTTGAAGCTGCGGAAGCTGCCTAAGGCAGAAATGAAAGAAAAGGTAGATAAGATTTTGGATGTGGTGCAGATTACAGAGTATCAGGATAGATTGCCTGAGAGGCTGTCTGGTGGCCAGCAGCAGCGAGTAGCTCTAGCTAGAGCTATTGTTATTCATCCTAGCGTGTTGTTGATGGACGAGCCACTGTCCAATCTGGATGCCAAGTTGAGGGTGGAAATGCGTACAGCCATCCGGGAGGTACAGAAGCAGGTGGGAATTACCACGGTTTATGTTACCCATGATCAGGAGGAGGCTCTGTCCATTTCGGATAGAATTGCTGTTATGAAAAAGGGTGAGATTCAGCAGACAGCTCGTCCTCATACTATTTATACCAGACCATATAATGTTTTTGTTTCTACATTCATAGGTCACTCCAATTTGTTCCACGGCACCATCAAGGGAGACGCCAATGGCAAGGCTGTGGTTTTCAACGATGGCTATATCATGCCTATGGATAATTTATCTGAGGATGCTGTAGACGGTATGGAGGTTATTATTTCCGTTCGACCAGAGGAGTTTTCTATTCAAAAGGATGGCTTGAAATGTAAAATCAAGAACAAGGTATTCTTGGGTAAGTACAATACATACTTCCTGGAATTTCCAGAGAATATGTTGATACCAGATCAGCCATCCATAGAATTTTCTCAGGATTTGGGCCATGCGGAAAGACTGCTGGATATTGACGAGGAGGTTGTACTGAGGCCTAATCCGGCCAAGGTGAATATATTTACTGCTGATGGCAGTAGAAACCTTTTGAAGGGTGTGGTGCTCCATGAATAAAAAGCTAATACGTTGGGATTTCTGGACCGGGGTAACCCTCCTGGCCATTCTGGTCTTTGGGCTGTTCCTGATTTATCCACTGTTTTCCCTTTTTATTACCGCCTTTCAGGATCCAGAAACCGGGGCTTTCACCTTGGGGCATTTCACACACTTCTTCCAGAGAAAATACTATTATGAATCTATGATAAACAGCTTTACAGTTACTACCTGTGTAACGGTGCTGGCCATTATTATCGGTACTATTTTGGCCTATTTTATGTCCATGTACAAGGTGAAATTCAAGAGTGCCGTGGAGGTTTGCATCATTATCTCTCTGCTGTCTCCGCCATTTATCGGAGCTTATTCCTGGATTCTCATTGGCGGCCGCAGTGGTGTGCTGACTCAATGGCTGCAAAATAGTTTTGGTATCGAGGCACCATCTATTTATGGTTTTAGCGGGATTTTGCTGGTGCTGACCTTGAAGCTATATCCCTTTATTTATCTTTATGTCTCTGGTGCCTTAAAAAGCATTGATTCGGCCTTGATTGAAGCCGCAGAAAGCTTGGGCTGCAGTGGTATCAAAAAGGTATTTACCGTAATTGTTCCGTTGATTACCCCCACCATTTTGGCTGGTGCCCTTATGGTATTTATGAATGCTATGGCTGACTTTGGTACACCTATGCTGATAGGTGAGGGCTTCAATGTTATGCCGGTTATGATTTACTCAGAGTTTATCAACGAGGTAGGAGATCAGGCCAATTTTGCCGCAGCTATGGCAGCGATTATGGTATTTATTACCTCGGTAATCTTCCTGTTGCAGAAATATGTGGTGAATCGCAAATCCTTTACCATGAGCTCTCTTAGACCAATTCAGGTAGGTGAGCTGCATGGGGTGGAGAATGTGTTGATGCATGCAGGTATCTACCTGCTGGTGGCTTTGTCCCTGATACCTCAGATTATGGTGATCTATACATCCTTCCTGAAAACCAGCGGTGCTATTTTCGTAGATGGTTATTCTTTGGATAGCTATCGTACTATATTCAACACTTTGGGCGCTGCTATTCAGAATACCTATATGTTCAGCACCTGTGCTATGCTGATGATTATATTCCTAGGTATGACGGTGGCTTATCTTACCACCCGCCGTAAGAGCTGGTTGACAGAGGTTATTGATACCCTGACTATGTTCCCTTATATTATACCGGGTTCTGTGCTTGGTATTACCCTGCTGTTGGCCTTTAATGATGAACCCCTGTTACTGTCAGGTACAGCCTTTATCATTATCATATCCCTGGTAATCCGCAGATTGCCTTATACCCTGCGTTCCAGCTCGGCTATTCTCTATCAGATTAGTCCTAGCATAGAGGAGGCATCTATTAGTCTGGGTGCCTCTCCCTTAAAGACTTTCTTCAAGATTACGGCAGTTATGATGTTGCCGGGGGTTATGAGTGGTGCCATTCTGTCCTGGATAACAGCTATCAATGAATTAAGTTCCTCAGTTATTCTCTTTACAGGAGCTACCAAGACCATGTCTGTAGCGATTTATACTGAGGTTATCCGGGCCAGCTATGGTACAGCAGCAGCTCTCTCAACTATATTGACATTGACAACAATTACCGCAATGGTTATTTTCTTCAAGGTATCTGGCCGCAAGGATGTTACCCTGTAAATGGTATCTGGGAAATCCTGCAGCATATTAATTGGCAAGTGGATAAATTTTATATAAAAAAGGAGGAGTATCAAATGAATTTCAAAAGACTCAAGAAATGGGTAGCTGTAGCCCTGGGAACTGTTATGATGACAGCGGCTCTGGCAGGCTGTGGCGGCGAGCAGAAACAGGAAGCTAAGGGGGATGACAATACCCTGGTAGTATATTGTCCTCATCCTATTGCCTTTATTAACCCGCTGGTGGAGGAGTTTGAGAAGAGCAGCGGTGTCAAGGTTGAGGTTATTGCTGCTGGCAGTGGCGAGCTTCTGAAACGTGTGGAATCCGAAAAGGCCAATCCCTTGGGGGATATTTTCTGGGGTGGCTCTCTGAATACCATGAAGCCAAAGGCTGATTTGTTTGAGAATTATACCTCTGCCAATGAGGATCATGTACAGCCAGCCTTTAAGAATACGGAGGGACCTCTTACTCGATTTACCGATATTCCAAGTGTTATTATGGTAAATACCAATCTGATTGGGGACATTAAGGTTGAGGGCTATGAGGATTTGCTGAATCCAGCTTTGAAGGGCAAGATTGCTACAGCAGATCCATCCAAATCATCTTCCTCCTATGAGCATCTGGTAAATATGCTTTATGCTATGGGTCAGGGTGATCCAGATAAGGGCTGGGACTATGTGCAGAAGCTTTGTGAAAATCTGGATGGCAAGCTGTTGTCTGGCTCCTCTGCTGTATACAAAGGTGTAGCCGATGGTGAATATGCTGTTGGTCTGACCTTTGAGGAGGGCGGCGCCAAATATGTAGCTGACGGTGCTCCTGTCAAGCTGGTTTACATGAAGGAGGGCGTTATCTCCAAGCCAGATGGTATCTATATCATCAAGAATGCTAAGCATATGGAGAATGCCAAGAAGTTTATTGATTTCATTACCAGCAAGGAAGCTCAGACTTTGATTACTCAGAAGCTCCATCGTCGCAGTGTTCGCGATGATGTACCTGCTCCTCAGGGCCTGCAGGACAAGTCCACCATTAACATTATTCAGGATGATGAGACTGTAGTAAATCAGAACAAGAAGGCTTGGCTGGATAAGTTTAAGGATATTTTCACCAGCACCAAGTAATAGCTGATACTGCTATTGCAAAATAGGTAAAAGAGGGATAACTGCCGTAATCCACTGCGGCAGTTATTTTTTTGGCGGTGGTTATGAGTGAAATTTGGTTGAGACTAGAGCTAGAAAAGCATTTTCTTAAACTTGTTTAGGAGTTATAATATTTCTAAAGACCAAAGGGGGTAGGGGTATGCGCAGTTTTCAACAGGATATACGTAAAACCTTGACTCAGTATGCCCTGATTCCGGTGCTGGTAATTGCTTTGTTGGGAACTGTAATAGGAGTTTGGAGCTGGCAGCATGATGTGGAGGAACGAAGCGTTCAGGTTTCGGATACAGCGGCAGATGTGCTGAATGAAATTTTGGCGGACTACAAGGTCAGGGTAAATTATGTAGTGGAAAATGAAGATTTTCACAATACCCAGCAGGATGCTCAGCATCGTCGGGCGGTGTATGAATGGCTGTATCACGAAGTAAATATTACCCATGATAATACCATGTTTTATCTGGTGGATACTCAGGGGAAAATTCTCCTTAGCAATCGCAAAAAACTACCTGTTTATATGGAGGATACCCCTATGACCTGGGGCTTGTGGCAGCGGCTGAGGGCTGAGCCAGATAGTGTACTGGTGGAATTTAGTCCCCGTATGGATAACAAGAATAGTGATTTGCTGGTGGCTAGAGCAGTATTAAGAGATGGTCAGCTAAAGGGCTATTGGCTTTTTGTTATTAGTGGGGAATATATTGCTAATGCCATTAATTCACCTTATTTGGATTTTGCTATGGTAAATAATTTTGGCTATGCTTCTATTGCCACCAATCCTGTTTTGCAGGATAAACAGTTTCAAACCCTGCCCAAGGAGATGCTGGGGAAGAATCAGGAAATTGCCAATGTTGATAATGGAGATTTTTATATTACCTGTCGCAAATTGTCAGAGGGGGATTTTTATCTTTATAGTGCTATGTCTGTCAGCGCTTTGGAGGAACGCTATCAGCTGGCGGCAGGCATTTTGTTTTTGATATTGCTGTTGATGATACCAGTGTTGATATTCAGAGTAAGAAAGGAGAGTCTGGCTCGGGCTAAGGCAGCTGATGATCTGATAGAGGCCTTTAGGGCTTTGAAGCATGGAGATTTGCAAAGCCAGCTAAAGCTGGAAGGACAGGACTTTGACATCGTAGTTAGTGCCTATAACCATATGGTTAACAGCTTGCAACGCTTGATGGTTCAGAATGAAGCCAGGGCCAAAGCCAACGCAGTGTCGGAGATAAGGCAGTTGGAGGCACAGTTTCATCCTCATTTCATTTTTAATACCCTAGAAAATATTAAATTCATGGTTAAGCTGAATCCAGAGGCGGCTATGAAAATGATTGTGGATTTGTCCTCCATACTTCGCTATGGTATTAACAATCTGGCCCAGCAGGTAACTTTGACTGAGGATTGGCAGTATACTACCCGGTATTTGGAAATTATGAAGTATCGCTTTGGCAAAAGACTGCAATGTGAATTTAATATTCAGGTGGAGATGGATAGGGTGGTAATTCCTAAATTGATTTTTCAGCCGATTTTGGAAAATGCTATTAAATATGGGGAAGGGCCAGACGGTACTATTCATATCGGTCTCACGGTTAAGGCTCAGGAGGATAGCTTGTTAATACAAGTAGCTAATGGCGGGCCAGCGATTCCCACAGAGCAAATGGCCAGTTTGCAAAAGCTGTTAAGAGGTAAGGATAATAATACTATCCATACGGGGATTTACAATGTACATAGAAGGCTAAGACTGGCCTATGGCAAGAAATATGGCTTGTCCATTGAAAGTCCCAAGGCGGGCGGTACTGTGGTAGAGCTGAAATTACCCTTTGTTTGTAGAAATGAAAAGGGGTAATAGAATATTAGAAATTTTAGGAAAAAGCAGAGGTGAAGATGGGGAATGTTGAAATTGGTCATAGCTGAGGATGAGGATATTATTCGTATGGGATTGGTGCAGACCATTGACTGGCAGGCTATGGAGGTGGAGCTGGTTGGGGAGGCAGCAGATGGTATGGAGGCCTTGGAGCAGGTGAAGAAACTTCAGCCGGATGTACTGCTGACAGATATTCGTATGCCTCGTCTTAGCGGCTTGGAATTGGCAGATAAGGTATTGGCAATGGGACGGAGAACCAGAGTGGTATTTCTCACCAGTTATGCAGAGTTTGATTATGCCAGAGAAGCGTTAAGGCTGCAAGCGGTGGATTATCTTCTAAAACCTGTGGAGGAAGAAGAACTGACCAGAGTAATGAAGAATATTGCTAAGGATTTGGCTAATCAGGCAGAATTGGAGGCTGGAGGGGAAAATAGCCCGGTTTCTAACAGTGAGGTAAAGGAGCTGACGGATTGGCTGGAGCTTTTGCAGGAGCCGGGGCTGAATCCTCATGTCCGCAGGGTTTTGGAACGGATTGTGACAGCATATAATCAGCATCTAAGCATAGAGGAGCTGGCTGGGGAACTGCAGGTTAGTACCAGCTATCTTAGCCGTAAGCTAAAAGAGGTTACGGGCCATACCTTTGGTGGGCTTTTGGCTAGATATAGATTGCAGAATGCACTAAAATTGCTGGCTGAGGGAGAGTATCGTGTCTATGAGGTGGCAGAGCAAACCGGCTTTGGGGAGTACAAGAGCTTTTGCCAGACCTTTAAAAAATATCTGCATGAATCTCCTAAAAGATATATGCAGCAGAGAGAAAATCAAGTATTGCAGCGCATATAACAAGAAAAACTTTTCTGCGCTGTTATAAGAAGCTGCTTTCCTTAGAAAAATTATATTGACATCATCATTGTTAAATCGTAATATATAGATATAGAATTTTAAATTAAGAAAGGCGGGGTTGGCTATGAAGAAGTATATTATTGTAGGAGGCGTAGCAGGGGGAGCTACTGCCGCAGCAAGATTGCGCCGGTTGGATGAGCAGGCCAAAATTATTCTTGTAGAGCGGGGCGGGGAAATTTCCTTTGCTAATTGTGGATTGCCTTATTATGTGGGAGGAGTAATCAAGGAGCGGGATGAACTGCTTCTTATGCTACCTCAGAGATTCCGCAATATTTTTAATGTTGATGTGCGGACTCACAGCGAGGTTGTCAAGGTAGATACAGCCAACAAAAAGGTTTCTATCAGAAATTCCGAGGGGGAATATGAGGAAAGCTATGATGCATTGGTTTTGTCTCCCGGAGCCAAGGCCCTTAGACCACCAATTCCTGGTATTGATAATAAGCATATTTTAACTCTTAGGAATGTGCCGGATGCAGATGCTTTGCGGGATTTGTCTCTGCATTATCCAGATGGGAAGGCTGTGGTTATTGGCGGCGGTTTTGTAGGCATCGAGGTGGCCGAAAATCTTAGGGAGCGTGGCTTAGAGGTTGCCTTGGTGGAGGCTGCCCCGCATATCCTGGCTCCTTTTGATGATGATATGGTGGTGCTGGCTGAAAAGGAACTTAAAGAGCATGGCATTAAGCTGATATTAGGCAATGGGGTAAAGGAATTTGTCTCTTTGGATGATAAGCATCAGGAGGTGCGGCTGGCTGATGGTCAGGCTGTAACGGCAAATCTGGTGGTATTGGCTATGGGTGTGAGACCAGATACTGGATTTTTAGTAGATAGTGATATTAAGCTGGGAGATAGGGGACATATTCTTGTTAATGAATTTATGGAAACTAACGCCAAGGATGTTTATGCTGTAGGGGATGCAGTAATGACCTATGACAGTCAGACTGGCAAAGCTGCGGCCTTGGCCTTGGCAGGACCTGCCAATCGTCAGGGGCGTTTGGTAGCAGATAATATAGTTGGGAAACAGAAAAAATATCAGGGGGTTGTAGGCACTTCTATTTTGAAGGTATTTGATTTGGTGGCTGCTTCTACTGGTAAAAATGAACGTACCTTACAGCGGGAAGGTCTGGTATATGGTAGGGATTATCGTTTTACCATTACCTATCCTGCCTCTCATGTAACCTATTATCCTGGAGCAGAGGTTTTTGCCCTCAAGATGATTTTCCGGTTGTCTGATGGAAAATTATTAGGTGCTCAGGCTATGGGTAAAAAGGGTGTAGATAAATGTATTGATACCCTGGCAACTGTACTGCGCTTAGGCGGGACAGTAGAGGATTTGATAGATTTGGAGCTTTCCTATGCACCGCCTTTTGGAGCAGCTAAGTCTCCAGCCAATATGGCAGGTTATTTTGCAGAGGATATTGTGAATGGCCTAACTGATCCAATACTGCCTCATGAGGTGGCAGAGGAAGTGGCTCAGGGGGCTGTTATTATTGATATTCGCAGTAAGGCTATGCATGAGGCAGGCCATATTTCTGGGGCTATTAATATTCCTACGGAAAAGCTGCGGTCAAATCTTCAGCAGTTGGATAAGGATAAGACTTATATTATTGCTTGTGTAACTGGCCTTAATGGCTATTTTATGGAGCGCATGCTGCGGCAAAAGGGCTACAAGGCTCGCAATCTTATAGGCGGACATACTTACTATAAAACTGTCAAAGGACAGTAATTATTTGGACAAGAGGTGTAAATATGGGCAGATATGATAATTATTTATTGGTGACGGATATGGATGGCACCCTTTTAAATTCTCAGCGGCAGGTATCAGAGAAAAATCGGGCTGCTATAGATAGATTTACCGCAGAAGGTGGTAGATTTTGTGTAGCAACAGGCAGAACGGCAGAAAATGCGGCGATTTTTCTTCACAATGTCAATATTAACACCTCTGGCATATTTTTTAATGGGGCCATGCTTTATGACTACAAGAAACAAAGAATAATGGCTAAGGAGCCCTTGGTGGGAGAGATATGGCAACAGTATGTAGACCTGTTACTGGAGAAGTATCCTGAGATTTGTGTACAGATTTATGCCGTAGATACCTGCTATGTGGTTAGCAATACGCCTCCAGAAGCCCCTGTCCTACAGGCTATGAGTTTTCCTTATAAATTTAGTAGATGGCAGGATATTCAGCATCTGGACTGGTTAAAGCTGATGCTGGTAGGAGAGCCGGAGCTTTTGCACCAGGCCAAAGAGGAGGCAGAGAAAATAGGATTAATGAAAATTTCCAACAGCTTCTTTTCGGAAAGTAATTTTTATGAATTTGTGGCTGCTAATGCCTCCAAAGGACATATGCTGGAGGTGTTGAAGGCATTGCCAGAGAATCAGGGCCGAAAAGTAATTGCTATGGGGGATTATGCCAATGATGATTATATGCTGAAAATGGCGGATGTAGGCATAGCCTCTGGTAATGCTATTCCCCAGACAAAGCAGGCAGCAGATAGAGTAGGTGTTACCTGCGACGAAGGTCTGACAGCCTATGTAATTGACCTTATCGATAAAGGAGAAATTTAATTTTTCTCTTCGAATGTACAAATTGCCCTTATCCCAGAGGGAAAAGCTCTTGGCCTAGGTACTTTGTTCCCTTGTACAATATACAATAATAATATATAATATAATGTACGAAAATGCATTGTAAAATAAGGAAATAATGGACGGGAGCAGATAACGGGATGAAGCAAATGGGATTTTTGGGGCCTTTGGGAACCCATAGCGAAGCAGCAGCGATATATTTAAAGGGTATGGTGCCAGAGAAATATGAGCTGGTGCCCTGTGCCAATATATATGAGGCCATTCATCAGGTGGAACAAGGACGGCTGGATTCCTGTCTGGTGCCGGTGGAAAACTCCATTGAGGGCTCAATAAATATAACTCTGGATACTTTGGCAGGCAGTGATAATCTGCAGGTGGTACGAGAGCTTATTTGGCATGTACACAATAATCTTATGATGCGGTCGGACACAGGGGAGAATGTGCCTGTCAAAAGGATACTTTCTCACTCTCAGCCCTTATCCCAGTGTCGGGAGTTCATCCGTTGCAATTATCCTTTGGCAGAGCAGGAGGCTGTGGCTAGTACAGCTATGGCGGCTAAGCTGGTGGCAGAAGCGGAGCCAACAGATGGCTGGGCGGCTATTTGTACCCGCAGGGGCGGCGAACTGAATGGTTTGAAGCTGGTGGCAGAGAATATAGAGGATTTGCCTAATAATTCAACCAGATTTTATCAGCTGATTCGCAGGGATAGCAAGGAAAATACCGACTATGGTCAGCCCGAAAAATCCCTTATCATATGTCAGATAGACGGTAAGGATGCGGGACGTTTATGTGAGATTTTGACGGAATTGGCAGATAGACAGGTGAATTTGACTAGAATTGAGTCTAGGCCTGCTCGAACTGGCCTGGGAGAGTATATATTCTTCCTGGATGTGGAAATGCCAGAATATAGATGGCAGCTGGAGGAGGCTTTGGCAGGCATTCGTCAAAGGAGTATCTGGCTGCGGAAGCCGGGGGAATTTCCAACCATTAATGCTGATAACTAAGGGCAATAAGGCGGTGCGATTATATGGAAAGCAAAGAATATATAGATAGCAGGGATGTTACCAAGGAAGATATTGATAAGGCTTGGCAGAAACTTGATTGTCGCAAGCTGTTGGCCCATACAAGCCATGATTTGCGCTCCTCCTTGAATAATGTGCTGGGGTTGACTGAGTTGGCCAAATCTCAGCTGGATGATAGAGAGTATGTGGAGTATTGTCTGGAAAAGGTGGGGGATACCACTCATTTTCTCTTGAATATTGTTAACGATATACTTTACACTGTTAGTCCAGCCAAGGAAAATATGACAACTAAGGATACAACCATTAATATGAGGGAGTTATTTGACACGGTTGGCAGTGTTATTCGGCCTATGGCTCATGAGAAAAAGCTCCATTTTCATACTCAGATAGATGATAATGTGGCTGTTTATGTAAAGTCTGATCGGGGACGTATTAGACAGATTTTGCAGAATCTCCTATCCAATGCTGTAAAATTCACCCCTCGCTATGGCAAAATAGACTTCCAGCTTCATCAGCTGGCAGAGCATGATAACAAGGCTAGAATGGAATTTGTGGTGCGGGATACTGGTATTGGTATTGCCCCAGAGGTGCAGGAGCATATCTTTTTGCCTATGACCAAGGAATATCGAGGCAGCACTACCGTATATGGTGGTGTAGGTCTGGGTTTGGCCATTTGCTATAAGCTGACAGATTATCTTGGTGGACGACTTGAGTTCAAGAGCAACAAAGGTCAGGGTACGGAGTTTAAACTGTATTTGGATTTGGAGCTGGACAAGGAAATGCCAGAAGTAGCTCAGATATCAGAAAATCAAGGCTATAACTTTGCGGGAAAAACTGTTCTCCTGGTTGAGGATGATGAAATTAACAGTGAAATTGCCAGAAATCTTCTTTCCCGCAGGGGCTTGCTGGTGGACACAGCAGAAAATGGCCGGGTAGCATTGAGCAAATTTATGATGAATGCCCCGGGTACCTATGATTTGATTTTGATGGATGTAAGGATGCCGTTGATGGATGGCTTGGAAGCTACCCGCAGGATTCGTGCTTCTGGCAAATCTGATGCTAAGAGGATTCCTATTGTAGCCATGACTGCCAATGCTTATGAAAAAGATGAGCAGTGTTCTATGGAGGCAGGTATGGATGCTCATTTAACCAAGCCAGTGGAGACTGGGGTTTTGTATGAAACCGTTCAGCGAGCCTTGGATGGGGAATTATAAAAGAGAAAATAAAAAGCCTATCTATGACAGCAGAAATGTGTCAGATAGGCTTTTTTATGTCCTTGTATTGGTGCTGTAAGGTTACAATAGAATGGAATGTAAAACAAAAAGGCTGGAACCATGTTCCAGCCTGAACTATCAATTGGTGACGCGTAAGGGATTCGAACCCTTGAAGCCGCCGTGAGAGGGCGGAGTCTT
>ERZ1026856.733-NODE-733-length-18864-cov-5.538678_pt1 | contig 18864 bp, 16 predicted proteins | sample MGYA00380158_ERZ1026856 | MGnify/ENA primary metagenome ERZ1026856 (study PRJEB33269, sample SAMEA4719794) | human gut metagenome | biome: human-associated habitat; feature: organic feature; material: feces | place: Cameroon | collected 2013-10 ...
TTTCATAAAGAAAACTCAGCGATTGCAGAGGGCCTAGTGCCGCTTAGGGTCCCCGACTTAGATTGAACCGGTCTCGGAGTACTGTGCCTCCTTTGCCGGCCCTCCGGGGTACCCTGCCTGAACTATTACAAGAAAGGAGCAGACCATGAAAAGGAAGATGGATACCACCATGATGCAATGGAAACAGCTGAAGAAACACAGCGTGCGCCTGCTGGCGCTCGCCACCACCGGCCTCCTGCTGATATCCGGCCTCGCTGCCTGCGGTGCCGGTGCCAGCAAAAGCGCGTATGTGAGCGAGACCATGGCCGCCGCCAGCGGTGGCATGTATAGAGAAGAAGCTGCAGCGGAAGAGGCTGTCGCCGACGTCGACAGTGCCGCAAATATGAAGATGAACCGCGTCGCTGCGCTGCAGGAAAGCGGAGATACCGGCGCAGACAGCACCGGTGCCGATGGTCAGGTCGATACCACGGAGATCCCGGATTCCCGGAAGCTCATCCGAAACGTCGACCTCTCCTTCGAGACCACCGATTTCGATATCTTCGTGCAGGACATCCAGAGCAAAACGACCGCACTCGGCGGTTACATCGAGTCCAGCGACCTGAGCGGCAACGCCTATACCGACCGCCACCGCTACGCCTACTTCACCCTGCGTATCCCGAAGCCACAGGTCGATACCTTCCTGAGCTTCGCCGAAGGTGAAGCGAACCTCACCCGGAAGTACGAAAACACCCAGGACATCACCCTCCAGTACTACGACACCGAATCGCGGAAGAAGGCCCTCCAGTCCGAGTATGACCGCCTCCTCGAGCTCATGGCGAAAGCCGAATCCGTCGACGCCGTCATCGCCATCGAACAGCGCCTGTCGGAGATCCGCTACCAGCTCGACAGCTTCGAGTCCGACCTCCGTCGCTACGATAACCAGGTCGACTACTCCACAATCACGGTCAATGTCAGCGAAACCACCGTCCTCACCGCCTCGGAAAAGAGCAGCTTCTGGAGCCGCGTACAGGCAAACCTCGAATCGAACCTCGAAGACCTCTGCGACGCCGCCATCGGCCTCCTCATCTGGTTCCTGTCCAGCCTCCCGGTACTCCTCGCCCTCGCGATCCTCTTCTACATGATTTACCGCATCGTGAAGGCCATCCGCAGCCGCAGGAAAGAAAAAAAGAAGAAAAAAGCTGAAAAGACAAATTTAGAAGCAACCGGGCTGAACCGAGACACATCTGAAACTCCATCTGCAGAAACACATAAACCAGAAGGAACAGAGTGAGCATTCAGTCCAGAACCCGGAGAACGAGCGACAGAAATGTCGCCGTTCTCCGGAGCATGGTTGTACACCGCCTTGCCGCAGGCCTCATTTTGTGCTATAGTTTGCGGCAAATGGATCGTTCCGTCCGGAGACCGGTGATCCATTAGCGCCAGGACCGTAAAGGTCGACGAGGTTGACAGTCATCGAAAGACTCGGCGGATGCTGTCACGGAGTAGTGATCGTAAGAGGAAAAAGAAAAAGCGGAATCAACACCGTAACAGAAGTTTCCCCACACTGAACAACACCATCATCCACAGGGCATGCACGCTGCATGCCCCTGTTCTGTGTCCCCTCGCAGCGGATTCGCTGTGCATGCGTGACGCGGAAACACCCGGCAGACCTCCCGCTGAGGCCCGCCTTGGTTTCCTGTGCAGAACACCCGTCGGATGCATGAGCCTGATCAGTGAGAGGAGATTTTTTTATGTGTGGAATCGTAGGATATGTAGGCCATCAGCAGGCAGCGCCGATTCTTCTGAACGGCCTTTCGAAGCTCGAGTACAGAGGCTATGACTCAGCCGGCATCGCCGTGCGAAATGAGCAGGGCGAAATCGAGGTCGTGAAGGCAAAAGGACGCCTGAAGAATCTGATGGAGAAGACGAACGACGGCAAGGCGATGAAGGGAACCACCGGCATCGGCCACACCCGCTGGGCGACCCACGGCGAGCCATCCGAGACCAACGCCCACCCGCATATGAGCTTTCATCATACGGTGGTCGCGGTCCACAACGGCATCATCGAGAACTTCCAGGAGATCAAGGACAAGCTCCTGAAGAAGGGCTATCAGTTCTATAGCCAGACCGATACCGAGGTTGCCGTCAACCTCGTGGATTATTACTATGAAAAGTACGGACAGGGACCGATCGACGCGATCGCACGGGCAATGATGCGGATCCGCGGCTCCTATGCCCTCGAATTTATGTTTATGGACTGCCCGGGAGAAATCTACGTCGCCCGGAAGGATGCACCGATGATCATCGGCGTCGAAGAGGGCGAGACCTATGTCGCCTCCGATGTACCGGCGATCCTCAAGTACTGCAAGAACGTGTACTACATCGACAATTCCGAGATCGCGAAGCTCACCGCCGGAAAGGCCGAGTTCTTCAACCTCGATCAGGAGCCGATCGAGAAGGAGCTCGTCGAGATCAAGATGGATGCGCAGGCCGCCGAAAAGGGTGGCTTCGAGCATTTCATGATGAAGGAGATCTATGAGCAGCCGAAGGCTGTCCGTGATACGATCACTTCCGTCGTAAAGGATGGCCACATCGATCTGTCCGCCGTCGGCCTCAGTGATGAGGAGATCCAGAAGATTTCGCAGATCTATATCGTCGCGTGTGGCTCTGCCTACCATGTCGGTGTCGTGACACAGTACGTGATGGAGGGGCTCGCCCGGATCCCGGTGCGTGTGGAGCTCGCCTCCGAGTTCCGTTACCGGAATCCGATTCTCGATCCGAACGGCCTCGTGATCATCATCAGCCAGTCCGGTGAGACTGCCGATTCGCTCGCCGCACTTCGTGAAGCGAAGGCACGCGGCATCCGGACCCTCGGCATCGTCAATGTCGTCGGCTCCTCCATCGCGCGCGAGGCGGATAACGTGTTCTATACCCTCGCCGGACCGGAGATCGCGGTCGCTACAACGAAGGCGTACTCCACCCAGCTCATCGCCGGCTACACCCTCGCCATTGAATTTGCAAAGGTACGGGGCGAGCTCGAAGAGGAGCGCTATGCGGAGCTCATCACGGAGCTCGGAACACTGCCGGAGAAGATCGAGCGCATCCTGCTCGATAAGGAGCGTATCCAGTGGTTCGCCGCGAAGCAGGCCAATGCGAAGGACGTGTTCTTCATCGGCCGGGGCATCGACTATGCGATCGGCCTCGAGGGCTCACTCAAGCTGAAGGAGATCAGCTATATCCACTCCGAGGCCTACGCCGCCGGCGAGCTGAAGCACGGCACCATCTCCCTGATCGAGAAGGGTATCCTGGTGGTGGGCATCCTGACCCAGCCGGAGCTCTTCGAGAAGACCGTGTCGAACATGGTCGAGGTGAAATCCCGCGGCGGCTACCTTATGGGCCTCACAAGCTATGGAAACTACAGCATCGAGGATACCGCAGACTTCACCGTCTACGTACCATCGACGGATCCGTACTTCGCGACCAGCCTCGCCGTCGTCCCGCTCCAGCTGCTCGCCTACTATGTGAGCGTCGCCAAGGGTCTCGATGTCGATAAGCCGAGAAACCTCGCGAAATCTGTTACGGTGGAGTGATCTGAGCCGAAGCGCGGTCCCGTTTTGCCATCGGATTTCATGATCCGGGAGAGCGGAAAACAGACGCGTGCAGGTCCGGTACTCCGCGTGCAGACGAAAGCACCGGTAAATCTTTATGAAAAAGTCACCAGATCGGAGAAAACACTCCGAGTTGGTGACTTTTTCCAGTTATTGTCAAATTTTTGTTCAATATGTCATTATTTTAACAAATATTTTGTTGAAAATATGCACAAAATGGCGTACATTCTCTGAAATTTCGTTGTCGACTCCCGCAGATTTGATATAATATATCAGTCTATGATTTTATTTTAGGAGGTATGTGAACATGGGTGTTACCACTTTTAAAGGTGGCGTCCATCCCTATGACGGCAAGGATCTCGCCAAGGATCAGGCGATCGTCGAGCTGAAGCCGCAGGGACTCATGGTCTATCCGCTTTCTCAGCATATCGGTGCACCGGCGAAGCCGGTTGTAGCGAAGGGGGATCGTGTCCTCGTCGGACAGAAGATCGCTGAGGCCGGTGGATTTATTTCCGCACCTGTCATCTGCTCTGTATCGGGTACTGTAAAGAGTATCGAGAAGAAGCTGACGGCCGGCGGAGCCATGGTAGACGCAATTGTAGTAGAGAACGACCAGCAGTATGAAGCGATCGAGGGTTTCGGTCAGGCGAGAGACTATACGAAGCTCACGCGTGACGAGATCGTGAATATCGTAAAGGAAGCCGGTATCGTCGGACTGGGCGGAGCAGGATTCCCTACCTCCGTGAAGCTGGCACCGAAGAACGTCGATAAGATCGATTATTTCCTCGTAAACGGTGCCGAGTGTGAGCCTTACCTCACCTCCGACTATCGCCTCATGCTCGAGGAGCCGGAGAAGATCATCGGCGGCCTCAAGGTCGTCCTTTCGATTTTCCCGAACGCCAAAGGCGTGATCGGTATCGAGGACAACAAGCCGGAGGCTGTCCGCACGATGACAGAGGCAGCGAAGGGCGAGTCCAACATCGAGGTCGTGGCACTGAAGACCAAGTATCCGCAGGGCGGTGAGCGTCAGCTGATCTATGCGATCACGGGTCGTAAGATCAATTCCGGTATGCTTCCGGCAGACGCAGGCTGCGTCGTGGACAATGCTGCCACCATGCTCGCCATCTATGAGGCCGTATGTGAGTCGAAGCCGCTCGTTTCGAGAATCCTCACCCTGACCGGTGATGCGATGGCAAAGCCGGGCAACTTCCGCGTGCCGACCGGTATGAACTACCAGGAGATCGTGGATCAGGCCGGTGGCTTCAAGACCGAGCCGGAGAAGATCGTCTGCGGTGGACCGATGATGGGTATTCCACTGTTCAAGCTCGATATCCCGGTTGCGAAGAATTCCAGCTCCATCCTGGCATTCGCACATGATCAGGTTTCTCATGAGCCGACCACAGCCTGCATCGGCTGCGGCCGCTGTGTTTCCGCATGCCCGGAGAACCTCATGCCGACCATGATGTTCAAGGCTGCACTGAAGAAGGATACCGCCCGCTTCACAGAGCTCGAGGGCATGGAGTGCCTCGAGTGTGGTGCCTGCGCATATGTATGCCCGGCGAAGCGTCCGCTCACCCAGGGCTTCAAGGAGATGAAGCGCCGTGTCGGTGCGGAGCGTAGAGCTGCCGCTGCAAAGGCGAAGGCGGAAGCAGAGGCGAAGGCCGCTGAGAAGAAAGCGGAGGAGGTACAGAAATAATGAGTAAGCTTTTAAATCTTTCCTCAAATCCGCATATTCGTGATAACGTAACGACTGCGGAAATCATGCGCGATGTCTTCATCGCCCTGATTCCGACGACCCTGTACGGTATCATCCAGTGGGGCTTCAATGCTGCACTCGTATGTATCCTGACGGTCGCTGCTGCTGTGCTTTCCGAGCTTGTGTATGAGAAGTGCATGAAGCTGCCGATCACCATCATGGACTGGTCCGCTGCGGTTACAGGTCTCATCCTCGCGCTCAACTGCCCGCCGAACATCCCGGCATGGATTCCGTGCCTCGGTGCTGTCTTTGCGATCATCATCGTAAAGCAGCTTTATGGTGGACTTGGTAAGAACTTCATGAACCCGGCACTCGCTGCCAGATGCTTCCTGCTGATTTCCTTCGCAGGCAAGATGACCAGCTTCACCGGTGTCGGTGCCGATGCACTTTCCGGTGCAACACCGCTTGCCTTCATGAAGACCAATCCGGATGCGATCGCAAAGATCGACCTCGGTGCTGCCTTCCTCGGACGTATCCCTGGAACCATCGGTGAGGTTTCGAAGCTCTGCGTACTGATCGGTGCTGCTTACCTCATCATCCGCAAGGTGATTTCTCCGAAGATTCCGCTGATCTACATCGGAACCGTAGCCGTATTCACCCTGCTCTTCGGTGGTCACGGCTTCGACCTTTACTATCTTGCCTGTGAGCTCTGCGCCGGTGGACTGATCTTCGGTGCATTCTTCATGGCGACAGACTATGTTACATCCCCGATTACCCCGCTCGGCCAGATCATCTTCGCCGTGATGCTGGGTATCCTGACCGGACTGTTCCGTCTCTTCGGCGGCTCCGCAGAGGGCGTTTCCTATGCCATCATCATCTGCAACATCCTCGTTCCGATGATCAATGTGCATACCGTACCGAAGGCTTTCGGAAAGGAGGGCGCTAAGAAATGAAGAAGGATTCATTTATGAAGGACGCGCTTGTCCTTTCACTGATCACACTGATCTCCGGCTGCTGCCTCGGTGGTGCCTACGGCCTGACGAAGCAGAAGATCTACGAGATCAATATGGCTTCCACCATCGAATCCTACAAGCAGGTTATGCCGGCAGAGGAGTACGATGATGCGACCTATGCAGATGCCCTCACCACGGCACAGGACGAGGGAAAGATCGCTGCGGATAACGGTGGCGCTTCCCTGATTTCTGTCGTCGCTGCGAAGGATGCCTCCGGTGCTGAGACCGGTTACATCGTCAAGGGCTCGGCTGCAGGTTACGGCGGAAGTGTTATCGTCGTTGTCGGTGTCGATGCAGACCTCAAGGTAACCGGTATTTCCTTCCCGGAGACACTTCCGGAGACCGCAGGTCTCGGCCAGAAGGCCACAGAGCCGGCGTTCTATGAGCAGTTTGCCGGCAAGGGCACGAAGCTCTCTGTAAAGAAGGGCGGCGGTGCCGGCGAGGATGAAATCGATGCAATCTCAGGTGCGACCATCACCTCGACCGCAGTTACGAACACGGTCAATGCCGCTACTGAGTTTGTTCAGGATTACATCCTTAAGTGAAGGAGGATAGAAGATGAATAAATATGTAGAAAGAATTTATAACGGTATCGTTAAAGAAAATCCTACCTTCATCATGATGCTTGGTATGTGTCCGACACTGGCAACCACCACGAGTGCGACCAACGCGATCGGCATGGGTCTTTCCACGACCGCCGTACTGGTCATGTCCAACATGCTCATTTCTGCCATTCGTAAGGTGATTCCTGGTCGTATGCGTCTTCCGAGTGAGATCGTCGTCGTTGCGTCTCTCGTAACCGTCGTACAGCTTCTGATGCAGGCCTATACACCGGATGTTTACAGCGCGCTCGGTATCTATATCCCGCTGATCGTTGTTAACTGTATCATCCTCGGACGTGCAGAGTCCTTCGCACTGTTCAACACCCCGATCCTGTCCTTCTTCGATGGACTCGGTATGGGTCTCGGCTTCACCTTCGCGCTCGTTGCGCTCGGTGCATTCCGTGAGATCCTCGGTGCAGGCTCCATCTTCGGCTTCCAGATCATCCCGGATGATTTCCATATCGGTATGATGGTTCTGGCTCCGGGTGCGTTCCTGGTTCTTGCGTTCCTTACCGCGATTCAGAACAAGCTGGGCCTTCCGTCTGCAACCAACGGCGGACAGGAGTCGAACGAATTTGTAACCTCCGGCGATGTGTTCGGTGCATATAACCAGAGCACAGATGCCGCTGACGTGAAGGAGGCATGAGTATGGTAGATCTTCTGTTAATTGCAATTAAATATTCTCTTGTTTCCAACGTCGTTCTGTCCCAGTTCCTCGGAATCTGTGCCTTCCTCGGTGTTTCGAAGAAGTCCTCTGCTTCCAAGGGTATGGGCGCTGCCGTTATCTTCGTAACGGTACTGGCCTCAATCGTTTCCCACCTGATCTATGTGGGCATCATGAGCGCAAGCTCCCCGATCTGTAAGGCACTGGGCATCACGGATGGTCTCGATTTCCTGAACACCATCGTCTTCATCCTGCTCATCGCCGCACTCGTACAGCTGGTTGAGATGTTCATGAAGAAGAACATGAAGAGCCTCTATGATGCGCTTGGTGTGTACCTTCCGCTGATCACCACGAACTGCGCCGTACTCGGTGTCGCACTGAACAACGTAAGCTACGGCTTCAACATGATCGAGTGTATCGTATACGCACTCGGCATCGGTATCGGCTTCGCCCTCGCCATTCTCCTTCTTTCTTATGTTCGAGAGAATGTGCTCGAGGACAACAAGGACATCCCGCGTTCCTTCCAGGGCGCACCGATCGTTCTTCTGACCGCATGCCTGATGTCCATGGCATTCTTCGGATTCCAGGGTCTGATCTGATAGGAGGGTAGAGAAAATGGTATTATTTGTCGTTGTTGCTGCCATCCTGGTCGGAGCTGTCGGTTTAGTCATCGGCATCTTCCTGGGCGTGGCTTCCGAGAAGTTTAAGGTTGAAGTAGACGAGCGTGAGGCGAAGGTCAGAGAGTGCCTGCCGGGTAACAATTGTGGTGCCTGCGGATTCCCGGGCTGTGATGGCTGTGCGAAGGCCATCGCAAACGGTGAAGCTGCCGTAACCCAGTGTCCGGTTGGCGGTGCTGCAGTCGCTGAGAAGATCGCTGAGGTGATGGGTGTCAAGGCGGAGCCGATCGACGAGTCCAGCAAGATGGTCGCGTTCGTACGCTGCCAGGGTGACTGCTCGAAGGCGAAGCAGGCATACCACTATTCCGGTATCGCAGATTGTTCCGAGCTTGCCGTTGTACCAAACGGCTCCGAGAAGGAATGTGCATTCAGCTGCTGTGGTTACGGCACCTGCGTGAAGGCCTGTGCCTTCGATGCGATCCACATCGTAAACGGTGTTGCGGTCGTCGATAAGGAGAAGTGTGTTGCCTGTGGTGCCTGCATGAAGGCCTGCCCGAAGCACATCATCGATCTTGTTCCGTATAAGAAGAAGCACAATGTTGCCTGCCAGAACCATCTGAAGGGCAAGGCAGTCAAGGATGCCTGCGCGACCGGATGTATCGCCTGCGGTATGTGTGAGCGCAACTGTCCGTTCGATGGTATTCATATCGTGAATGACCTTGCGGTGATGAACGAGAACTGTAAGGACTGCGGTATCTGTGCCCAGAAGTGTCCGACCGGTGCCATCACCGGTAAGCGTCCGGTTGTCAAAAAGCCGGCTGCTCCGGCCGCTCCCAAGGCGGAAGCATAATATATAATAGTAGAGAGTCTGTGTCATTTATGACACAGGCTCTTTTTTGTATGTATTAAATGAACACTCTGTATGATATGATACAGGATGTTGAACCCAAAAGGTATGGATTCGAGCGGCTTCAAGATCAGCGGATAAAAGAAGAACAAAAAAGAAAGAAATCTCCGAAATATTAAATTCGCATAAAGAATCTTTACTAATAAATTTTTAACAATTATAATTACTTAATTGGGTTTACCAAAAAATTCACAATGTATACAAGGAGGAGGCCTATGGAATTACAGATTCAGGATCTGGTTACATCGATTCGCAAAGAGGGTGTCGATGCAGCAAACGCTGAAGCTGACTCTATCATTGCGGAAGCCCGTAAGAAAGCAGACGCAATTATTTCCGATGCAAAGGCAGAGGCTGCCGCTGCGAAAGCAGGTGCAGAAAAGGAAATCGGAGTCATGAAGGAAAGTGCCGCCGTCAGCGCAGAGCAGGCAAAACGTGACGCCATGCTCTCATTCAAGACGGAGGTTCAGAAGGAATACGAGAAGCTTCTGAAGAACGATATCAAGAAGGAGCTGAGCGGTGCCGCACTGGGCAAGCTGATTCGCGCAGCGCTGGCCGGTGAGGATGTAGCGCAGTACAGCGCAGAGCTTGCGGCTGTATCCGACGAACTGAAGGCAGAGCTTGCAGATGAGATCAGAAACGGCCTCGAGATCAAGCCGACCAGAGGCGTCAATGCCGGTTTCCGTCTGGCGGCCAGAGATGGATCCGGATACTTCGACTGTACCGATGATGCGATTGCAGAGATGATGATGCCGTACTTCAGAAACCTTGAAATCTGATAGGAGGTACTGCCCATGGCTTCGCATTATTATTATCTGATATCGAGCCTGCCGGAACTCCGAAGTGACGGAGACATGCCACTCAGCTATCAGGAATTTCTGGATTTATGTGAATCCACCGTCAGCCGCGGCACGTATAAGCTCTTATCGGAGCTCACACTGAACTCGGCAGAGGGTCCGCTCGTAAAGGAGTGGAACCAGGTGTACGGTGCGATGACAAAGGAGCTGAATTACCAGCGCAGCATGAAACTCGGAAAGAGCTATCCGGCACCTTCCGCGAAGGATTACGTGACGGCACAGATCGTCGGCTCCGCACTCAGCGCGAAAAATCCGCTGGAGGCGGAGCAGATCATGCTGGATTTCTCATTCCAGCAGCTGGATCAGCTGGTCGGTCTTCATATGTTTGATGACTATGTACTGTTCGGCTATGCGCTGAAGCTGAAGCTGCTTGAACGTCAGAGAAGCTTCGAACACGAGAAGGGACAGGCCGAGTTCCGCCGCCTGCTCGGTGTCGTACAGCAGCGTGTTTACAGTTTGTAACAAGTAGAAATATCGGGAGACATTTATGGAAACAATAACAGGACATGTAACTGGCATCAACAGTAACATGGCGAATGTAAGCTTCGATGGTGCAGTCCGTAAAAACGAGGTGGGCTATATCCTCGTTGACGGCAAGCGCCTGAAGGGCGAGGTCATTCGTATCAATAACGGAATCGCCAGTATGCAGATTTATGAGATGTCAAATGGCATCAAGGTCGGTGATCCGGTCGAGTTTACCGGTGAGCTGATGAGTGTTGATCTGGGTCCGGGACTTCTGACACAGATCTATGATGGACTTCAGAACCCGCTGCCTGAGCTTGCAGAGCAGTGTGGCTTCTTCCTGCAGAGAGGTGTATACCTCGATGCGATTCCGAATAAGGACTGGGAATTCACACCGGGCGTAAAGGCCGGTGACAGCGTGGTGGCCGGTGATACCATCGGAACCGTTCCAGAGGGTATCTTCACCCACCATATCATGGTTCCGTTCACCCTGAAGGGGGATGACTGGACCGTCAAGTCCATCAAGGATAAGGGAACCTACAATGTACGTGCCACCATCTGCGTCATCGAGAACAGCCTCGGCGAGCAGAAGGAGCTCAGCATGGTGATCACACAGCCGATCAAGCAGCCGATCAAGTGCTACGCGGAGAGACTTCGTCCGGATGAGCCGCTGATCATGCAGCTTCGCTGTGTCGATACCTTCCTGCCGATTGCAAAGGGCGGTACCTTCTGCGTACCTGGTCCGTTCGGTGCAGGTAAGACCGTTCTTCAGCACATGGAGGCGAAGAATGGAGAAGCGGATATCGTAATCGTCGCGGCCTGCGGAGAGCGTGCCGGTGAGGTCGTTGAGATCCTGAAGGAGTTCCCGGAGCTGGATGATCCGCGTACCGGCCGTTCCCTGATGGAGCGAACCATCATCATCTGTAATACCTCTTCGATGCCGGTTGCCGCTCGAGAAGCTTCCTGCTACACTGCGGTTACCCTCGCAGAGTATTATCGTCAGATGGGTCTCAATGTTCTTCTTCTGGCAGACTCCACCTCCCGTTGGGCACAGGCCATGCGAGAGATGAGTGGACGTCTCGAGGAGATTCCGGGCGAGGAAGCCTTCCCTGCGTACCTTGAGTCCACCATCGCCGCCTTCTACGAGCGTGCCGGTAAGGTTCGCCTCAAGGATGGTTCCATCGGTTCCGTCACCATCGGCGGTACGGTATCCCCGGCCGGCGGTAACTTCGATGAGCCGGTAACACAGGCGACCCTGAAGGTTGTCGGCGCTTTCCACGGACTGAGCCGTGAGCGTTCGGATGCACGTAAGTACCCGGCGATCAACCCGACCGAATCCTGGTCGAAGTACAGCGGTATCATCGCGATGGATCGCGTCGAAGAGGCCCGCAGCATTCTGAAGAGAAGTATCGAAATCAGCCAGATGATGAAGGTCGTCGGCGAGGAAGGTACGACGGCAGAAGATTACATCACCTATCAGAAGGGTGAGCTTCTCGATGCCGTTTACCTCCAGCAGAACTCCTTCGATCCGATCGATGCGGCCGACTCTCCGGAGAGACAGCGTGTTGAGTTCGATCTTCTTTATGATGCACTGATGCAGCAGTACGACCTCGAGGACAAGGATGAGATTCGTTCCTTCTTTAACCAGCTGAGACAGGAGTTCCTGGACTGGCACGGAACCGAATTTAATTCAGACGCTTTTGAAGCACAGAAGAATAAGATCGCTGATTTCTATAAATCAAAGGCAATCGCTTAGGAGGTCTTATGCAGAAAGTATATACAAAAATTGAGTCGATCGTCGGTAACGTCGTGACCGTCCGTGCAGAGGGCATCCGAAACGGAGACCTCGCACTGGTCGGTGACAGTTACGCGAATGTCATTAAGCTGGATAAGGATCTCGTATCCCTCCAGGTATTTGCCGGTGCACAGGGTGTCAGCACAAACGACCCGGTGCGTTTCCTCGGCAGACCGATGCAGGTTTCCTTCTCAGAGCATCTGCTCGGCCGTATCTTCGATGGTGCCGGTGTACCAAGAGATAACGGTCCGGCCCTGACCGAAAACATGGTTGATATCGGCGGACCATCTTTTAACCCGGCGAAGCGAGTGATTCCGAAGCACATGATCCGTACCGGTATCCCGATGATCGATGTGTTCAACACCCTCGTCGAGAGCCAGAAGCTCCCGATCTTCTCCATCTCCGGAGAGCCGTACAACCAGCTGCTCGCACGTATCGCACTGCAGGCAGAGGTTGATGTCATCGTGCTCGGTGGTATGGGTCTGAAGTATGATGACTACCTGACCTTCCGTGACACCCTCGAGAAGGGCGGCGCGATGAGTCACACCGTCATGTTTATTCATACCGCAGCGGATCCTACCGTAGAGAGTACGCTGGTTCCGGATATGTCCCTCGCCGTCGCAGAGCAGTTCGCGCTCGAAGGCAAGAAGGTACTCGTACTTCTCACGGATATGACGAGCTACTGCGATGCACAGAAGGAGCTTGCGATCACCATGGAGCAGGTACCTTCGAACCGAGGTTACCCGGGCGATCTCTACAGTATGCTCGCGTCCCGTTACGAGAAGGCCGTGGATATCGATGGTGCAGGTTCCATCACCATTCTCGGTGCAACCACGATGCCTGGTGACGATGTCACCCACCCGGTACCGGATAACACCGGCTACATCACCGAGGGTCAGTTCTATCTTCGAAATGGACACATCGAGCCGTTCGGTTCCCTGTCCAGACTGAAGCAGAACGTCAACGGCAGCACCCGTGACGACCACCGTGCACTGATGGATGGTATGATCAAGCTCTATGCACAGTACAAGGAGAGTCTGGAGAAGAAGTCCATGGGCTTCGCGATGAGCTCCTGGGATGATAAGCTCCTCAAGTATGGTCAGCTCTTCGAATCGAAGCTGATGGACCTCAGTGTAAACATTCCTCTGGAGAAGGCGCTGGATCTCGGCTGGGAAATCCTCGCGGAGTGCTTCGAGCCGAACGAAACCGGTCTCAAGACCAGCCTGATCAAGGAGAGATGGCCGAAGAAGCTGGATGAGTAAAGGAGCAGTCAATGGCGATCAAACTCACGAAAAATGAACAGAAAGTGCAGAAAGATCACCTGAAAGAGTATCAGCGTTACCTGCCGACCCTGCAGCTGAAGAAACAGCAGCTGCAGTCCGTCATCATGCAGGTGAAGGACGATCTCGCCGTGAAGGAAGTCGAGCGCGAACAGATGATCGGCGACCTCGATGACTGGGTAGCTGTATTCTCAGAGAACACGCTGTTTGATGCAGATAAACAGCTGGACACTCTGGTACAGCCGGATAAGGTCATCGTCGGCACCGAGAACGTCGCCGGTGTGAAGATCCCGGCCTTCAAGGAGCTGACCTTCAAGGACATCTCCTATAACGTGGATGATTACCCTTTATGGGTGGATACTGCACTGATCAAGCTGCGTGAGATTGCGCGTCTGGATGCACTGGTTTCAACCCTTCGCAAACAGGTGGAGCTGCTGGAAAAGGAACTTCGTTCCACATCCCAGCGTGTAAACCTCTTCGAGAAGGTCAAGATTCCGGAGGCCAAGGAGAACATCCGTGTGATCGGTGTTTACCTCGGTGATCAGCAGACAGCCGCTGTTGTCCGCGGCAAGATCGCAAAGAAAAAACTGGTGGAGGCAGGACGATGATTGAAAAAATGAAAATGGTTCACGTCGTGACCACCGCTGAACATAAAGATGAAATGCTGGAGGGGCTCCGTTCCCTGGGACTTCTCCATCTGGCAGAGCAGAAGCAGGCGAGTCAGGCCGCAAGTGAGCGCTTCACAGAGCTCGCACGTGTCTCCTCGAAGCTGCAGGACTATCTGCCGGAAAACAAGGATAAGAAGAAAGCCGTCGCATCCGAGGCACCGGCACTTCTTTCGGATGAGACATTCGAGCAGCTGTATCAGGAGGTTCGGAACGCACTCGCGAAGAAGGATCAGCTGACACAGCAGATCACCGCCGACATCACGGAGATGGAACGCATCGAGCCATGGGGACAGTTCTCACCGAAGGATGTCCGCGAGCTTCAGAAACTCGGCTACGACCTCCATTTCTACCGCGTGGATAAGGATGTATGCGCAGCGATCATGGCAGATGAGAACCTCCGGGTTCTTCGTCTCGCATCGGCCGATAAGGCCGATACCATCGCGGTGATCGGTGCACTTCCGATGAGCTATAACGCGAGTGAATTTACACTCCCGGAGAAGGGGCTCGCAGAGCTTAAGCAGGATGTCGCGGATTGCCAGCAGGCACAGGCTGCCTGTGATACAGTCCTCCGAAAGGCGGCACTTCACGAGAACAGCTTCCATCAGAAGCTGCTCGACGCGCAGAACGCAGAGGAGTACTCCTCCGCAAGCGAAACCGCGGAAGGTGATGCACAGCTCGTATGGCTGTCCGGTTATATCCCGGAGATCTACCTCGACCGATTCAAGGAAGGCGCCCGCGAGAATCACTGGGCATACGCGATCGACGAGGTTTCCACCGAGGATGAGCACATCCCGACGAAGCTTCGCTACAACAAGGTCAGCAAGCTGATCAAGCCGCTCTACGATATGCTGGGCATCCTGCCTGGCTACTATGAGACGGATATCTCACTCTGGTTCCTGCTGTTCTTCGCACTGTTCTTCGCGATGATCATCGGAGACGGTGGCTACGGCCTCCTGTTCCTGATTGCCACCATCGTGATGATCAAAAAGAGCGGCAAGATCGACACCGCAAGCTTCCTGCTTCTGGTACTGTCGACCTCAACCGTGATCTGGGGTGCCATCACCGGTACCTGGTTCGGTATGGAATCGGCGATGAAGGTTCCGTTCCTCCGCGCACTGGTTCTGCCAGGCTTTGCGAACTATCCTGAGTACTTCGATGTACCGGCCGCACTGCAGCAGAACAACATGATGAAGTTCTCCTTCACCATCGGTGCGATGCAGATGGAGCTCGGCAGCCTTCTCGCCGTCAAGAAGAAGATGGAAGAGAAGGATCTCAGCTTCCTGTCCGATATCGGATGGTTATTTACCATCTGTGGTATGTACCTTCTGGCACTTTACCTCGTATTACATGAGCAGCTCCCGCTGACACCGGTCGTTGCAGCGGTGGCCATCGGCTTCGTACTGGTTCTCTTTACGAACGGCATGGCACCGGGCAAGAGCATCGGCGCAGGTATCGCTTCGAGCTTAGGCGGCGCATTCACCGTCTTCCTGAACACGATCAGCTGCTTCGGTAATATCATGAGCTACATCCGACTCTTCGCCGTAGGCATGGCGGGACTCGCGATTGCTCAAAGCTTTAACAACATGGCCGCAGGTCTTGCACATGGACCTTTGATGATTGCTGCCGTCGTGATCGTACTGATCGGACACGTCATCAATATCGTTATGTGTATTCTCTCTGTCGTTGTACATGGTGTACGTCTGAACGTGCTCGAGTTCTCCGGACAGGTAGGACTGGAGTGGACCGGTATCGCGTACAACCCGTTCAGATTAAACGATAAAATTAAACAGTAAGCTTTTCAGATAAGCAAAAAGGAGATTATTATGAATATCGCTTTTATTGGTATGGCAGCAGCACTTGGTCTCTCTGCATTAGGTTCCGCATTTGGTACCGGTATCGCCGGTCAGTCCGCTGTAGGCGCTTGGAAGAAGTGCTATGCACAAGGTAAGCAGGCACCGTTCATCATGACGGCATTTGCCGGCGCACCGCTGACACAGACCATCTACGGTTTCCTTCTCATGAACTTCATCGCGAGTGCGTACAATGCAGGCACCATCGATCCTGCACTGTCCCTCGGCGTTGGTATCTTCGGTGGTATCGCGATCGGTTTCTCCGCAATGTTCCAGGGCAAGGTAGCCGCTGCTTCTGCGGATGCACTCGGTGCAACTGGTAAGGGTACTGCGAACTACTTCGTTGTCATCGGTGTCGCTGAGACCGTCGCCGTATTCGCACTGGTATTCTGCATGCTGCTTCTCAACACAGCAACCATCGCATAAGGCACAACTGAACAGATTCTGATGAGGCCATCGGCATACGCCGATGGCCTTTATTAATTTCTAATGACAATCGTGTTAATATCCTTTGCTTCTACGACAAGGTCTGTTATAATGCCGACGTATTTATAGAGTAAATGTAGTCCCCAAAAAGCGGGAGAAAGGTTCATCGTTTCTGTCTATGGGACAGTGCAGATGATGCATGCATATGAATAATCAGGATTTTGAACATCAGAGTAATCAGGGCGGTCTTGAGGTGCCGAATATCGCGCCGCGCCGGGAGGGTGGTGCGCGTCCGCCACGTCGGACAGCGCCGTCTCGTGCAGCGCAGCAGCGGATGGAGGAGCTTCGCTACCGAACGAGCCGGGTCGAGGCGAGCTTCGATGAGGACGAGGACGGCGCATATGCGGATGCGGCGGCCTCGATGGGCAGCGTTGCGCAGGGGTGTAGTGCCGATTCGGGTGCGCAGAGCAGACGCCGTGAAAATCCGCGGATGAGCGACGAGATGTCCGCAGACGCACGGAGACAGCGTATCGAGAATACGCGGATGAACGATGACGTGCCAACCGCTGCGCAGGGACTGCGTTCGAATGGTGCTGCCGGGGTCGGTAAAGCGCCGCGGCGGGCACGCGGGAGGAGAAAAGCGAACTGGGGCCGTCGTGTGATGGCCGGTATCCTCGTGCTGGTCGTTATCATTGGCGGCTTCTTCGGCTGCAGCGCCGTGAAATCGCTCGGTCAGTCGAAGTACTGGACGGTGGCGGTGTTCGGTGTCGATTCGCGTGACGGAAATCTTGGTGCGGGGGCGCTCAGTGATGTCATCATGCTCGCGAGCATCAACCGGAAGACGGGGGATGTCAATCTCACTTCAGTTTACCGCGATACCTATCTTCAGATCGATGACGAGGGTAAGTACCATAAGATCAACGAGGCGTACTTCAAGGGTGGTCCGAAGCAGGCCATCGCGGCACTGAACCGGAACTTCGATCTCGATATCGATGATTATGTGACTTTCAACTGGAAGGCGGTCGCCGAGGGCCTCAATGTGCTCGGCGGTGTCGATCTCGATATCAGCGATAAGGAGTTCGCGTATATCAATGCGTTTATCACGGAGACGGTGCAGGGTACGGGTCTCGGCTCCGTGCAGCTCGAGCACAGCGGCATGAACCACCTCGATGGTGTCCAGGCCGTCGCGTATGCGCGTCTTCGTCTGATGGATACCGATTTCAACCGTACGGCGCGTCAGCGGAAGGTGCTGGAGCTCGCGATGCAGAAGGCGAAGGCCGCCAGCAAGAAGACGCTGGTGGCGACGGCGATGACGGTCATGCCGGATATTCAGACGAGCATCGGTGCGGACGATATCCTGGATATCGCGAAGACCGTGAAGAAGTATAATATTCAGAACGCGGTCGGCTTCCCATTCTCACGTGATACCACGAACGTTGGTAAGATGAATGTCGTCGTGCCGGCGACACTCGTTTCGAACGTGGCGCAGCTACACCCGTTCCTGTATGGCGATGATGCAGCCGGCTACACACCGAGTGCGAAGGTGCAGGAGATCTCCGCGCATATCCAGAAGAAGACCGGCATCGGGGAGCTGCCGAATGCAGATATCCCGAAGATCGGTGGCGGCACCGGTGTGACGAAGGCACCGGAGGCAGCCGCAAACAGCGGTGACAGCGGAAATTCCGGAAACAGTGCTCAGAATCAGGCTGCAGCTGTAGAGACGGCGGCACCGGAAAACGCCGCTGCAGCAGAGAGTGAATCTGCGCTCGAATCCACCGAAGCGACAGCGGATGCCGAGACGAAGGAAGAGGAGAGCAGCATCGAGGAGCTTTCGAAGGAGGAATCGAAGAAGGACGAGCAGTCGGACAAGCCGGGGGCTTCCGACAAGAATGAGGATTCGGATAAGAATGCATCGAGCGGAAAGAATGACAGCTCCGAAAAGAACGATTCGTCCGTAAAGGAGACGAGCCGGCACAGCGATGAGCCGGGCAGCAGCTCCGTGAAGGAAACGGGAAATGCCGGTCCGGAGGTCGGCCCGGTTGCGCCGCCACAGACGACGGAAGCAGGGCCGATTGCTGAAACCGCCGCGTGATTCGCAGAAACAGCTCAGCCGGGTGAGGAAATCACCCGGCTGAATGTTTACGATTTTGCGAAAATCCTGGACTCAATCGAATATTGACAAGTTCGCTGTTTTTTTGTATTATAATTTGGTCCTGCCGGTATGGCGGAATAGGCAGACGCTCAGGACTTAAAATCCTGTGACCAGTGATGGTCGTGTCGGTTCGACCCCGACTACCGGCATTAGAGGATGGTTCGAGAGATCCATCCTCTAGTGTTATAAAATGGAGATGTACCCAAGTGGCCGAAGGGGGCGCACTCGAAATGCGCTAGGCCGGTTAAACGGCGCCAGGGTTCAAATCCCTGCATCTCCGCTAACCAAAGC
>ERZ1026856.735-NODE-735-length-18843-cov-10.077816_pt1 | contig 18843 bp, 37 predicted proteins | sample MGYA00380158_ERZ1026856 | MGnify/ENA primary metagenome ERZ1026856 (study PRJEB33269, sample SAMEA4719794) | human gut metagenome | biome: human-associated habitat; feature: organic feature; material: feces | place: Cameroon | collected 2013-10 ...
GTGCAACTTTGTTTCCCTTTTGGGCGTTGCAGAAATAGTGCGCAGGCTGGAGGTTGTTCCAGTCTTCCGCCGCCGCGCGGGCCGATGGATAGCCGAACTGTTTCCAGCGGGAAATAGGCTTGATCTCATCCACGACAAACGAAAGCGGATGTTCTGCATCCGAAGGTTCGTCATAGTGGATTGGTCCGAATCGACCGTGACAGATGCCGCATTCGCCGCCCATTGCCTTCAGCCGTGCCCGATTCTTTCGGCGCAGCGCACCGTTTGCGCTTCTGGGGTTTGTCATACCGTGCGTTCGCCTCCGATCGTTCCCTTTTGTTTGTGTGCTTTCCCCAGTATCTGGAAGGCCCCGCCGGGTGTTTCCCGGGGGAGGCCCATCCAAGAGAGAGGGAAGGGTACAAAACAGCCCGGTGGTCACAAAAGGCACCCCCGGGTATGCAAAAAGAAAAAGTGTCCACTGTGGACACTTTTGCAAATCATATTGTGCGCCGCTGGGGTTTGGAGCGGACGGCGCAGGATGTTTCCCCATTGAGCGCGCCGGATTGCTGAGGAGGAACTCTCAGGGCCGCGCTATGCTTCCCGCCGGGTAAATCGTTATGTACGCAAGAGCTGTGGGCCTCTGTCCGATGCCCGCATTATGATAATACCATATCATTTTCGGACAATCAGGACATTTCGCCCGTTTCAGGACAAAACGGACATTTCGCCCGTTTACGGACAATTCGGACGTTTTGGGACAATCCGCCCGTTTTAGGACAAAACGGACGTTTCAGGACATTTCGGACGAAACAAAAACAGCTGGTGTTTTTTACACCAGCTGTTAAAACGTATTGTTGCTTATTCCTCGTTGAAATCAATTAGAAAGCTTGCGTCCGTGGTAAGATAATTTCCGATTTTCCTTAGCCTGGTTTTTGCATCGGCTTCGGTCATATTATCTGCAATAATGATTTTATTTCCGATTTTGGTATTAGCAGAAATCATGTAAGTCCCACATGAAACGATTTTATTATTTTCTAATTTCATGCGTGGGTCACATTCTACCAATGCGCTCACAATATCATCAGCATTGATAATGCACTTTCCGTCATTTATAAGCAAGAGTTTCATTTTTCTATCTTTCTTTTTCTTTTTCAATGGCTGCCCGCATTCCGTGAAAAATACATTTCATGGATCCTTCCTCGGTGAATCTTTTTGCAATTACAGCAAGAGCACATAGGTTTCTTTCGTCCACCCACAAAGGGCATCTTTCCTGCGAGCAGGTCATAAATCCATTCAGCGGACAGCAAAAGCTTCCTCCACCCATTACCGCATAGGGCCGCGCTTCTTGTTTATCGCGCTCATTCCAGAGGATCATAGCTTCCACTTTTGCATTTGCGTGCGGGCCCTGTGAACGGCAATCGCCGCACTCACACCAGTAATCATTTTTTCCTCCAGTATACGCGGCATTCAGCCGGATTTTATGAGACCCGCAAAACGGGCATGTATAATAAATCTCGCTCATTTGTTACCTCACATTCTGCCCGATCCAGCGGTCTATCCGCTTGCGGACGGCCTCGGCGTCAATATCATAGCCCTGTTCCATGAGTTCCACGGCCACCTCTTGGGGTTTGCGGCCATTCAGGCACACGTCGGAGATCATCCAGCGCAGCATGGCGTCGTCACAGGTCTCGATGATGCGCTGGCCCTCCATGTACAGGCGCTCTTTTTCAGAGTTGATTTTCTTCAGCCGCTTGATTTCCTCTTCCCGCCGGGTGAAGGCAGCGTCCGTGCCGGATACGGTAGCGTGTCCCAGAATGCAGGCGTTGCCCTCCCCACGGGAGGATTTCACCACGTCCGAGGCAGGCTGTGGACCGTCGGCCTGCATGGCTTCCAGCCGCTTGATTCTCTTCTTGCGGGATTCGATATCATACGGGATTGCGTACAGCTGCCTGAACTCTCGCGGTTTCATCCAAGGGCCTCCTCAAAAATCACTTTAGGTCAAAATACTTTACAAGGCTTTCCACGGCGTCATTGTAGCCCTCCCAGCCGATGGTTGCGAAATTCCCATCGTTCAGGATGATGGCATATCTGACGTGCTCGCCGGGCGCAAGCCCAAATGCGTCTCGCTGGTTGTCGTCGAGCCGCCAAAGCTTTGCTTTTCCCGGGAGTTCTTTGTAGCGGAACGTGAGCTTAAACTGCCACATATCCCGGTCAAAAATCCAGCCTGCATTTTCTTTCAGCGTTTTTTCAGCCAGAGCCAGCAGAGTGGCACGTCCGCGTTCGCTGAGCCCAGCCGGGTTAGGAGCTTTTTCTTTCGGCGCTGCCAAATCCGCAGCAGGCTTTTCGGGCTCCACGGGTTTTGCAACGGATTTTGCAGCGTGCTTCAGGATTTCCAAATCTTTTTCGAGGATATCGAGCTCACTGGGCGCGGTTTTCGGTAACGTTTCCACCGATGCAGTTTTCGGCGTTTCTTCCGGCTCTTCCGGGGTCTCTTTTTGCTTGGTATACTGCGCATAATCCTGCGCGTAGCGGTAAGCCTCCATTAGACCGATTTCCCCAGCCATGAGCCGCTGCTTGATAGTCTCGTTTTCGCAGGTTGCAATGACATTCAGCCGGGCCGCCGCGCCTGCGCTCAGGCCGAGGATACGACAGCACTCATCCCGGACTTTGCCTTCCAGCTGGCCTGCTTTCTTTTTGCGGGTCAGAACGTCCTTCAGGGCCTCATACTGGGCCACACGCTCGCCGTCGGTCAGGTCGCGGGCCGTGGCGTTGGCCGTGATGAGCGCGATCTTGTCGTCCAGCTCGCCCCTGCTGTCCAGAATCAGGCACGGGAGAGACTCAAAACGCTTGTCGCCCTCATCGGCCAGCTGCTTACAGGCTGTAAGCCGCCGCTCACCGCCGATGAGCTTGTAGCCATTGGCCCAGCGGATGACCTCCAGCGGCTGGCGGACGCCGTTTTCCCGGATGTCATCCTTCAGGCCGGATACATCGCCCACGATGTAGATTTTCTTGTTGTCCGGGTTTGCCATGATGAGCTCGCGGGGCACCATCACCACCTGCATCTTTTGCCCCGCCGGGGTGGGAGTCTGGCTCTGGGTGTTCAAAAGGCTGCTTAATAATCCTGTGCTCATTATTCACCCTCCATTCTGGAACCGCATACCGGGCAAAACTTCCATACGTACCTTTTGTATTCCTGCATATGCAGTGCACAGCCGCATTTTTCGCATCGGACAGCAATAGAGTTTTTCTTGTCCGTGAAAGTGTATTTGCCAGAAGAATCCCAACGTGAGACAGGCCGCAAGCTCTCCGGGTCTATGGTCGGGAGGTTTTCGAGGTCTGACAGCTCATCCTCGATACTCTCGCAATACAGAATATCGGCAGTTTTGCCTTTGGCTTCTTCCTCGGCAAGGTCTTTTTTGAGGTCGGCTTCCAACTCCCCAACATCGGCCAGCCGGACGATTTTCTTTACCTCATCCATTTTCCTGTCCTCCCACCATTTTTTCCACGATATCGGCCAGTTGGCGATACTGCAAGTTTGCCGGGACGCGGTAGGTATAGATCGGCTGGTGCAGGGTCTTGGCCTCCTTGACCTTGACGCTGTAGTCGATGCGCAGCACCTTTCCGTCCGGGTCGCGGAAAACAGGCAGCTCGCTCTTGTCCAGCTGATCCAGCGCCCGCTGGGAGTAGCCGCCCCGGGTGTACTTGGTGGCCAGCACGCCCATCACCTTGATGTGCGGGTTGAGCTCTTCCTTGACCTCGGCCACCTGCTCCATGATCTCTTTCAGGCCGTCAAAGGCCCATTCGTCACAGTCCACCGGGATGATGACCCAATCCGCAGCCACGAGGGCGTTGATGGTGGCCATATCGATATCCGGGGGGCAATCCATGATGCAGTAGTCGTACAAGCCCTCTTGGTCGCGCAGAGCCCGCCGGATGCGGTTGTGCTGCGGGTGGGTGACGTCCAGCATCACCTGCTTGTTTGCCTTGAGCATCTCCATGGAACACGGCGCGATATCCACATGGTCAAAGCGGGTGCTCTGGATGGCGTCGGCCAGGACGTTCTCCATGGTCAGCACCTGGGCCATGGTGGTCATACCGGGGTCAAAGCGGCGGAAAAACTTGGAGGTGTTCGCCTGCTTGTCCAGATCCATCACAAGCACGCGCCCCTTGTGCATCTGGCCCAGGATGCAGGCCAGGTTGCAGGCGGTGACGGATTTGCCAACGCCGCCCTTGAGGTTGATGATGGCGATTCTTTGCATGGTCATAACGATTTTTCCTTTCTTCTCGGGTGTTATCTTTTCCGGCGGATGAACCGCTCGGCAGAAATCTGGATGCTCTGCCAGCGCTTTGTAAACCATGCTTTCCACAAGATACACTTGGCATAGCAGGGGACCTTGCTGCAACAGCGGCAGGGGCTGTCCGGCAGGAGGTAGCGGTCATCCAGCTTTTGCGGGCCTCTCATGTGCTGCCGCCCCCTTTCCGCAGCCGCCGGGACACCACCGTCACGTCCATGCTGAGGGTCGGCCCCGCCGGGCGTTGGTTCTGCGCTGCCACAGCAGCGTTTGCCTGGCCTTGGTAGTAAAACTCCATGGTGGCGGTGGCCCGCAGGATGGTCGTGCGAAGATAGGCCTGAATGTTCTTGATGGGCCGGGTGGTGTTTGCCAGACTCTGCATGATGTACTCGACGTGTTGGCTTGTGAGTTTATTCAGCATCTTGCGAATGCTTTGCGTGGGGTAGAGTGTCTGGCCGATGGTCTGGATCATCTCCGGGGAGCAGTACATCTCCACGATGTTGTCCAGCAGCTCGGCCAGCTTGTCCTGGTCGTACCGATGGGCCAGCGTGTCCAGCTCCAGCTTTTCCCGGAAACCCGCTTCCACAGCATCCCGGTCGGGTGCGGTCTCCATCTGTCCATCCATCCCGGTCTGCGCAGCAGATAGATTGATAGATTTCCCTATAGTATTCCCTTTAGGATACTTGGGTGGCGTTTTGCCACCAATTGGGGTGGCGTTTTGCCACGGGTCCGGGTCGCATTTTGCCACGGGTGGCGTTTTGCCACGGGTGGCATTTTGCAACGGGTCGGGCGGGTGCTGCACGGCGGTAAATTTGGGTGGGTTTTCAGGTTCTGCCGGGGTGTTTTCCAAGGCTTCAGGAGTTTCTGCTACCCACTGGTTTGCAACTTTGCCGTTTGCCAGAGTCTGGCGCTTAGTCAGCAGGCCCTTGGATTCCAGACGCTTCAGAATGCGGATGGCGGTAGCTCGGTCAACGCCCAACCATTTGCATAAATATGCATAACTGCCTTTATATTCACTCTCACCGTCCTGGCTGAAGCCGTAGATCAGAGCGTAGGCAATCAGCTCATTGCCCTTGAGGTGGTACTTTTCCACCATCCAATCCAGCAGGCTGATATAGCTTTGTTTTTTCTTCACTTTCATCCATCCACGTCCCCCTTAAAACGGCAGATCGTCGCTGTCGTCGATGACGGCGAAGTCGTCGGCGCTGCCCTGCGCGTAGGCCGGGGCAGGCTCGCGATAGCCCGCCGGGGGAGCTTCGCCGCCGTCATCCACGGGCTGATCCTTGCGCTTGCTGGCCCCGGCAAAGCTGATATGCTGGGCCACGACTTCTACCGCCGTGCGGCTGTTGCCGTTTCGGTCCTGATAGTTCCGGCTCTGCAAGCTGCCATCCACGGCGATGAGCCCGCCCTTCTGGAAGTACTTGCAGACGAACTCTGCCGACTGCTGCCACGCCACGATGTCCACAAAATCGGCCTGCCGCTCCTCGCCCTGCTTCACAAAACTGCGGTCACAGGCGATGCGAAAGGTGGTGACTTTGGTGCCGCTTTGGGTGGTGCGCAGTTCCGGGTCGGCCACCAGCCGCCCCATGATCGCTACTACGTTGAGCATGATAAATAATCCTTTCCAAACTCTTTCATCCAAAACTCGTGCCCATACCAGGACTCAAATGCCCGCTGGCCCGTTTGCTTGAGAAACAGCCGGGTCTTGCTGTCAAAATGGGCGCTGTCCTTGCCGGGCTCGTTGTGGTGGCGATGACAGAGCCAAACCTTCAGGCCGTAATACTCGGCTTTTTTCCGCAGCGGACCGTTGAGCACATGATGCTCTTCCAGCCCCGTGGTGGTCATCACGTTATACTTGAGCCGGCAGATGTAGCACTCTTTCCGGGTCTGAATGATGCTTTCGCTCATTTCCTCGGCACCTCCTGCCATTGCTGATAATAGGCCGTGACGTTGGGGTCGTTGACCCCCATCTCGGCCAGACGGTCAAAAATGCCGTCAATAAAGGCGGTCATCTGGGCGGTGGTGAAGCTGCTGGAGCCCATGGACGCCTTGACGGTGCAGCGGTCGCTGTCCAGCAGCTCCACGACGTGCACAAGGCGGTACGCTTTGCGCAGGATGGGCACCGCCGCCACGGGCAGCTCCAAAAAATCGTACTCCAGCCCGTACTCCTCCAGCATCTGCTGGTAGCAGTCCTCGGGGCTCACGCCGCCCGCCCGGCCCGCGTTGTAGGTGTCGGCCATCACAGTCAGCAGCGCCCACATCATGCGGTTTTGGTTGAGGGAGCGGGCCTTGCGCTCGCGCTCCACCGTGACGGTGAGCCGCAGGGGCTGGCCGTGGGCCAGTTCATCCAGCTTCTGGCGGAGCTGAGTTTTCACAAATTCCGCCGACTTTTCCACCATGTACTCCCGCCGGGTGGGGTCGTAGGTGATGGGCAGCCGCCCAATTATGCTTTCTCGGGCCATAGGACTTTCTTGCCGTCGCTCAGGGCAAACTGTACCATGGTAATGGCCCCTGCCTCATCCCGGGCAAAGCGGTCCACCGTCAGCTTGACAGCCGGGTGGTAGCCGCCCTTTGCATCCTGCATCACAGGCACCTGGGCGCTCTTGAGGGCGATGGGCTTGAGCTCCATCACGTCCTCGGCAATGCCCCACTTAGATGCTGCCCGCAGAAAGCTGGTATTCTCCTGCATTCGGGCCGTGTCGGTAGTGGGGAGCGCCATCGGCCCCGCGTCCTTGTAGACGTGCTCGCCCGTGACGGGGGACAGGATGCCGATCTGGCAGTGGGTGACGCCGCCGCAGAAGTAGTAGCGGTCACTCCATGCCGGGGGGCCATAGGTGGCGTTCAAGATATCCCGCACCGATGCTTCCCTGGGAAGCACTTGCAGGCGGATTCCGTCCGCCGATGCGGCCAGAACGCGCACCGTGCACTCCTGCGGCTCTATCTGGCGGGGTTTTGCCCACTCCAAAGGAAAAGTGATGGCCGGGGCACAAACGGCCTCTGCGGGCTTCCTGGGCCCGCGAGACGCGCCGCGCCCGCCGGGACTCTTTGCGTTTGCCATTGTATCATCCTCTCTTTTGTTAAGTTACGCTTACGCGTTGGCAGCGGCTTTTGTTTTACCACCTGCCGCCATTGGTGGGCTGGCTACTCAAGGCCCGCCAGTGTCCCGCATGGTCCCAATCCATGCATCTTGTCACGATGAGAGTACCCAACATGCGGCCCGCCCGGTGTCACGGGAAAGTCGGTTGATAGCAGTGTCTCAAGGGGGATGGCAGCGGCTTTTCTTTATCCTCCTGCCGCCAGTGGAGGGCTCAGGCCTTTGCGATATCCAAAATCTGATCGCTGCCGAGTAAGTGCCGCTCATGCAGCTCTTCGAGGGAGCAGATCAGCCGGGCCAGCGCATTGGCCGTGGGGCTCATGTAAAGAGCTTCGTCCCGGGTGAAGGGGGCGTCGTCGGCCAGCTTCAGCAGCGCGTCCAGCGCCGCCGGGTCGTCGATGACGATGCTGGTGATACGCTCAGTCCCCTTGCCGGGCGTCCAGTCCCATCCCGCGTGGGAGGTGTAGGTGATGGCTACCAGCTGTAAAGTGTTCATCTCTGCCGTCCATCACTTTTCCGGGAAAATCGGATTTCCCAAGCTCACAAAGTACTGGTCGAGCAGCAGGCCCAGATTGATGGTCTTGCCGCGCCCGTTCCCGCTCCAACCGTCCGGGAACTGATCGCAGACGTTGCGGGTGGAAACGCCCGTGATCTTCGCTGCCGTCTCCACGTCGGGGGCCAGCGTGCCGTATTTCTCGGCCATCACGTTGTAGGATGCAAACCAAATATCATTACGCAATTTTCTTGCCACGTCTCATCAGCTCCTTTTGCCACAATTCAAACCAGACCTGCCACCCATACGAGCGGCCCGCCGCTTTGGCCCGGGCCACCACGTCGTGGAGGCTGTCGCCCGTGGGCATAGGCTTTTCTTTTTCCTTGCGCAGTCGGGCCTCGCGGTGCTTCCTGCGGTGATACTCCCGGTCTACCGCTTTCCGGCAGTTCGGGCAGTAGCGGGCGGTGTGGAAAACATGGACCATCTGCGCCCCGCAGCGCTCGCACTGCTTATTCACATAGCCCCCAGCGTACATCACCGCGCCGTCCTTTCTTCCAGATAAAACCAGCTTTGCGGTGGATTGCATACGTCTTTAAGCTCACCGCTGCGCCTGTCCAGCCTCTTTGCTTGGAAATTTTTAAGCTTGACAGGCTCATCATAAATTTTCAAGTCGGATATATGCCAGCCATACAAGTCTTTCAAATCTGCATAACTCATCCCGGACTTCCATCTGGCATAGTCTTTGACTTGCGGCACTGTGAGACAGCTTCCAGAAATTGCAGATTCGATATCTTCTTTGATGACACAGTATTCAGGGCCAATGCGTCGGATGTCATCGCAAATGAACTCTCCGATAACGCGTTCATCCAGCTGCTGCCAGCCGTTTCCGTGAACCCGGGCCCAGAACTTTCTTGCTTTGGTGCACCAGATATAGACTTTAAAAGGCGTCTGAAGATTGGGCCGGGTCTTTCGGAGCTCGACAGTCTTTTTGTGCCGTATGATGAGGTCACACCACTCAGGCCGAATACTCAACATAACTGCTTTCATCACCGCGCCGTCCTTTCCATGCGCCGATGCTTTGCGGCGCGAATGCGGGCGTTGTCGTCCCGTTTCCAGGCGTCGTACTTTGCCAGCAGCATCGGAGCGCCCACGACGATCGGCGCGAGGAGGAACGCCAGCAGCATCGTCTCGATGCAGTGGGCCTGCCACGGGTCGGTGCCCGTCCAGACCATAATGTCGGCAAAGATAAATGCGAAACCGCTCATAACAAGACCGCCTTTCCGATGATATAGGCCAAGCTCAGGCAGATGGCAAAGTACGCGAACCAGCCCGCCAGCACCTTGCGGCTGGGCTGGAAGGCGCACACCGTGATGAGAACGGACAGGCACCCGCCAGAGACAAAGCACATGATACAGATCAAGATAAACTTTCCAGCCGTCATGCCCTCACCTCATCCCCAGCGCCCGCTCAATAGGCTCTTTCGGGTTGTCACAGGTGTATTTCCCTGCAACATACTTCTGCACCTGGCCGACGCCAAGGCCAGCCGCGCGGGCCAGCTGGGCGTAATTCCAGTTGCGCAGCGTCTTTTGCTTGACGACCTCGGCCTTCCATTCCGGCGTCCAAGTCGTAGCAGCCATTTTCATCACCTCATTTTTTACAAGATGTTTCATTTTAAGGGGTTAAAAACATTGCCAAGCGGTTGAAACAGGTGTAAAATGAAATTGTGGATAAATCAAAATACAACGTGTCACTTGGCAATGGTTTGGCCCGTGGAAGAAGAAAGGAATCGAACCGCCACAGGCCCGGCCCCCAGCGCCTGCTGCGCCTGGGCCGTTTTTCTGAACAGGGAATTTTGGAAGTACTTGCGGAGGTTACTAACAAAAAGCAAACCCTGAGTTTGCACTCTGGGCCAGACTCGCCATCTGGTTTCCTGAGCACACCATCATTATAACTCGCAAAACTCGCAAAAGCAATAATGTCAATGCGAATTTTGCGAAATTAGCAAATCGCACAATAAGGAGAGGATGAAATGGGTAATATTTCCGAAAAATGCAAATGCCCTGCGCTGTTTGAAGAGTTGGACAGGCAGGGCATAAAGCAAAACGAGTTTGCAAAAGCAATAGGGGCGTCTTCGGGCAATGTAAGCGACTGGGCGTCTGGGAAATCGTCGCCGACGCGTAGCCGTTGGCAAATCATCTCAAAGGCCCTCGGCAAGCCGATCGAGGAGCTGCAAGGCACAAAAAAAGAGCCCACTGCAAAGAGTGAGCTCGGTTTTGAATGGCCGGATGTAGAAGAAGCATATAAGGATGCGCCGCCGGAACTGCGCGAGGCCGCACGGGCCGCAGCGCTGGCGGTGTTGGAAAACGGAAAAAAGTGAGGTAGGTTTAACAATGAGTTTTCGGTTTCAGAAGAATATCGACCCCGCCGGGGTGAAGAGCACGACAGCGCAAACGGCGGAAAAAGAAAAAACGCCAATTCCCGTTTGGGTAAAGATAATGGCTGTAATTTGCGGGATTGGCTTTGTGTTTTATTACTTGCACCACGGAAACGATTTTTTCACCGCTCTGATTTCTGGTGCAATTATGGGCGGGTTGTCATATTTGGCACTATGTGTTTTAGCCGGGGCGATTCAGGGCGTTATTGCAGGCCTTATGGGTCCATCAGAAAATTTTGAAGATACTCAAAAAATTGATGAGACAAAGGAAGATGAATCTGTATGCAAAAAAAGCAATGCACTACAGACGGAAACTTTTGAACTGCCAGGAGCATATCACCACAAAGCAAGCATTGCAAAGGTAGCCAATATTAACCCGGATTGGCGGAAAACTTGCAAGACACTTATCAATGAAGAAAAAGACAATAAGAAAATATATCGTTTCATGAGAACTACCAAAAAAGCAGAGTTGGTTCAGGAGCCGGACAACCCTCATGATAAAAATGCGGTGATGGTCTTAGTCGATGGCGAAAAAGTAGGTTACATTAGCGCAGAGGAAAACATCCACGTTATAGAGCTCATGAAATCCAATGCCATTAAAGGAGTTTCGGCAACTATAACGGGAGGTGGTTATAAAATTGTCTACTCTGAGGATGAGATGGAAAAAGGCGAGACTGGCCCATATGTTGAAGTAAAGGTCAAATATCGGGGGTAATAGTGGCCGTGTCGGTACCGTTGGGATGTCCCAAAAGAATTTCCATGATGGTATCCCAGAGCTCAGGATGATTTTTAAGTAAAGCCAAAAATTCGTCGTCGGTCATTCAAAACACTTCCTTTGGTTGTACTGCATGGCTCTATTCTACAACTTACATAAAGAAAAATCAAGTACTAGGAGGAAAACACATGAAAATTGTAGAACGCGGAAAAAGTGTCGCTATAAATTTGTGCATTATGGCGCTTGCGGTGGCCGTTTCACTCACTGGCTGCTCTGGCGGCGGGGCCTCAGTGCAAAGCCCAAACGCTTCCATCACGGTGCCGGGCAAAAAATATGTTTGCATAATTGCCGAGGACGGAACCGTCCACGACGGACGATTTGAGGACAACAGTTTTGTGGAGAAAAAAGGCATTAAACCCGCCGGGCCTGAAAAGCCAGCCAATCCAGATAATACCTACGTCTACTTTGATTCGTTCCCGGACGATAAAACCAGAGGGACGGATTACGTGTGGGATGGCTATACGTTGAAATACTCGCCTGTGCGCAAGATAGATGAAAAGTATGTTTCTGCATCGAATGAAGCGCCCAAGAAAGCAGCGTGGGATGATCCTAACCGTGACAATATAAATTTCGCTGGGGTTAGATACTATCAGGTGAAAGAAAACGGACGGCTTTGTAATGGAGAGTATACAAATGTTGGGAGTCTCCCGTCTGAGTTCCCCATGGGAACCGTTTTCTTCACAAAATTCCCGGTATATATAGGGAATGGCGAAAACTTTATTTGGGATGGTCACACGTTGACTTACGACAGCATCAACAAGTAAAAGTGTCCACAGTGGACACAAAATGACCCCCGCCGCCGGGAAGGGTGGCGAGGGCTTGGGTCAGACCTCTTCCAGCGTGGTGTTGTTGATGAATCGCACCCGATCGCCGGGGTTGCGGCCTGCGGCTTTGTCCTCGGCGGCCCGGGTCAGGATGCGGGCCGCGTCCTCGTACAGCTCCACCGGGGCCCCGGCACGGGCGAGGTGGTAGACGATGCGCAGCGCGGCTTGATGGGTGAATGGGGCCAGCAGCTGAGTGATGGTGTTGTGGTCATACATCATAGCTCAGCCCTCCCACGGGGCCCGCGTCCGCTCCACCTGGGGGCGGCTGGCGGGCATACCGTCAATGATCTCCATATCGTCGGGGATTGCAAGCGGGATTTTAACAGGATACAGCATCTTTATACCTCCAGTACGGATTTTTTTAACAGTTTTGTTATAACATAGGCGGGAATAAAAAATAAATTACCAGTTTTGTGTAATTCTTGTAATTTATTAGTGGGGAGGTAAAAAATTGTGGACGAATTTACGTGGAGAATGGCAAAAGCCTTGGAAATGGCCAGGGCCCACGCTGGCCTGAGCCAGGAAAAGCTTGCAAAGAAAATGGGCGTCAGCCGCCCCAGCATTGCGGCGTGGGAGCAGGGAACGAAGTCCCCCACGTTGCCCACGGCGCTGTTGTGGTTTACCTGCTGCGGCGTATCGGCTGCCCGATATATGGACGCCTGCATCCACCCGGGCCTGCTGGAGTGCCTGGAAGACAGCCCGGATGACGCGGAAAAGCGCCGCCTGCTGCATGAGGCCATTGATGAGGCCAGCAGCTACGAAGTGGACGCTTTGCTGTATATCCGCTATGGAGACCACGGCTCAGACCACCTCGGAGTCATCACGGAGATGCTGGCTAATCTGCACTGCCCGCTCGACTACCGGGTGAGCCATTGCGGGACCATCATCAACGACTATGAGGTAGTGCAAGGCCGTGGGCTTGATCCAGACCCCTATGGTACGCCGCCGCCCAAAATGCCCATGCTGCTCCAGGCATTTAACAGTGGAAAGACGGCCTGCATGGATGAGCAAAGCGCTTATACGATCATGAAGGAGGTGATGCGAGATGCCACGGACTAAAAAAGGCTTGCGCTCCGATGGGCTCTACCAGTGCAAGCGCAAAATGCCCGACGGCAAGGACAAAGTTTTTTACGGCCATACCAAAACGGAGGCCGAGGCAAAATACATTGAGGCTCTAGCGGCAGATCAAAAAAAGACCTCCGATGCGGTGATGTTTGACGTTGCCGCCGGGGAGTATTGGAGCGCGTTGCTAAAGCGGATCAAAGATGGCACAGACTCGACGTATAAATCCAACTATGACAGATGCGTCAAATACTTTTCCGGGAAACGGATGGATGAGATAACACCTGCTATGATCGTAAACTTTGGCCAGTCCCTTAAAGACGAAGGGTTGTCAACAAGTACCATAAAAAACGCGGTCAGTGTACTGCGGGGGGTTTTTCGGGGATGGCGTCTTGCGAGCGGGTCGTCCTATAATCCGATGCAAGATGCAAAGTCCCCCGCCGGGAAGCCTGCTGTCACGCGAGAGCCGCCAACAGACCGGGAGCTTGCACTGTTTCGTGCTCACCCGGAAGGCTTTGGTATATGCGCATGGATGCTAATGTATACCGGGTGCCGATTGGGTGAGCTGATTGCGCTTAGATGGGACGACATAGATTTCCAGGCTAACAAAATCTATGTCAACAAAAAAGTATCATGGGCAGGCGGCGGCGTTAGAATCCAAACGCCTAAGACGTCCAATGGTGTGCGGGTCGTGCCGCTCATGCCCAAACTCAAGCAGCAAATAGAGCCTCGCAAAGGGAAGCCGCTGGAGTACGTCATAGGAGGCCTGACAAGGCCGTTGACAGATGCGGAGTATCATAGCCGATGGCTTGCGTACTGCACGGAGCTGGGGCTTGTACGACCGAGTGAGAGCAAAACGCGGTATAGAGACAGCCGACGGGGACCGAAAGCAGCCAAAAAGCCATTGCCCCCGGTAATGGAGCCGACGGTTACGGCTCATCAATTCCGGCACTCGTTTGCATCGGACTTATACGACGCTGGCGTGGGCGTACTGGAGGCCAAAAAAATAATGGGTCATGCAGACATCTCCACAACGTACAAAATTTATACCCATATCCGAGAGCGCAAGCTCAAAGATGCAACTCAAAAGATGATCGCATACTATAATCAAATTGACGAAAAGTAGTAAATAAGTAGTAAATCTATGAAAAGTAACGGAATACCGATGGCCCAAAAAGTTTCGACTCCTGCTGGCGCAACTTAGCAAAAAACCGCATGAATGCTGAAAAGTCCAGTGTTCATGCGGTTTTTTCGTTTGCTTGTGGTTTGCAAATAGATGTAAATACCTGCAAATAAGCACGCATTACAGCGTACCAAAAGTAGTAAAAAAGTAGTAGTAGGTTATCTACCCGCCGGGATGTGTTCCCAGTACTCCACGAGCTTGTTGTCTACGGCGTCTTTGTCGTGCAGGAAGGCTGCTGCCATATCGGCATAAAAGGCAGGGGTGTCGGCCCCGTACTCTTTGGCCACGGCGCAGTAATCGCTGTACATCATGCAGAGCGTAACCCAAAAATCGGTGGAGTGGCAGGTGATCTTGCGGGAGCTCATGAGCTGAAAAGCGGTCTCATAGCTCCAGTGCGGCCCGGTGGTGCCGTCGGCGTTTTGCATTGCGCCCACCCACTTTTTAGCCTGGTCCATGGTCAAATGCTCAGACCCAGCGCCTGCTTGTTCCGGCTCTTTGCCGTGCGGGTTGAGCTCCTTTAAGCCGTTCAGGCCGTTGATGAGGTCGAGTGCATCGCGCAGATCGCGGTGGCAGAGCCCGTCTTTTGCTCCGATGTTTTTGAGCTCCTCCAGCATCTGCTGGTGCAGATTCTCAAATTCGCGCATGGCTTATGCCCTCCCTGCCTGCTTCACAGTGGCCATCTGAGCAAAGGTCACGCTTGCGGCAGCGGCACCGACGACCCACCCATAAAGCTGGAGGGTGTGGGAGTTGCAATCGCAGGGGATACTGCGCAGCATATCGGTGGTGATGGACACGGCAGCATCGGCAGCAGCGGTCACGGTGCGCCGAGTTTCGGGCAGCAGCACGCCGTCCAGATACAGGCCGATGACGATATCGCCCGCAGCGGTCGCCAGAGCCTGGACGTTTGCCCGGGCCTGGTAAAGCCCGGCGTTGTTGATTTTTACCGCTGCCTGCTCAGGGCTGAGGGAGACGCCCGTATTGGTGAGGACGGTGCCAGTCAGGCCCAGAGGGGCCGGGGTGGTGGTCAGCGCCTGCGTGGCGGTGTTGTAAGACTCGACGGCGCTCTTATAGTGCGGATTTTTCATGCAGGAAGTCATAAAAGAATCATCTCCTTAAAATAAATGCCCCCACAGCGCTTGCCGTGGGGGCCGTGCGCTGTTAAAGCGAAGATGTGGGGGATTTAAGCCGCGTTGCCCCAATAGGCACCGCAGCCGGGGTTAGGAGCCGGGCCCCATGCGGGAGCCAGCTGGTAGGCAAAGGGCGATGCCTTAGGGATGCCGCAGACAGCCTGCTGGATGGCAAACTGCACGCTCTGCTGGTTATAGGCCCGCTCCAGATCGCCGTAGCGATTGGCCGCCAGCTGATCCAGCACCTTCTGGATGCCTGCCGTCTGGTTTTCCTTGATCGCGGCCGCAAAGTTGCTCATATCATAGCGGACAGAGTCGATGTTGCGGTTGGTCTCACAGCAGCAGATCTGCTGCTGTGCAAAGCCAGCGTTGGAGGCGCTTTCCAGGTCGCGCAGCTCGCCGAGGATGTTGTAGTTGCCATCCTTCACGGCGGCAGCGACGTCATAGACGCCCTGCCGGGTCGCGGCCACGCCCTCGTTGTTCTGCCGCTCCAGCGCGGCAAAGTCCGTGGAGCGCTGCACGTCGCCAGTAGTAGCCACGTTAGGGGGCACGCTCATGCCGCCGCCAAAGCCCAGGCCGCCGCGCATACACATCACGACGATCAGCACCAGGACAACCAGCGCGAAGATCCAGAAACCAGCGCCCATGCCGCTCGTAGTCTCATCGGTCATTGTCAAAAACCACCTTTCAAAAATTTTGTAAGCTTATTCCCAAGCCCCTGTGCACCGGGGCCGTGGAGCATTGTGATGACGTCGTCCAGAGGGACGCCGTTCTTTTCGGCCAGCCATCTAGCCATGCTTTCGGGGTCGCGGCTGCCCGTGTACCCCTCAAAGACGCCGGATTTGTTGCAGTAGTCCATAAGGGCCTTCTGCGGGTTTTGCGCCGCATTGATGACGGCGATAACTTGCCGGGCCTGTTTCATGATGCCAGGAAGCTGGCTCATGAGCGTGCTCTGAGCCGCCTGCGGGGCTCTCTGCGGGCCGATTCTGTTTGCAAGAGGATTGCTCATTGTGAGGCCTCCTTCTTCGTCTTGGCGGTCGGCTGTGCGGCTGTGGGCTGTGTGGGCCTTATGGTCAGATACTGGCCTATCAGCTCTTGCGCCTTTGCGTCCACGATTTGCTCCACGTCTGCCCGGGTGAGCTGCTGCCCGCCGGGGACAGATGCGGCTGGGCTCAGCATGGCCGGGTCGATTTGCTCAAAGCGGTAATACTCCGCCGGGGCGTAGCCCATGGCGTTTGCGGTCTTAACGGCGAAAATCTGGTCGGATTGTACCATGATCCACTTCGTTTCGCCCCGGTCCACGCTCACCTTGTCCACGTCGGCGATGGTGGGCACCATGATCCACGGGTCTTTTTGTTCCGGCTGGGCCTGCGCCGCCGTTGGTGCAGCGGCGGCTGATTGCATCCAGCCATACTCCCGGGGCGGCGGCGGTAAAGGCTTGCCTGTGTAAGGGTCGTATAAATACGGCATATAAATCCCTCCTTGCGGCTCCATCTTACCAGCTTTCCAGAATCCGTGCGTTAAATGGGCGTCAAATGAACGTCAAACGAGCGCCAAAAAGAAAAAGCGCCCACACGGCACAAAGCCGCGTGAGCGCTTTTATTTTTTGCTTCATTGAGCATAAAATTTTGCAAAAAGCCTTGATTTTTATGCTCAATGAGCGTATAATATAGACAGTGAAAGACACCACACAAACACATGGAGGAAATAAAAAAATGGAAACGATGGACTTTCTGAAGGGCGCACTTCTGGTTTGCAAAAAGATGTTTGGTGATGAGTTCGAGAACCTTTCCAATGAAGAAAAGCAGGCGGTCGTTATGAAGGTGCTGAACGACACCTTAAAGCAAAACCCGATCCTCATGCAGGCAATGGGCGCAGCAATGCAGAAAGAATTTTGCGCATAAACAACAAACCCCCGATGCTCCAAACGGAACATCGGGGGCTTGCTCTACTATAAAATGTTTGCAATGTGCACTTGCTTTTTGCTTCATTGAGCATAAAATTTTGTAAAAGCCTTGACTTTTATGCTCAATGAGCGTATAATATAGACAGTGAAAGACACCACACAAACGGAGGAAACGAAAATGGCGATGAACAACTTTGAAATCAAAAAGAAGATCGTCCTTGCAGGCGACAGCCGCATTTTTAAGGACTGGGCAGCGCACTCTACCATCACCGTGGACGATTTTGTCACCGCTCTTGAGTGGGTGTGTGAGGACGCGCTGGACGAAAACGGCAAGCTTACCCGGGAAATCGCGCTCGCTCCTGATCGGATCGTGAAGCTGCGCCGCTCCAATGACCGCTTTGGTATGACCGCCTTTTATGAGTGCCCCAGTGACAACGGCGGCAACGGTGCTCTTGGCTCTCTTTGGAGTGGGGAGAAATTCCCGGACGGATTTGTCCGAAAAATCTGCCTGTCTGCAAAGGACCGTGTTTGAAAGGAGAAAAAGCCATGTATACTACTGCTGAACTTTTCATTATGGCAACAGACCCAGCAACTTCCCGTGATGTCTTCCTCAACAACGTCAACCTCAGTGTCCCGGACGATGCTGACGGGTGCACCGATCTGGACGCCGAGAAGGCAAGACTGTCCACCATTTGGGACGTGGCGCATCTCCCCATGCGGGAACTGGTGGCCCGCACTGGCCTGTCCCATACCGCTTTTGCGAAACGGGCCGGGGTTCCTTACCGCACGCTCCAAGGCTGGTGTGGCTGTACAAGAGAATGCCCTGTATATGTCCGCTTTTTGCTGGCCGAGCATTATAAACTGCTGTGAAAAAAAGTTGTTCATTGAGCATAAAATTTTGTAAAAGCCTTGACTTTTATGCTCAATGAGCGTATAATATAGACAGTGAAAGACACCACACAAACACATGGAGGTAACAATTATGAGAAACGCTTATGAGATCGCCGCCGATATCCGCAACTCCGATGAGTGGGACAATGACTTGTGCGCAGAGCTGTGCGAGGCCGCTGATATGACCGCCGAGTGGGATGCAGCAGACGGGGAAAGCTTTGAATCCGTCGTGTATGCAGCAGCCAAGAAGCTTGGCGTGGAAATCTAAGATAAAATAAAAAAATCCCCCAGGTGATGCGCGAACATCGCCCGGGGGATTTTTGTGAAAGACACCTCTTGGAGGTGCAGGGATAGTATACCACAAATCCACATAAAAGGCAAAGCCCCCGTTGCTCCAAACGGAACACCGGGGGTTTGCTTTACTCTAAAATCTTTGCAATGCCGTCCAGCCGGGCCGAAACCGACTGGCGGCAGTAGTGCACTTGCTCTGCAATGTCTGGCAGCGGGAGCCGCTCAACGTACCGCAGTAAGGCTATCTTACGGTCAACCCTCCCAAGCGGTGCGCGTCTGATCGCGGCAATCATCTGCTGGCGGTCAAGTCCTTGCAGCACAGCGGGCAGCACTACACGAGCCGCCGCCACAAGCCAGCCCTCTGAGCCAGAAGGGCTGCGGCAACTGTCCGGCGTTGCGCTTAGATACGCATTTTGCCATATTAAGACCGCAAATTTGCAATTTTCTATCAAATTTGAGCCTTAATACCCCGATTTTGTTGGTCTTAACAAA
>ERZ1026856.738-NODE-738-length-18816-cov-6.013112_pt1 | contig 18816 bp, 16 predicted proteins | sample MGYA00380158_ERZ1026856 | MGnify/ENA primary metagenome ERZ1026856 (study PRJEB33269, sample SAMEA4719794) | human gut metagenome | biome: human-associated habitat; feature: organic feature; material: feces | place: Cameroon | collected 2013-10 ...
AAAATAAGACCCACGCTTTCGCGTGAGTCTAAATGTTAAGTTGACGACATTGGGGTCAGACCCCATTAAATTCATCAGGGAGCCGTAAACGGCATTAAAAAAGTCCCTGATGAAACGATCTACGTTTCATCAAGGACGATTGAATTTTATCAGTCGCGGTGCCACCTTGATTCACAGTGAGGAAAATTCTGAAGCTTCTGAAATTCGAATTCTTTTTCTTAGAGTTCAGGATCTTCGTAATCCTCTGGAATTTCAAAAATTACTGACTTCTGGAGTTTCTTCTCTGCCTGTGCGCTTAACTGGATACCAGCATATCCATGGCAACTGACGTATGCCTCACGTCGTGAAATACTTACTTAATAGTGTTGATCCACGCCCTCTGCGGGCCATTTGCATGCGGGTGCTACCGCCGGGCTTTCACCGTCCCCGGCTCTCTGAGGATTCCTTTGCATACGTTATATCCGCTTCATCGGTTTAAAGTAGTATATTCAGTTTTGTTCATCATACTGCGAGCGCTTGCTAAACACAAGACGGAATTCCTAACTGCGACATGACTCTTTTTTATGGTTGTCAGAAGAAAGGATGCATCACGCTTTATTCTTCTCCATAATTTCCGGCGTGAGTCCGAACTCATCCATAACGAACTGCGGGATCTGTCCGTAGTAGAATCTTCTCGAGAAGGAGCCGTAGTTTTCGTCATCGATTTCCTCGTCGTCATCATACAGATCGTCATCATCCGCATCATCCTCGCCGAATGTCGGCACCGCGCCGTCAGCAAACGCGTTCAGATCGTCATCGGTTGCGTCCTCGGACGCATCTACCTCCGTGTCCGCCGCCGCACCACGATCCTTAAGCTGATCTGCATCCGTGCCGCTCGCCGAACCACTGCTCTTCAGCTGATCCACATTCACGCCCTGCTTCGTATCCGCTCTCTTCATATCCACGACGATTTCCATGCCGGTGTCGGTGTCCATGAGCGGGTTCAGGGAGGTGACGGAGCAGGAAGCGGAAGCGGCGAGGATTTCCTGAATCTCCGCCGGGTCCGTCACAGTCAGCGACGCACGGTTGGTGTCGCCGAGGTACTTCCGCTGGCGCTGGCCGAGCTCTGTGTCCGCCGCTGCCATCTCATCTTCCGAAACCGCGACGCCCTGATACGAGAGCGTGATGCTCGCGGTCTTCTCCGGGGTCACCATCCCGCCGACCTCGATGCCACACGCCCGGAGAAGCGCGATGGTCTTCGTAAAGGACGGGTAGATCGGGTAGTAGTAATAGTGGTTGAAGAGCGTGTAGTTGCCGCCTTCGTCGCGCAGCTTCTGGATGAGCGCCTGATTCTCGTTCGTCTTAAACTGGATCTCCGCGATCGGCATCTCGCGCGTTCTGGTCTCGCTGCTCAGCGCCTTCAGCTCCTCCTGGTACGCCGCGAGCAGCGCCGCCTTCATGCTGTCCGCGCTTCCGTCTGGGCCAATGTGATTGCCCGCTGCGTCTGTCACGCTGCTGCCAGCTTCCTTCTCCAGACCCGTGCTGTCGCCCGCTATGAGCGCCGCTTTCGTGTCGGCGCCGGCGAGCTTCACATGGCTGCACTCGTCCTCTTCCTTATAGTTGATGCCGGCGACGTCGTCCGCGGTCAGCGACAGTACCGGATACATCGCCGCCTTGTAGGCGTCGAGATCATAGACCGCCTCGAGCGCTGCTCTCACGCCGGAGACATTGACCGGATAGCGGCGGTAGACGGTCCGACCGTTCCGGAGATGCCATGCGATCGTGACGTTATGAAACGCCTCATCGCCCTCCTCGACATCATACCAGCGCCCGTGGCCCCTCAGGAAGCGGTCCCGGGCCTCCGCCGCATCGTGCACGCCCTGCGCAGCGATCGTCTGGAGGAGTTCGAGTCCCTGATCGTCCGAGATCTGCATCCGGCCCGCCAGCGTCGAGGACGACATCGCGTCAAACGTTACGCCATACCAGCCCTCGGTATATTCCACCGTCGAGTGGTACTGGCTCGTCGCATCCGGATCGAGAAGATCGCAGTAGATACCGCCGGACGCGAGCTTCTCCGTCGTCGGCAGGTAGCGGTCGTAGCCGAAGAGGTCGAAGCGGAAGATCGCGAAGACGACGCCGACGAAGACCGCACTCACGAGGAGCTGCCGCTTATGCGCGAACAGGCTCTTAAAATCGAAGTGATAGATGATCTCGATGATGCAGCTCACGAGGAGGAGACCACAGACGAGACCGAAGATGGTCCAGCCATCCTCATACATCATCGAGTGGAACATCGCGCCGAGCAGGAGCGAGGACGGCACGGCGATCAGAAAGCGGATGATCGGCTCTGTGATCGGAAAAGCCATCGCGTGGCCGGCTGCCTCGGACGGACGCCGACGATAGAGGAGCATACCGAGCACAAACAGCACGGCCGCTGCCAGCAGCGCCCACAGCGCCATACGTCCAGGCTGCGAAGACATGCACGCCTCCACATACCAGGCAATCGGGGAGGTTCGCTCGCTGAGGGCCAGCAGGAAGCTGCCGTCGCCGTAGAAGGTCGTGAAATACTCCGAAAAATACGCCGAGATCGTCATGCAGATCACCGGACCCCAGCTGAACAGCACGCCGGTGCCCAGCAGGCCCACCACCAGATTACCGGTCAGCAGCATCGCCATAATCGCGGTCATGTACACGAGGGCGAAGAAGCACAGGTGCTCGACGCTCGCGAGGTACAGGCTGCCCCAGTCGAACGGCACGCCCTTCACGCGGATCATGACGGCGGCGATCGTCAGGAAGCCAATGTAGGCGACGGCCATGTAGAGAAAGCCGTTGAGGCAGGTCACCGCGTACAGCATCTCGCGTCGGATCGGGAGGCTGTGGTAAAAATCCGTCTTCTTTTTCGAGTGCAGGTACGCGAAGCCGGACGCCGCCAGCACCACCGCTGCCATCGTCAGCATGAATGCGAGCGCGCCACCCTTCATCGAGTAGACCCGCAGCATTTCGCGGGTAAAGTCCTGCTGCGCCTGCGCCAGTGCGAGCTCCGCCGGGAGTCCGCTGCTGTTCAGGTTCTCCGGCCGGAAGATCGTACTGATGTTGAGCGCCGTCGCCACCGGGAAGACGAAGAAGCACAGAAGCAGGGCGAGCGCCAGGCTCCAGATGCGCTGCTTCGTGTTTTCCTTCATGTATTTAAAAAATAAGCTTCTTGATGTCATAACCGGCCACCTCCGTTTCGCTGATAAAGATTTCCTCCAGGGAGAGCGGGATCATCTCGAAAAATACCGGATGATAGCTCTGCATCCGCTCCCGGATCTCCTCCTTCTGTCCCCGCACCGTGAGGGTCAGCAGGCTTCCGCGCTGCTCGACCGTCATGATGTCGAGGTCCTGCAGGTTCGTGCGGTCGAGCCCGGCAGGCAGAACGCACTGGATCTTATGAATGTTCATCTTCATATCGTCGAGGTCCTTCGAGAGCAGCATGCCGCCGCGGTGGAGAAGCCCCACGTGATCGCAGATATCCTCAAGCTCGCGCAGGTTGTGCGAGGCGATCACCGGCGTCAGGTTCCGCTCCTCGATGTCGTTTGCGAAGAGGCTCTTCACCGTCTGCCGCATCACCGGATCGAGGCCGTCGAAGGTCTCGTCACAGAAAAGATAATCCGTGCCGGCGCAGATGCCGAGCAGCACCGCGAGCTGCTTCTTCATGCCCTTCGAAAAGGTCTGGATCTTCCGGCGTCCGTCGAGCTCGAAGCTCTTCAGGAGCTTAGTGAAGCGATCCGTATCGAAGTTCGGGTAGATCCCCTGGTAAAATGTCTTCATATCGTCCGGCGTACCGTTTCCGAGAAAATACGGCTCATCCGGGATATAGAAGCAGCATGCCTTCACCCGGATATCCTCGAAGACCGCCTCCCCATCGAGGGTGATCGTGCCTTCATCCGGCTTCAGGATTCCTGCCGCCATCCGGAGGAAGGTGCTCTTGCCGGCACCGTTCGTGCCGATCAGACCGAACACCGTGCCATCCTGAATCTCCGCATGGATATGATCCACTGCGGTCACGCCCTGAAAGCGTTTGGTCAGATTGTCCGCCTTTATCATCTTCTGCCTCCTGTTTCTGTTTCAGATTGCGATCCTGCGCCCGAGCCGCTTTCTAAATCTTCGCCCTGGCCTGCGCCGGATTCTGTTCCTGCGCCCGGATCCTGTTTGTAATTCTGCGCCACCTGCGCCTGAAATGCCTCCATCGTGATGCCGGCGTTCCGTGCGTCCTCGACCAGCAGTGCGAGCTCCCGCCAGATTTCGACCTGCTTCTTCGCACGAATCTGGTGATTTTCCGCCACGAAGCTGCCGCGTCCCTTCACCGAGTAGATATAGCCCTGTCGCTCGAGCTCCGCGTATGCCCGCTGGATCGTATTCGGATTGATCGACAGCTCCGTCGCGAGGCTTCGAACGGACGGCAGCTGGCTGTCCTGCGCGAGCACGCCTCGGACCATCAGATCCGACAGCTTTTCCACGATCTGCTCATAGAGAGGACGTCGATCCTTGTAATCGATGAGAATCATATCCGCTATCCCCTTTCAAGTCATTCAAGTGAATTAAGTGTATTAATTGTATTAGTACAGTCGAAGTATAAAAAGAAAGCAGCCGATTGTCAATCAGCTGCTTTCTTACAATTTTATGAACATGTTCCGGCGCGGGCCGGCAGGCTTCGAAAGCACTGCGCTTTCCGAACTGAAGCCGAACATCCTGCGGCTTTATATGAAATGCTTCTCCGCCTTGTGTTCCTTCTTGTTCTGGTACATCTTCTGGTCAGCGCGGGCCTTCGTGTCGCGGATACTCTCATACTCATCGAGGAGCGCACTTCCGTAGGAAACATTCGGCAGAATCGAGGTCTTCACGCGCTGCTTCGTCATGTTCCAGTAGAACTTCTCCCTGCAGAAAACCTCCTTCTCCGGATTCCAGAGCAGCACACAGAACTCGTCTCCACCGATACGGTAGCAGTTGCCATAGCGGCCGTAGGCCTTCTTCAGACACTGCGCGATTTCACGAAGACAGCGGTCGCCCGCCAGATGCCCGTAGGTGTCATTGATATGCTTGAAATCGTCGAGGTCGAGTACGATCAGCATCCGGTCCTCTTCATGCAGGTTCAGCGTCCGGTTCAGATAGTTCTTCTGGCTGAGCAGTCCCGTCAGGCCATCGAGCTGGTTCCACATCTCATTGCAGTAGAGGTAGTACAGGATCGACAGCATGGTCACACAGAGCCAGGTCACGTGGATTCCCGGCAGCCGGATCTGCACGAGCGTTCCCAGCGCGAGAAACAGCGTCAGCGCGTAGATGAGCTCCCGGCCGCGGTTCTGGAAAAAGCGCGCCATCTCGAGGAGATGATACATCAGGAAGACGATGCCTGAATAGTACATCAGCATGTAGACCGGGAAGCCGCCCAGGCGCGAGTAGTGGTTCTCTGCATCCACCGTAAACACCAGTCCGCCCGTGAAGAGCGAGAGGGTCATAATCAGGAAATACACGATTTCCAGTGCGGTCGCCACCTTCAGACTCTCACTGATCTGCCCGGTCTGGTCGATCGTGTAGACCATGACGAGCGGTACCGCGGGTGTCAGGCTGAAGCCGAGATAGTTTGAGATAATGTTGATGGGCCGCATCCAGTGTGGCCCTCCGTCCACCAGCACGGTGATCATCTCCAGGATTGAGATCAATGCAATCAGCAGGAAGGTATACAGGAAGCCGCGGGTCTGCTTCGGATTCAAGGTATCATTCAGGCTCACCAGTACGCACATAAATGCGAGCACAAATAAATTGATCGCGGTAAGCACGAGAAAATACATGTCCGTCATCGCGATCCCCCTTTCGTTTCTATAATGTCATTTAACCATTATATAGGAAGAGCGGGGCGGGAAACAAGCCGGAAAAGGGCGAAAAACGGCGAAACGCGGGTAAAATTCCGGTAAAAGTGGAGCCTTCAGATAAGAATCCGGAAGGGCGACAACAGAAGCACAGTACTTCGAGCCGGTAAACTCTAAGCCAGGGTATATCCACGTTTTTCTTTTTCAGCTCGTTTCATATCCGCACAGCTTTCTTTATTTTTTATTGTTTACGTAAGAAGAGTATTCTTATACCCCGGGTAAGATGAATTTACCAGCTTTGCATATGCATCATACGCTTCTTCGAGCGTGTTATATTGCGTGCCTTTAGTATAATTAGCAAAACCATACTGATTATAAATATGATCTGCGATCGCTACATAATCCTCACCTTTTTTCGTCGTTCTCTGCGCCGTTGTTGATGTGGCAACGTAAAAGCCGCCATCTGCTTTACTCACGATGATCGGAACTTTGCTTCCTGCACCAACCACGTTCGTATCTACAGATGTCCAGAATAAATATCTGCCTGATGCATCCGACGGACTGCCAAGATACGCAAATGTTCCGCACTTCAGCAAACTGTTACTCGTAATATTCGTCTCGATCTTTAAAAGCATCGCTGACCCAGGGCACTTTGAGTCAATCTCAAAGCGCGCATTTCCATTATTTATCAGACTTTCCAAAATATCTGTATTGCCTAGTGCTTCATGTGGACTGATATTAAAATTCACGCGCGTTACTGTATCTGCTGCCGATCCACCCGCCCATTCGAAGACGATGCCCTTATCCGACGGCGTATAGCTGATGGTGCATGTTCCACCCGGTCCAGGGACGCCGATCCAGTGTTCGGTATTGCCCTGGCTTTTATAGTGCGTGATGCCGCCGATGGTGACCGGGTCATAGGCCTGCCAGTCGTTTTGTCGCTGCTTTAAATCCACCGACTTGCTGATCGGGTAGGCTGTCTTTGCACCCATGGCTTCGGCCATGACCTCCGCATATTTCGCACGCATATTCGCGAGGTCGGTCGCTTCGCGGCTTTTCTCCAGCTGCTGGCTGAAAACTGGGATCGAGACAGCGACGAGTACACCGATGATCGCCACGACGATCAGAAGCTCGGCAAGGGTGAATCCGTTACGTTTATTTTTCATTCATTTATCCTGAGGTTTTTATACGGGAAAACGACCATTAACAAGCCCCAATCGTACAAAAACGCCACGATATCTCTGCTGTCTTTAGCGGAATTTTCCAGGTTGTTTATACTAAATACTCTAATATTTATTTATACCACGTTTCCGCAAATGTCGTAAACGTTTACACATGCTGGTTTTTCAGTTTTCATGTTGTTTACCTGATTTTGTACGCAAATAAATACAATCCAACCGCTTCAGCGATCAGATGACTACTTATTTCAGCCGAAATATGCTATACTTCAGTTCATGCGAATCATGCACCAGAACATAGAGACAGCGAGGAAATGATGATGGAAATATATATGATCAGACATGGTGAAACGATGTGGAATCAGCAGCATCGTCTGCAGGGGCGGAAGGATATTCCGTTAAATGATGTGGGACTCGCCGGTGCGCGTATCGCGGCGGAGGCACTGAAGGATGTGCATTTCGATCGTGTATTTTCGAGCCCACTCGTGCGTGCGAAGAAGACGGCCGAGATCATCCTGAAGAATCACCCTGATCTCAGCATTGAACCACTCGACGACCTCCAGGAGATCGCGTTTGGTACCGGTGAGGGCATCGAGATGCGGGATGATGTGCCGCATACCGAGGCGGAGAAGGAGGTTCTCGATCATCTGAAGCGCTGGTTCGCGTATCCGGACACGGTGGCACCGCTGCCGGGCGGCGAGTCGATCCGCGAGGTGAAGGACCGTATCGAGCATTTCCTCGATACCTGTATCTACCCGAACGAGGATAAGTATGAGCGCGTGATGGTGACCTGCCATGGCGGTATCCTGCGCGGCATCGAGAGCATCGTTCGCAATCTGAGCGACGCGGATTACTGGGACGGCGGTATCGTCCCGAACTGCGGTGCGATGGTCCTCGAGCTGAAGGACGGAAAGCTCACGATCGAGAAGGTCATCGACCTCATCAACCAGACGGAAACTGTCGTCGGTCTCGGCACATATCGTCCGCGCCATTAAAAAACGAGAATACAAAAGCCGGAGGGGCGAACCCCTCCGGCCTTTTCTTTATTTACTTCGTCTCGCTGTGTGGCGGAGCCATATGTCCACGCATCATGGAGAACTTATCCATCGGATACTGCTCGAGGTTGTCGAGGATCTTACGATCATCGGCCTGGTTCAGCAGATCCTGACGGGACTTCCGAAGCTCGATCTCGGTCTTGTGCTTACTCGGGCCACCGACGCAGCCGCCATCGCAGACCATACCCTCGATGAAATCCTCCGGGAGCTTGCCGAGCTTGAGCAGCGTCAGCGCAGTGGTGCACTCCTTGCCGCCGGCTGCTGCACGAAGCTTGATGCCGGTCGTATCCTCGTTCCGCTCACGCATCACCTCCATAACCGCGTTTGCAACGCCGCCGGATGTTGCGAAGCTCTTGCCCCAGATGGAAGACTCCTGATACGGATCAACCACCGGCTTCATCTCCACATTCTTCGAGGCCATCATCGTGGTCATCTCGCCAAATGTGAGAACGTAGTCAGCATTGCCCTCGATGCCCATCTCGTGGGACTCGGACTTCTTCGCGATGCACGGTCCGATAAATACGGTCTTGCAGCCCGGGTGGGTCGCCTTCAGGTATCTGGAAATCGCACACATCGGGGAAACGGTCTCCGACATGTTCTCCTTAAACTGCTCCGGGAAATGCATACGCAGCATGTTGATGAATGCCGGGCAGCAGGAGGTCGTCATCTTCTTGCCTTCCTTACGTGCCTCGGACCACTCCTCTGCCTCGTACGCAGCGGTCATATCGCCGCCGAGACCGACCTCGACCATATCGGTGAAGCCGACTTCCTTCAGTGCCTCACGGATGGAGCCCATGGTGATGTCCTTACCGAACTGACCCTCGATCGCCGGTGCACACATCGCGAAGACTTCCTTGCCGGCCTTGATGTCACGGATGACATCGAGCACGTCGATCTTCGATGCGATCGCGCCGAACGGACAGCTGTGGATACACTGACCACAGCGGATGCACTTCTTGTCATCGATCTTGCAGATGCCGTTCTCGTCGTAGCTGATGGCATTGACCGGACACGGCTTACGGCACGGACGCTCCAGATGCGCGATAGCGCCATACGGACACGCATTCGCACACATACCACACTCCTTACACTTGTTCGGATCGATGTGTGCTCTCGACTCGGTCATGGTGATCGCACCGAAACGGCAGCTGTTCTGGCATGCCTTACCGAGGCAGAGACGGCAGTTATCGGTTACAGAATAAGTGGACAGAGGGCACTCCTCGCAGGCCGGATCGATGACCTGTACGACGTTCGGATTCTTCTCTGTCGTGTACGGATTTGCATCCAGGTTCTCGGAAAGACGGATTCTCCATCTCAGAATCTCACGCTCCTTGTATACACAGCAGCGCCATGTTGCGTGAGGTCCCGGAGAAATCGACATAATCAGCTGATTCTCTGCGTCCGGTGTGATCTCATCATGCTCCCAGAGCTCGCGCGCGAGACCCTCCATGACAGCATGCTTGATGGAAACCGCACCCTTATCATTTGTAACCATATATTTTCCTCCTGAAAAAAATATACATAAATTCGCCCAGTTATCAAAAGTATAACATGTGATAAAAAACTTGAACATTGTTAATTTGACACAGAATTAACAAGTCGTTTTACATTATATATAGAAGTTTCGAAAATGCGTGTTTTTTCGTAGAAACATGAGGCCTTTTCCCGGCGCAGTTCAGGAGGCCAATGCTGACGTCGGGTGGCTACCCGGATGCTTTTCTGCCGAAGCCTCCGCCTGCTTCTCCTGTCGCCCGCCGATGAAAGCTGCTGGATATCCGGCGCAGAATGATATACTATGTGTTACAGCAAACTGTTTTATCAGCAGAAGGGGCGCATAGTGCTCCTGATGCGAATCATCATTTCAACTTCAAACGAGGTAAACCCACGTGAGCGAGTCAAAAAATAAATCCACGGATACAGCTGCAACGATTGCAGCGTCCCCGCGCTCCGGCGCACGTCTCCGGAAGCTCTTCTTCGAGACCCTGTATCTCAGCGCCTTCACCTTCGGGGGCGGCTACGTCATCGTCTCGCTTCTCAAAAAGAAGTTCGTCGATGATCTGCACTGGATCAGCGAGGACGAAATGCTAGATCTCGTGGCGATCGCCCAGTCCGCACCGGGCCCGATCGCGGTCAATGGCGCGATCGTCGTGGGCTACAAGATCTGCGGCTTCCCCGGCATCCTGCTCTCCGTGCTCGGTGCCGTCATCCCGCCCTTCCTGATGCTGAGCGTCATCTCTCTCTTCTACTCTGCCTTCCGCTCGAATTTCATGATCCACCACATGCTGTCCGGCATGCGCTGTGGCGTCAGCGCGGTCATCATGTCCGTCACCTGGGACATGGCGAGCGGCGTACTCGCCGATAAAAAGTGGTCATCCCTCGCGATCATGCTCGCCGCCTTCGTCGCGAACTACATCCTCGGCATCTCCACGATCTGGATCATCCTCGCGGTCATCGCCCTCGGCGTCGCCGTGACCCTCTGGCGGAATAAGAATGAGGAGGTGAAGCCATGATCTATCTCCAGCTTTTCCTCGCCTTTCTCCGCATCGGTGCCTTCAGCTTCGGCGGCGGCTATGCCGCGATGCCGCTGATTCAGGAGGAGGTCGTCAACCACTATCACTGGATCAGCATGACGGATTTCACGGATCTCGTCACGATTTCCCAGATGACGCCCGGCCCGATTGCAATCAATGCCGCAACCTTCATTGGCCTCCAGATGGAGGGCCCGCTCGGTGCCGTCGCGGCGACCCTCGGGGATGTTCTCCCGAGCTGCGTCGTCGTCACGATCATCGCCATCATCTACACGAAATACCGGAAGCTGAGCCTCCTGCAGGGCGTCCTGAAAACACTCCGCCCGGCCGTCGTCGCCCTCATCTTCACGGCAGGGCTCCTGATCCTCCTCCCGGCCATCGGCCTGCCAGACACCCTCGAGCTCCGCATGTGCGCCTGGTTTGTGATCGCCCTCGTGATGCTCCGGAAACTTCACTGGGACCCGATCCTCGTCATGGTCCTCACCGGCGTGATGGAACTCATCGCGCAGCTCCTGATGTAATTCACACGAGGTGCACCAGCACCATATAGAACACGGTTCCGACGCTGATCGAGAGAACCGTGTTCTTTTTTGCGAGGTGAAGTCCAGCGACCAGCAGGACCGCGGCGAGGAGCTCGAGGTTCTCCTTCAGGCTGCCGGTCGGAATCGATTTCAGGCAGTACACGACCAGCACCGCCATGATGGCGAAGGGCAGGGTCGCGCCGAGAGTACGGATCGTCGGCGAAATCGCACGGCGGCCGAAGACTACAAACGGCAGTGCTCGGAGGATCTGAGTGATGAGCCCCGGGATGAAAATCATGAGAAAAATCTGCATCGTACTAAGATGGATCATCGGTGGCCTCCTTCGCTTTCCGGGCGAGCGGCATCATGATGCGATGCCCTGCGCGCAGGTGCCTGAGGTACCACATCCTGGCGATTCTCCGATTCCCCGGCAGCTGTTTCCGCTGCGTTCGCTTCCCGACGGGAGCTTACGGTCAGAATCACGGTCGTGAAAACAAGGGTCGGCAGCATGAAATTTGCAGCACCGACGAGGAGCAGGAACACGATGGAACTTCCGAACCCAAGCAGTGCCGGAAAGTGATTTGCGCTCCGCTTCCACGCATATCGAAATTCACGCATAGATAAAACCGTCCTGTTTCATGATCCAAATACTCATTTAGACTATCACAGAAGCAGAGCGGGTTCTATTACGGAAAAGCTCTCACCTGCTATAGACGCAGGTAATATCAGTGCAGCGAAATCTGGTGCTTTCGTTATTCGTGTCATTTAGTGTGATTTTTCGGATTTTTTTCGCGTTTTTTTACACGAACTTTTTCCGTTTTTTCACACTATTCGACACGAATAGCATAGCCCTTCCATAAAATCGCATCTGCTGTCATACTATAAGTTATGTATGAAGTCGTTTTTAAGAAAATGGAGAATAAGAATCATGGAAAATAAGAGAACATTTCACGCCGGTGATCTCGTCCGGCACTTCAAACGAGAGACACTCGACCTGACGAAACCGGAGAATAAAACCCGCTATCTTTATCGCATCATCGGTGTTGCCACACACTCCGAAACCCGCGAAGCGCTCATGATCTACCAGGCCCTCTATGACGACATGGGCCTCTTCGCCCGCCCGTATGACATGTTCATGGAAGAAGTCGATCATGAAAAGTATCCGGATATCAGGCAACATTATCGATTCGAAAAGACAGACGATCGCATCTCATGATGCGATCGCCATTAAAATCGAGAAGCAAACAGGGGGAATTCCGAGTAAGAAACGCTTAACTTGAAATTTCTACGACTATTTTCGCCTCGAAATTTCACAAAAAGCCGTTTTCTTGAAATTTCTATGCTAACACTTGTTTCTATGTACTGCCGTAAAGAATCCCTTCTTTCCATCTCAGTTAAACTTACCAGCTCTTGATTCAATTCCGCTTCGCCTTCACATATTCTCTATACTCATCACGAACGATTGAATATGAAATCAAATTTTCTATAAGCTCAATTACATCCGGATCATCCAGACGCCACAGCCGATCATTTATGATACTTCCGAGAAAAAAACGTTTTCCACTGATGATTCGCGGATACCGATCTTCGACAAACATTCTGAGTTCATCGATTTTACCGCTTCCCTGTCTTCCGACCGCAATTTTCCCACTATGATAAAAATTCACTTTATCACCAGTAATGGCCACATTATCCTCGACAACTAACTGCAGCGCATGATGTGCCTCTTTTTCATCATCATGCGCAACCACGATGCAGGTTTTCACCTTATCCGGACTTGTGCTTTTACAATATGTTGTAACGCCGATGGAGAAGAATTCTGTATTCTCATTGACCTTCACAAGGAACGAACGATAAGGGCCAAAGAACTTACCGCCAGCAGCATTGCCGTACGATAACATTCGCACGCCGTAATCTTCAATCAATTCAAACAGGCCATATTTTCCGGTCGGCATCTTGACGCGTGTATCAAGCAGTCCTTCCCATAGATTAAATATCGGAACGGCAAGACTTAGTGGCGTTAATTTGCTGATACCATCCCCGTAATCATCGTCTTCTCTATCAGAAAAATCTTCTTTCAGGTAGGACTCCAGCCGGTTGAATGGAATTCGTGGCGGAAGCTCTCCGAGATTCCATTCTTCATATTGATCTGATAGCATTCCCTTATAATCCGGTAATTCCGTCAGGCTTATGTATTCATCCTTTTCCGCATCATACCTGAAGCAGTATTGATCGATGCCATTCGTAAGCATGGCATACGTAGCGCCCATCAGATCACAGTATTCAAACATCTGCTCCTTCGCTTTCATGTCCAGATACACGTTGGGTGCCTTGCACTCAATCACTGCGATCGGTACCGACTGCTGATCTGCATCCAGCGCGTGAATGACGATATCCGCCCTCTTTTTGCTCGTGATGCCATAGTGCGATAAGTGCTGCTCCGAAATGATTTCCTGTATCGGAACATGCAGCGTATCCGTCAAATACAGAATCACTCTCTGCCTTACTGTTTCTTCCGGTGTTATATAAATCAGTTTTTTTCGGATAGGATCCAAATAGCATTCTCTACCATTACGCTTATATATCGGGGGCAGCTTTCCCGAAAAGGCTGCTTCCATGTCTTTCCCTCCAGAATACTCTTTTGTAGCAATTTCATACCCATGGATTTCAAAACGTCAGGATGCGATCGCCATAAAAATCGAAAACAGTCCGACGACGAGAATAATCGGAAGCGCGATGATCGTCAGCCCGAACGCCGTAACGGCAAGCACGGCGAGGATCAGCCATCCCACGATGCCGAGCATCCATCCCATCACCTTTCCTACCACCTTAAAGGTAAACACCGTAATCTTAAACATAAGAACCATCATCAATATCACAAACAGAATACTGAAAAGCATATAATTATCTCCTCCTAAGCTATGAATCTCACTATAATTTTATCGTTTCCAGCTTTTCAGTTCAATGTAGAAGGCGAAATTCATATGGCTGCATCGCCGCCTTTTGCAATATCCGCTCTCGGACAAAAACTGCATTGTCGCCTTTCGCAAATGATATATTTCCCAGAATTCAGCATTACTGCTTTTGTCCGCTCGAAGCAAACTCAAGCTGGAAATTCGTGCTTTTTTACACAACGCAGGCCTTTCCCGAATTTCAGCATTGCTCCCAAACAATGTAGTTTTTGGATGCAGGCCATTCTTGTGTTGAAATGTCTCATGAAAGGCAATGTAGTTTTTCCCGAAATCCCCGTTCTGCCAAAAAACGGCAATGTAGATTTCCTGGAAGCTCGCCGTTTGTAAAAAACGAGCAATGCTGTTTTCGGTAAACATCACCCTCTGTCAACACCGGCAATGCTGTTTCCCGCAAAGCAGTCGCTCTGCCAACACCAGCAATGCTGTTTTTCAAAAACTCCTTTTCCAGCCAACAATTTTATGTCTGTGCACCACAGCCAGGATATATTACCATTCGCTCCGTCAAACTTGTGGTTTACAGCTAGTGTAAAAAAACAGCCGGAGCACACCGACATGTGTCTCCAGCTGTTTTTGCGTATTCTATGCTGTTTTCTCAGATCGTCCGCTTGATGGTGAGCAGTCGCATCGAGTTCAGGATGCAGAGCACGGCGACGCCGACGTCTCCGAAGACGGCGATCCACATGTTCGTGAGGCCGAAGGCGGTCAGCACGAGGATGAGGATCTTCACGAAGAGGGCGAAGACGATGTTCTGGGTCGAGATGGCGACGGTGCGGCGGGCGATGCGGATGACGATCGGGATGCGCGCGAGGTCGTCGTCCATGATGACGACGTCCGCGGCTTCGATGGCGGCGTCGGAGCCCATCGAGCCCATCGCGATGCCGACGTCCGCGCGGGCGAGCACCGGTGCGTCGTTGATGCCGTCGCCGATGAAGGCGAGCTCCGCCTTATCCTGCTGCCGTCCGTGCCGGTCGAGCTCTGCAAGCAGCTCCTCGACCTTCTCGACCTTATCCTGCGGGAGCAGATCGGTGTATACATGATCGAGGCCCAGCTCCTGGCCGACCGCCTCGCCGACCGCCTTCCGGTCACCGGTGAGCATCACGACGTTCTGCACGCCCTCGCGTTTCATCTCGGCGATGGCGTCCTTCGCCTCCGGCTTCAGCTGATCCCGGATCAGGATCGCGCCGAGGAAGCGGATGCCGCCCTTCTCTTTTCCAGTGCCAATGCTTCCGCCGTCTGTGCGCTCACTTCCCATGAGGTTCCCGGCTACGGAAGCTGCCTCTGCCGACGAGCTGACGTTTTCTTCCACTGCCACATAGGAAACCGTCGCGGCGGCGTTCGTCGCTTCGGTGAAGTCAATGCCGCAGGCCTGCATGAGCTTTGCGTTGCCGACGAAGATACGGCGCCCCTCGAAGGTCGCGATGAGACCCTGGCCGGAGACATTGACCGTATCCGTGACGAGAGAGGTGCTCGCTGATGCGGAACCTGCCGCTGCGGATCCGGTCTTCGCCACAGTTTCTGCGTCGCTCTCACTCGATGACGAAGCGACAGCAGATGTCGCAGAAGACTCCGTGGTACCGAATGTCGCTGCTTCCGCCGCGTACGCGTCGCGGATGGACTTCGCGATCGGGTGGGTGCTCATACCTTCGGCGAGGGCGGCCATGCGGAGAAGCTCGGCCTTTTCCACGCCCGGGGCCGGCAGGACCTTCGACACCTGGAAGTTACCTTCGGTCAGGGTGCCAGTTTTATCCGAGACGACGGTGTGGAGGTGCGAAAGCAGCTCGAGGTAGTTCGAGCCCTTGACGAGGACGCCGTTCGAGCTTGCAGCGCCGATGCCGCCGAAGAAGGCGAGCGGGACGGAAATCACGAGGGCACACGGGCAGGACACGACGAGGAAGGTACATGCACGGTAGATCCAGGTCGCCGGATCGCGAGTGAGGATCGACGGGATGATCGCGAGGGCGATCGCGGAGTATACGACGATCGGAGTGTAGACACGGGCGAAGCGGGTGATGAAGTTCTCGGTCTTTGACTTCTTCTCGGAAGCGTTCTCCACAAGCTCGAGAATCTTCGACACTGTGGAATCCTCGAATGCCTTGGTCGCCCGGACGCGGAGAAGTCCCTCACCGTTGATGCAGCCGGAGATGACCGCCTCACCCGGGTGAACGCTCCGCGGAACAGACTCGCCGGTGAGCGCTGCGGTGTTCACCATGGACTCACCGCTCAGGACCTCGGCGTCGACCGGGATCTTCTCGCCCGGCCGGATCACGAGGATGTCACCGATCTCGACGTCGTCCGGATCCACCGTCTCGATGGACCCGGACGCGCGCTCAACATTGGCCTCCTCCGGAACGATGTCCATGAGACTCGCGATGTTCTTGCGGGACTTTCCGAGGGCGTACTTCTGGAACCACTCGCCGACGAGGTAGAAGGCCATGACGGCGACGGCCTCGGAATTCTCGCCGGTCGCGAAGGCACCGATCGTCGCCACGAACATGAGGAGCGACTCGTCCATCGGCTGGCGGTTTTTGATACCGAGGAGGGCCTTGCGGACCACATCGTAGCCGCACAGGAGGTACGGAATCAGGTACGCGATCAGGCTCGGGAGGCGGTGCGCGAAGATCAGCGGGCAGAGCCCAGTCTTATCCACCAGCATCATCGCGAAGAAGATCGCGAGCGCGGTGAGAATTTTCTGCAGTTCCTTCTTGAGTTTTGGTTCCATGGGTGACCTCTCTTCTGTTTATCTCGAAATTTGTCCGAAAAAACCACGTCCACCGGCGCTGCTGCACCGCATGGGCGTGGGAAATATGCATGCCCATACAGGCGGGCGCAGTCGAGACGCGCGGATTACAGCTCCACGGAGAAATCCGGCTCGATCTTCTTTCCGACATCGATGGCCTGCTGGAGGATCGCGTCGAACTGCTCGTCGGCGGCCTCGAGCGTAAACTTCTGAAGCATGAAGTTTACCTTCGCATCCTGCACGCCATCGAGCTTCTTGATGGCATCTTCTACCTTTGCTGCACAGTTTGCACAATCAATCTCACACTTGAATTTCTTCTTCATCATGGTCCTTTCTTCGCCGGTTTCATGACGGCGGATGTCAATGCTGTGTTCATCCTTCGTATCGAAGGGATTCGTGGCGGTGGAAAACAGTCGCGGCGACCGATTCCCCGCATCACTCTTCGATATGTTCCTTACCCATCGCGATGATCGTCTTCACATGCTCATCGGCCAGACGGTAGTACACCGCCTTTCCATCCCGGCGGGAGGTGATGAGCTTGCTCACCTTCAGAATCTTCAGCTGATGCGAAACCGCGGACTGGTTCATCTCGAGGTCATCACAGATCTCCGTGACGTTCTTCTCGCCCTGGAAAAGATCAAACAGGATCTTGATCCGTGTGGAATCCCCGAAAATCTTGAAAAGCTCTGCCAGATCGCTGAGCTCATCTTCGGAAACATTCTGAATGAGATGAGATATTTTCTTTGTGTCGTATGCGTTCGGCATGGCTCCCTCCGTTTCGTTCATGCGCTTCGATGCCTTTCAAATGAATCATCGTTCATATGAATATGTTATCATATGTTGTGCGGATGTCAATATCTTTCTGAAAAATATAGAGGTCAAAAAAAGAGACACCCGACCGAGGCATCTCTTAAAATCGCAATAATATTTGCCAGGGAAATCGCCCTGGCGGAATCGTGATGACACGACCTCGCGGTCGCGGTGTCAGAAAGCATATTCCTGGTAGCTGTCGTCCGCCGTGTTGTAGCGGAGTGTGCCGTACGCGCAGCTTTCGTTCAGGCTGCCGTCGTCACCTTTCGTGTAGTGAACACTGGAGAAACCGATGCGGTTCGCGCCCGGGTTCGAGAGGCGGTAGCCGTCCTCACGAAAGAGCTCCGTCGCACCGCTGTCATCGAAGCGGTAGATGAGGCTGGTGCTGTCGGTCTGCCGGGTGGCGCTGAGTCCGCCCTGGTTCGCACCGGCGTCCGCCGCATAGGCCGCCGCGCTGTGGGTTCCGGAGAAAAGTGAAGTCCCGGAGGTCGCGCTTCCTGCCGTCGCACCATCGCCCTCCCAGTAGACCGTCGCCGCAAGCTGGAGTCCCGCATCGGTCTCGAGCTTCAGAAGCTTCGCACCGGTTGCCACCGGGGCACGCATGCTGTCGAAGGTATAGACCTGCTCGCCGTTCGCAAACCACCAGCTGAGCGTATAGTCGGTGCCGCTGCCGAAGCGCATCGTATCATCGCTGTCCTCGCTTCCGTCCGGTGCCGCATAGATCGCGCTCCAGTCGCTCACAGCCGTCTCCTTCGGCGGGGTGCAATGCAGGCTGAGGGCGATGAGGTCACGCACGCCGTCCCCATCGAAATCCGCATAGAGGTAGTCGGCAATGCTGTCGTCCGTGACGTCGTGGATCTGCGCCAGCAGCTGTTTCGCCGTGCTGTTATGTGGCTTCGGCGGCTCCGGATCTGCACTTTCCGTCGTTTCGGCGGGATTATCCGCGTAGGTGACGATCCCCGCGTCGTCTGCATTGGCCGACGCCGGATCCTCGGCCTCGAGGATGTCCGGGTCGGTCAGCGCTGCGCCGGTCTCCAGTTCCGCCCGGGTCGCTTCGATCGCCTGCAGGGCGGCGTCAGCATCCTGCAGCATCGTCATCGGGTAGCGCGTCTGCTCATCGGCGATCCAGGCCTGCATGGCCTTCGCCACCGCGGTGCTGTAGACCGGCTGGCCGTTGATCTGGTTGTCGC
>ERZ1026856.739-NODE-739-length-18811-cov-5.834666_pt1 | contig 18811 bp, 16 predicted proteins | sample MGYA00380158_ERZ1026856 | MGnify/ENA primary metagenome ERZ1026856 (study PRJEB33269, sample SAMEA4719794) | human gut metagenome | biome: human-associated habitat; feature: organic feature; material: feces | place: Cameroon | collected 2013-10 ...
GTTTGAGGGGCGTGTGTCAACCGACGTGGGAGTTCAAGTCTCCTCTCTCGCACCATCGTCGTCGCAAGCTTCGTATCGCTTGCGACGGCTTTTTTATGCCTTGCATCAAAAGCCGTCTCGCGCTCACTCCGCTGCTTCTCCTCTCCGAATCAAACCCGCCTGCGGCTGGGCTTCGATTCGGTTTTTTGCTGTGTCATCAAGGCTTTCCGGGCTTTTTCAGCTCGGAAATTTTTTTATTTTTCCATTGATGACAAACGCCGTTTTTACGCAGCGTTGCGGACTTGAACCGCGACAGAGCCATTTTATGCGCAACTTGAGGTGTGGTAAGCACACTTGTCGTATGAAAGCACTGCGATTCTCAAAAAATAAATATCACAAAAATCCAAGCGCCGGATTGTTGGTTTCGTAGAATCAACGCTCCGGCGCTTTTGTCATATCTGGAGGTAAGTTAATGAGCATGTAATTTGGATAGACAATGAAATATCAAATCGGTAAGGCCGGAACTTTTGAGAAATCAAAGGTTTCGGCCTTTTTGCATTCTAAGGGGGTATCGAATTGAAGAACTACGAAATCAAACAGGCGTTCAAGAATCTGCCGGATGCTGGGCATCCGGACAACGAGTCGGCGACGTGCCGCGAATACGAGCAGTGCGATGGATGTAATTACCCTGCGCATGGTTTCATCTGCTGGCACAGCGACGGCAAATGCCTGAGAACTGAAATGAGGGAGGCAAAAAAATGATATTACATGCGGTGCTCGGCAATCCGAACCACCCGGAATACGGTGTGGCAACCATTCCGTTCCCCATCCCGCATGACCAGTACGCACACTGCGTGGAATTGCTGGAGGCATTGGAAATTGGTGATGCAGTCAAATCAGACTGCCAAGTGCAAGAAATCAATAGCTTTTACTCTGTACTCAAACGCACAGAGATGCTTCCGGTTAATGTGGAAGAACTGAATTATCTTGCCAAACGGTTGGATAGCTTCGATGTCGGAGAAGCTGCTCAGTTTCAGGCAATGGCACACAAGCTGGAGCTTTCCGAGCTGAAGGATCTTATCAATCTGACCTTCTGTTGTCAGGAGACCACAGTCATTACGGATTTTTCTGACCTCGCCGCTGTTGGCCGTGACCACTACATGAACCTGCACGGAGGCTGTGCAACTGTTGCTGAGTTGGAGGTGTTGGACGGTGAGGGAACGGCAAGACAGCTCATTGAGGGCAGCAGCGGCACAGGCACACCATATGGTGTGGTCTACGACAATGGCATGAAGCTGGAGCAAGTATATGACGGTCAATTCTTCCCCTGTTATTACTATGAGCCGCGTGCCACTATGGTCGCGGCGACTCCCAAATCCGAGCCGGAGAATACCGAGCACATCACATGGCTATATCTCCCGATGGCGCAGGAGGAAATTGACCGTGTTCTCCAGCGGTCGGGAATCGCGGATTCTGCGGATGCCCAGCTCCGGCTGGAACACAGTCAACTGCCAGATGAAGTGAATGTGCTGCTGGATATGGAACATGAAAGCCTTGCAAATCTCAACGCACTGGCACAGGCAACAGATGCACTTTCCACGGACGACATCAAGAAGCTGTGCGCTGTGGTAACGCTGGCGAAGCCTCAGAATGCGGAACAGGTCAAGAATCTCGTGGAGAGTCTTGACCTGTTTGACTTCGCTCCCGGCGCACATTCCCCAGCAGAGTACGGAAAGTACATGATTCGGCAGTCCGGTCATTACGACTTCGACGAGAATTTAGATGAGTTCTATGACTACGAAGGCTACGCCCAGCAGCGCATGAACGATGAGGACGGTATATTTACCGACCGGGGCTACATTGCCTACAAGGGATATTTCAGCATTGAGGAAGTTATAGATGGCAGTCAGGGCGACAGCATGGAGATGGGAGGTATGGTATGATCGTTCAGAAAGCGTAGAGTTTTAGGAGGAAGAAAGCGCTTTATACCAAAACTTGCATTCAATTATTCTTTAAATGTGCTGGCGTGGAATTGGCAAACATTTTTTGCTGAACTATATTGGTTGATTTTGCAGCCCTGTCTGTTATAATATAATTAGAACTAATTGCATCTCAGAAAGGTTGATATATATGCCTGAAAGCCAGAACATCGAATGGAAAAGCAAATGGAAAGACGAATACCTTGAGTGGATTTGCGGCTATGCAAATGCTCAGGGCGGGAAAATATATATCGGCTGTGATGACGATGGAAATGTAATTGGCTTGAGTAATGCCCGCAAGCTCCTCGAAGATATTCCTAACAAAGTGCGGGATGCGATGGGCATTATCGTTGGCGTTAATCTTCTGACTGAAAGCGGTAGGGACTACATTGAAATTGATGTTCCGACATATCCCATAGGTATATCCTGCAAGGGCGTATACTATTACCGCAGCGGAAGTACAAAACAGGTGTTGACAGGTCCGGCACTCGAAGCGTTTTTGATGCGTAAGCGCGGCGCTACGTGGGACAATCTTCCACTCCCAGCTTTCTCACTTGATGATGTTGATGACAATATCGTCGAGCATTTCAAGCAGTGGGCGTCTAAGAAGGGCCGTATAGATAGCAGTGTGCTTAATGAGCCGAAAGATGCTCTTATGGAAAAGCTCCATCTTACAAATGGTGCTTACCTGACTAATGCCGCTATGCTGCTGTTCAGCAAAGACCCGGAACGCTGGCAGCTCGGTGCCTATGTAAAAATAGGCTACTTTGAAAATGATGCTGATTTGTTATATCAGGATGAGGTGCATGGCTCCATCTTGGAGCAGATCGATAAAATCGTCGAGCTCGTCTATCTGAAATATATGCGTGCAAAGATAACCTACGACGGCATGCAGCGCATAGAACGCTATTTTGTGCCTGAAGCTGCTCTGCGTGAGGCGCTGCTTAACGCGCTTTGCCATAAAGAATATCAGTCGGGTGTTCCCATTCAGATCAGCGTATACGCCGACAGACTGTATATTGCAAATTGCGGACGTCTCCCGGAAAACTGGACGCTTGAAAACCTAATGCGCAAACACGCATCCAGCCCATATAACCCCAATATTGCGCATGTCTTCTATCTGGCTGGATTTATAGAAAGCTGGGGACGCGGAATAGAGAAGATATGCTCGGCTTGTAAAAATGACGGAGTTCCGCAGCCTGAATATACCGTCAACCCTGGAGACATCATGGTCAAGTTCACTGCGCCAGGAGATAGGATCGTCAAGGGTGCCGACAGGGTGACTGATAGGGTGACTGATAGGGTGACTGAAAATGAGCGAGCAGTTCTTCTCCTGCTGGAAGAAGACCCCGGATATACCATGCAGCAGTTGGCGGAGAGGTTGAGCGTGAGCAGAAAATCCATTGCAAGTCGCTTGAAAAAACTTAAAGAAAAGGGTGCCATTGAGAGAGTTGGTTCAGATCGCAGTGGGTACTGGAAGGTAAATAGATAGCCGCTGAATTTATTTAAATATATAATTTGCCAGTGTATATACCCATCATTAATAATGGGGCGGATTTGCTTATGGATTCTAAAATTTGTGTACTTGACCTATTTACGGGTAAGTATCGTAATATAAACTTTCGTAATTACAACGATGATAGGCAAGTCGGGGTGCTCTACTTTGACAGAGCAGTATTAGATGAGCTGTCGCATATCTGCACAATTTGTGGATATGTTTTCTTTGAAGAAGACGGTATTCCCCATCCAATAGACATTCAGCCCCAAAAAGTTGTCATTTTTGAAGGCACATTTAACTGCCTATCTTCTAAAGTAAAAGCTATATTCGTCAAGCATAATATTTGCCCCAGCGATGATACTAAACTTTCGCACTTTTTCTATTCATGGCAATTAGAGAGCAGATTTGATTGCTTTGATGTTCACGGTGAATTTATTGAACTATGTAGCATGATACTTGAACGTTTGGAATACTCCTGCCTGCTGCCGCAACACAGTATATATACGCCGGCAAACTACTATGAGCTATGCGAAATGGTTAAAAATATAGTTTTTATTTCGCATTTAGATTATTCAGCTAAAGATTATGAAATTAAATACAAGTACCTTATCGACAGCCTAATCAACAAATATCACATACGGATTTCTCAAGACAATATTAACGATCTTTGGGAACAAATATGCCACATTGCAAAGGAAAATTTACAGGGAGTTGCTTATGACTAACAGCAGTGGGATTGGAACACCGTCTTGGTACGAGTGGGAAATTGGCTTGATTAAGTGCTTGGAAATGTTATACGACGAAAGTATTATGTCTGTCGTATTTCAATCTTCTGCATTTCAATCAATTGATGATGTTGTTGTAAACTACAAAGATCACAGTATGATTAATATTCAAGTCAAACATACTGATGTCTCAGCCAATTTTAATTATTCATTTATAACATCCGATGGAAATTTGTTGCTTTCACTGGCACAAGACTGGTTAAAAGTTAAAAGTAAATATAATATAAAAGAAATCCAAATTGCAACAAACAAACCTTGGGGGACACATGCTAGTAAAGGGAAGCTTTCCTTTTCAGATTTTGTTTCAGGTATTTTCCCTAAGTTAAAAAGCGATTACGATTATTCGGGGACTACACCTACTGAGGTTTCAACGATTGAATGGTACAAATCTCAACTAAGTTCACTCGACAAAGAAGATGCGGTTGAATTTACTAGACTACTTTCATTCAATCAGGCTCCAAACAGGCAAGAAATTGACGAAAGGATAGATAAGAGTCTTTTAGAGCTTTTTGGCGTCAAGGATATAGAGGCCGTAAAACACGCAAAGAATAGTCTGATTGCAAGACTTCGTGTGTGGAGTACATCTTTTAGGAAAAGAGAAGAAGTATACCGTGAAGATGTATACTCTGCATTATGTGTAGAGGAAAATTTCTCGCAGTATGAGCTATTACCAGAAAAGCCGATATTCCCATCTAGAGTTGATTTTGCTGCTGAATTTATTAGCGATATAAAAACAAGCAACTCAAAGCTTTTTGTGTTAGAAGGATTACCCGGTGCTGGGAAAACAAATTTCGTTAGTTACCTAGCTCAGTTAGAAGATTCAATAGTAGACTTTAGATTTTATACATACTTGCCACATAGTAAGGATCGACCGTGTTTCAGCGACGACTCCGGAGCATATCACAGTGACCTTTTATGGGGAACCCTATTAGTTCAGCTCCGCAAGAAATTTGCGGAGCTAAATGTGCTTGCAGAAGTCAAATTCCCTCTGGCGTACAATTTGATGAGTTCGGATGAAAAGCGGTCTTGTGTATTGAAGTACTTGTCACTATACATTCAATACACACATAAACCATGTTACATTTTCATAGACGGGTTAGACCACGCTATACGTTATAAGGATTTGGGGTCAACATTTATATCTCAATTACCGGCTCCAGAGGAAATCGCTGACGGTGTCAAATTTGTTCTTGTTACTCAACCTGTCACAAATTTATACCCATCTTGGTTAGCAAAATCGAACAGAGCCATATCTTTTTATACTATGCCTCAATTGAAGCCGATAGATGTAGAAATGTTGATTTCACATTATTCAATTTCTGTTCCTCACATCTCAAAAACTGCATTAGCAGAAAGCATTATTGATGTCGTTGGCAACAACACATTAAATATTTTATTTGCAATGCAGGAAGTAAGCCGATTAGCATCAAGTCAGACGTACGATGAAATAGTGTCTCATTTGATCGCACGTCATCTAAATACACATATACGTAATTATTATGAATGGATATATGAATCGTTAGCTCGAACCGCTTCAGATAAACTCGTTTTTTTGAAAATTTCAACGATATTTGCGTTTATTTCCAAAGAGATATCTTTCGATGACATAACCCGCCTTATAGGGTGTGATTCAATAGATGTCAGATTTTATCTAGACTCATTTTTCCCACTTGTACAGCATACAGGACAATTCTATTATGTGTTGCACAATGACGTCCGGCTATTTCTGCGCGACAAGATTGTTGCTAATAGCAATTCCCTTGAACTTGCAAAATTCTTTTATGAAAAGATTAAGCGTGATGCTACACTCAATGAGCTGAAATATTATTTCCTATTCAACATGCTGCTTGATTTATCAAATCTCGAAATGCTTGCAGAGCTTTTTGACTATAATTATATAATAGGTTCAATGGGGCAGCAAATCCCTATTTCGGTGCTTCTAAGGCAGTTCCAAAGTCTAACGGATATAATCTATCGTGAACAATCATTGAATTGCATAAATAGTATTTCAATGGCATCAACAACTCTATCACAGTATATTAATTGTGCGGAATATTACGGAAAAGAAAGCATATTTTCTCCTGCTTATGAATGCGGCCAAAAAGTTAATTCTGAGAAATATATATTAAACGCACATATAAATCGAGATGAAATTATAAATGATATTTACGAGTTGCTCAGCAAAAAACAGATTGAACGTGCGAGGCATCTGTATGAGGAATATTTTTCAAGCTTTTCAATCATAGACCTTTTTAGAAGTTCCACCACCGATGATAATTCAGATAATTGGCTGAGTACACGTACTGATATATATGAAAAGCTTGGATATGTATGCCGTGTGTTAACCCCAGATATTTTATCTGAGGCGGATGTTCCAACAACCAATAAAGGCATCTATTTTGCAAAAGGTTGGCTTGATGCTGGTAAAAACTATATTGATACATGCGGAATAAAAGATACTCTACGTATCAGATATTTTGATGCTGAAGATTTTCTTCAATATATAAAGAGTATTTGTTTTGGGGATAAGATTAGTCCAGAACAGCTTTCCGTAATTGATCTAAGTCTGCAGCAATACGGCAATCTCCCTTTAATGGCGGCAATAGAATTATGTACGGCAGAAATACTTAGTGACAATACCAATCTTCAACTATGCGAATTGTTGTTCGAACGCAGGTATGAAATTATATCAGATGCTACGTTTACGATTGACTCATATAGGCTCGAATACTTCTTTAAGCTGTATTTCTGTACATATAACAATTATCTTAACCCCTCAGCGCAAATTGAGGATCTATTTCACAAAGTTTTAGGAGTGTGTAGGATAACAGCAGGCAAACGTGGGTATCCTCCAGCAGTTGAACTCTTTTCTATAGCTACAGGCATCTTCGCTTCGTTTTACACTGGCAAATATACAAAAGAGGATATGGAACAGTCAATTCTACATAGTACCTACATTTCCAACAGATACGGTACCGGTTCATGCGCTGACTGTGAAGCCCCAAAAATTCGCAGGTTTATATATGCGGTTATCTACTATATTAGTAAACGCGAAAAAGACTTGCGAAAATTACAGGATACCGTAGAAACATTGACCTTTTTATTTACGAACGAACACGCAATATACTTTCGTGAACTATCTCCTATTTTCCTGCTATCAAATAGCAAGAGTGAATTTGAAAATGTTGCGAATTATTGGTGCGGAAGTTCGGGAAAAGTATGGACTTCTTCATATGACGAAATTGAGTATACTTGTGATGATATTTCAAAAGTCCTTAATTCTTTTAACAGTTTTAAACTTAGCAAGGAAATATGTTCACGTAGACACGCAAGAATTCTTGGCTATTCAGGCCATAAAGATTATTCCTTAAACGATTTGCTGCAGTGGTTTAAATTAATTCCACTCTCAAGCAAAAAATTACTGGATAATGGCATGCAAATCCTCAGCATCTCTGACGCGGCGGAGAGCATAGGTGATAACCGTATCAGTAGTTCAATAGATTCCGAGCTTTTCGATGTTGCTGTTCAACTTGGCCCCCAATACATGGATGCACTCTTTGAACTAAAGAACACGATAGATGGTTTCTATTACTGGAGAGTGTGTTTGTTAAACTCACTTGAAAAGACACTTCCTGACGTAAATATCTCAGATGACAAGTTAGTTTCCATCTATAGATTGGCTAATGCATGGATTGTCCCTAGTATTGAAGAAAAAAAGGAGTTTAACAATCTAAATTTTCTAAATACTATCAACAGTAAAATTCTGCAATCAATATCAGATACATCTATAAAGGAGGAAATTCTCGAAAAAGTTCCTTTGATTAGTGTCAATGAACATAGTGCATATAGTAGCTTTAGTAGTCGTTCTTCAAATGCGTACGATGTAGTATATGACAGATTATGTTCTATGGGTTATTCGGAAGATATAGAACAAATTATTATTGCTCATGTACTTGCTGGGAACTCCTACTCGAGCGAAGCTACTAGATTTCTCATAGATGCAGGTCCCAAGATAAGTGACGTAGATAAGCCAAAGTATATTTCTGCATGTGTTATTCCATATATTATAGCTTTTAATGCCTATGGATTGCGTTCGTCTGGACTCTATGAACTGATTGAGGAATTCTATATGTTCTTTACTAGTCAAAATTGGCTGGACATTTTCAAAAGTTGTACTTCAGGAAACTTCTCTATTGATGAACGAAATTTTTACTACATAAACGATGATATTGAAATTTTCAATGTATACTATAATCGGTGCAATCATCCTGAAGACTGCGAGCGCATTTTCAATCAACGAGCACAGATGCAGATGAACTGGATAACAGCAAGTGGCCAGATACAAGTTTCAACATATGAGCTCAAAATAGATAATAACATTAGAACTATGGGTGATTTTACAAGGAAACATCTTGGATTATAGATAATCATAGAGCGTTAACGTTAATTCATGTGTGATATACTTCGTACTTTCCAATCTTGGTCAAATGTGGTATTCTAAAACACTGAGGTGATTACATGCTGATGAACAATGCCGAATACATTACGGTAAGCGAAGATATAAAACGAGAAATTCTTTGTGCGCAGCACAAGGTGGTGCTTCATGCAAATTATGAACTGCTTATGCTATATTATCGTATTGGATTAGTCATAAATGAGCACAAATCTTGGGGCAATAAATTCATTGAGAATCTGGCGACTGACATACGAATTTCATTTTCGGAGTGTAGAGGCTTTTCTGTACGTAACCTGAAATATATGTCTAAGTTTGCTGCTACCTATCCAGATACAGAATTTGTGCAACAGTCTGTTGCACAAATTCCTTGGGGGCATGTAGTTACCTTGCTTGATAAAGTGCCAGACGATTTAACTCGTAACTGGTATGTTGCAAAAACTATTGAAAATGGTTGGTCAAGGAATGTCCTGATTCACCAAATTGAAAGTAAATTATATGAGAGGCAGGTCATTTCTCAAAAAGTTTCAAATTTTGATAGAAGGCTCCCTGCGCCACAGAGCGAGCTTGTCTTGCAGACAATGAAAGATCCGTATATCTTTGATTTTATCCCGTTCAAGGAAGATATGGTTGAACGCGATATAGAACAGGCTTTAGTCAAGGACGTAACTAAGCTACTACTTGAACTCGGAACGGGTTTTGCTTTTCTTGGTAACCAATATCACCTCAACGTGGGCGGTGATGATTTTTACATTGACCTGCTTTTCTATAACTTGAATCTGCGCTGTTATGTAGTTATCGAACTGAAGACTGGGGAGTTTAAGCCAGAATACGCTGGTCAACTAAATTTTTATCTTTCTGCGGTGGACGGAATTTTAAAAAAGGAACATGATAATCCGTCAATTGGGTTGCTGCTGTGCAAAAGCAAGAATGATTTGGTTGCAGAGTATTCTCTTAAAGACATGAGCAAACCAATAGGAGTAAGTGCTTATCAGGTCACAAGTAATTTGCCTGAAGAACTTGGAAAGCAACTACCGTCCATTGAGGATATTCAAAAAAGAATCAAATAGCGATATTTCTAGCTGTCCTCAAAATTGGCTGACCCTGCCAAAAAACAGCCCATCCGTTTGGATGGGCTGTTTTTTTATTAAATTAAACATGGCAGGCGGGCGGATTTCAGCAGCCGTCTCCGCTTCCAACGAAATAATTTTTATAACATCCCGGCTATTAAGCGAAGCATATATGTGCCTTTTTATATTCGTCTCAAGCGGGGCCGCTGCGTTAGCGCAGTATTCCATGACAAGCTCCTCAGGGCCTACTATTTTCGGCAGTTTTATTATACCAAAGCTCCCTGCAGAAAGTAAAGCGAGCCTTTTTGAAAACAGGCTCGCTTTACACTTATTCTATTTCGTCGTCCATGTCGTTGAATTCCGGGCAGTCGAAAAACTCCGACAGCGTGATGTCCAGCGCGTCGCACAGCTTTTTCAGCGTGAACACGCGTGGATTGGACGTAACGCCGCTGACTATGTCATGGACAGTGGACGCCGTTGTCCCGGCCATGCTGCAGAGCCTGCCGACAGTTATCTCCCGCTCCCGGCACAGCTGCATAATGCGCCGCGAAAACACAGTTCCCTCCTCCACTTGTCCACCTCCTCTACGGAATACCGTAGAGCTATTATCTGCGAAGAGGGCGGAAATTACATTCGGAATTCCGTAGACATTTGCAAAAAACTGTGCTAAACTATAGCAAATTCGGAATACCGGAAGAATGGTGTTATAGCATGGACGATAGATTTGAGAAGTCATTCGGGGAGTTCATCGAGCGTAAGGAATACGACGAGGCGAGCAGCGCCATGTTCGCGCTGACGCGCAGCGCGTTTCTTGCCGGGTGGAGGGCCGCAGGCGGAGGTGAACCGGGGTCCCAACCGACGTTTGAGATCATAGAGTTCAACAGGAAAAAGAAATAGCAGCCAGCGCTCCCATTCATGCGAGAGGCGCCGTCCGCTGGTTCACGGCATGAGAAGAGCAGGCTCAGACGAGCCTGCTCTTTTTGGGTATCAGTTGGTTTAGCTGCTGCGGCGCTTTTTGAACACGACTGCCGCCGCGCCTGCGAGCGCGAGGGAGGCGGTCATGACAGCGAGCCACAGGCCGAGATCGGAGTCGTCGCCGGTCTGGGGCGCGCCCTTGACTACGGTGACGCTTGCCTCGGCGTAAAGCCACGGCTCAAGTCTGACGGGATCGTTGTTGTAGGTCACCTCGGTGAGATACGCCGTGTTGGTGACGACCGTGCCGAGGGAAAGACCTCTTTTTATCCTCGCTCTGAGGGTGAGCTCGGCGGACTTGCCGTTTGCGAGCTTGCTTATCACCCACATACCGGAGTCGGGATCAAAGCCGTTGCCGCTGCTGTGGTAGACGAGATTATTGTCAAGCAGGTCAAGAACCTTGATGTTTTCAAGCTCGATGCCGGTCTTGTTGGTGACGGTGATCTTATAGGTCAGGGTAGAGCCGCAGGTCGAGTAGGCCCTGTTCGCGGTCTTGGTGATGGTCAGGCCGTCCCAGTCAGGGTCGCCCGAGCCGTCCTTCGTGTAGACGTTCGTGGCAACGAACAGGACGGGATTGACGATATCGGTCGCCATCTCGGGAGTGAACTTGAACTCGGTCACGCCAAGAGCGCAGGTGTAGCCGTCAATGTTGTAGTTTGCCTGAGTGAAGCTGAAGGTATACTCCCTGCCGGACTCCAGCGTAGTCTCGCCGCCGTCGAGCTGCAGGTAGGGAACGCCGTTGTCCATACCGGGTCTGAGCGTGAGCGGGCCGCCAATGAACTGGGCGGCGGGGTTGGCAGCGGCTCCGGTCAGGGTGTAGTTAAAGCCTGTGGGCAGAGAATCAATACCCTTGAAATAGATACGGACGCTCATTTCGGGATAGGTAATCAGGTTCTGCCTGGTATAGGTGAGCCTGATGCGTACTTCGATACCGCCGCCGTCGTCCAGAACGGGTTCCGCCGAGTAGTTGCCAGATACCTCGGCCTTCGCGTCGCAGTTATAGCCGGGGACGTTGAAGCCGGACTGGCTGAACTTCAGGGTATAGGACTGGCCGAGAACAGCCTTCACGGTGGTGTTGTAGGTGCGGCAGCGAAGGCCGGCGGCAGCTTCCTCGTCGCCGAGAGCGATAGCGCCCTTGAGAAATTCATTGGTATCCGCGCCGGTGAGAGCATAGGCGGCCGGGAGCGGGTCAGCGGGATCAAGTCCGACAAATTCAACGATGACGCGCGCGGGGACCTCGGCCTCCTCGCCCCCGTCGCCGGACTTAATCTCCACGTCGGCGGTGTCGCCGGGCAGCTGGTTCTCGCCGTACCCATACGTGCCGGCAACGATGTGGGCGATCTTTGCGGTGTTGGTGACTTTACCGGGTACGGCGTCCTCAGCGACGGCGACATTAACCGTGATGGTGACGGTCCCGCCGTTTCTGATGGAGTCTATCGTCCATGCGGGAGCGTCCGTGGTGCCGGTGAAGGCAACGCCTGCGGGGACGGTGGAGTCAACGTATGTAATGCCGGCCGGGAGCGCATCCCTGACGACAACGTGGGTCAGATCGACGCCGGTATTGTTCGCGACGCTGATGGTGTAGGAGAAGTTGTCGCCGGGCTTCACGGCGGATACGCTTGCGGTCTTTGTAATTCCAAGCTTACCGAGGTCAGGCGTCGGAGCGGGAGGCGGGGTCTGGCCGTTATCCCACTGTGCGTAGAGGGTAAGGGTCTTGCCCGCTTCCACGACGGCGGTGTCGTCCTTGGAGTAGGAGGTCCCGCTGCCGTTGGCCGCGGTGTTCCATCCCTTGAATATCAGGTCGCCGTTGGTCATGTTCTCCTGACCCTTAACGGTGAAGGAGCCGGTCTTGCCCTTTTCGACCTGCTTAGCTTCCGCGGCAGGGGGATTCACGCCGCCGTTGGCGTCATAGACGAGCTTGGTCTCGAGTTCCTCAACGGGCAGGGGGACGCCGCCGGTGATTCTGAGAGTTGTACCCACGCCTCCTGATGTATTAAAAGAGACTCCAAATGTGATATTTCCCGTGGCGCCGCTCATGTCCTTATTGGTAATGCGGGCGTTGGTAGTTAGGGTTTCCGTGTAGTTGCCCACTACGAGGTCAACATACAGAGTCCAGCCTGTTTCATTGCTTCCGACGAAGCGCCCGGTCGCGGAGCCAGACGCATTGTCGCTGCCAACATCGCTTCTTTTTACGTATTTTGTAATCTTATACGTAGTCACCGTATGCTCGCCCGTGCTTCCGTTGATAAACGGCGCGCCATAGCTGGAAACGGTCAAATTAATCGGGACGCTGTTATACGCTCTCGATGCACTGACGCTCTCGACGCTCATGAACTCCTCACTGTCGGGAGAGTCGGGGTCCTGTCCCGGGTCGCCCCCGGTGCCGGTCCCACCCTCATCTTCGTTTACGATCTGCTGGTCCTGCGTGCCGCCGGGTTCCTCGGCAAAGGCTGCGCCCGGCAGCATGCCGGCCACCATGGTGACCATGAGCAGGACAGAGAGCAGAATTTTCCAAGAATTCTTCTTCATATCATACATTCCTTTCATAAGATTTGCGATCAGACGATCGTCGCAGACAGTCTCAGCCAATATATTGTGCATACCACTCCCAGTAATAACATTATACCATAAACCACTGCGAAATCAAGCTAAAAAGTGGAGTCAATTATTGACATTCTGTCGCCATCCATATTACGCTGGAAAAAAGCGCGGAAACGTGCTATAATGGTACAAAGACATACGGAGGTACACTGGAATGGATGAGGCGCTGATGGGCAAATGCGGATTATACTGCGGCGCGTGTCCGACGTATCTGCACGGCGGCTGCGGCGGGTGCATCAGGGAGCATGAGACGGGAGACTGCTATTCCCGCGACTGCGCGCTCGAAAGGGGCGTGCGCTTCTGCGGCGAGTGCGGCGAGTTCCCGTGCGAGGTCATACTGACGCGCCCGCGCTGCACGGCGCTGGACAAGGAATGGCTCAGGTGGAAAAAAGCCTCCAAAACAAACAGATAATACATAGTACGGGAGAGATATCATGGAGCTGACCGTAAAGCATTTTTCTCAGCTGAGCGCGGAGGAGCTGTTTGAAATATACAAGCTTCGCGTCTCCGTTTTCATCGTCGAGCAGAGGTGTCCCTATCAGGACGTAGACGACGCGGACAGGACCGCGTATCACCTCTGGCTCAGAGATGAGAACGGTATCGCGGCCTACGCGCGGCTGCTGCCCCCCGGGGTCACCTTCCCCACGGCGGCTATCGGGCGCGTCATTGCCGTGAGGCGGCGCTGCGGGCTTGGCACGAGGATAGTGGACGCCGCGATAAACGCAGCGAGAGAAAAGCTCTCTGCGGACGTCATCACCATCGAGGCGCAGGTCTATGCCCGGTCGCTCTACGAAAAGGCCGGGTTCGTACAGACCTCCGAGGAATTTCTGGAGGACGGCATACCGCACGTCCAAATGCAGCTCAGACTGTGAGACGCGCACCGGAGGCTCCACCATCGGGGGAGCTGTCCGCGAGGCAGACCGAGGGGGAAAGAAAGCCCCGTGTGCGGAACGGGCCAACGCGAGGGAGGAGCAAGCCCCTCCCCTACGAGCAAGGAAAAGAAGCCTTGTTTTGAACCTTTGTTACAGCAAGACCGACGGCTCCGGGGTATCCCGGAGCCGTCGGTCTTTTTACAATATCACATTACAATATCACACTCTTACGCCGCCGATATATACGGCCCTTCTCTCAAGCTCACTGCCGCAGACGACGAAGTCGGCGAGCTTGCCCGGCTCTATGGAGCCGACCGTGTCCGCGCAGCCTATCTCCCGCGCCGGGATGATGGTGGCGGCCGCAACGGCGTCCTCCGCCGGTATGCCGAAGCGGATGACGTTCTGCATGCAGGTGTAGAGGTTCGTGGCCGAGCCGGCCAGCGTCCCGTCCGCGAGACGGGCGACGCCGCCGCGCAGGAACACCTGCTGCCCGCCCAGCTCGTACTCACCGTCGGGCATGCCGCAGCAGCGCAGGGAGTCGGATATGATACACACACGCCCGGGGAAAAGCCGGAAGGCCATGCGGACAATGCTGGGGTGTACATGCAGCCCGTCGCAGATAAGCTCCGCCGCGACATTCTCCCGCTCAGCACCGGCGCCGATGACGCCGGGCCTGCGGTGGTGTATGGGCGGCATGGCATTGAAAAGGTGCGTGAGATGGGACGCGCCCGCGTCCAGCACACGGCAGGCGTCCTCATAGGCGGCGTCGGTATGGGCGATGGAGACGGTGCAGAGCCTCGAGGCCTGTGCGGCAAATCCAGCCGCGCCGTCAAGCTCCGCCGCCACGTCGACGATACGGACGATACCGCCGCAGTTATCGTACAGGGTCCTGAAACCCTCGTAGTCGGGCAGCTTGAGATAATCCGCGTTCTGCGCGCCCTTTTTCTTCTCGGAGAAATACGGACCCTCCATGTGGACGCCCATGACGCGCGCGCCGGTCTCCGGTCTGTCTGCACGGTAGCGCACGGCGGTGTCAAAGGCTCTCGCAAGGACATCGTAGGGCAGGGTCATGGAGGTTGGCGCGAAGGAGGTAACTCCGTTTTTCGCGCTGTATGCCGCCATTTTTTTCAGTCCCTCAAGCTCCCCGTCGGAAAAATCCGCGCCGGAGTTGCCGTGGGTATGAATGTCGACAAGGCCGGGGATGACGCAGGCCCCGCCCAGCTCCTCGCCGCTCTCCTCGGGGACGGTGTCCAGTACCTCGGTAAAAATACCGTTCTCGACCCGAAAGCTGCCGTGTACGAAGCGTCTGTCCTTCGTATAAATATAAGCGTTCTTATAAAGCATTCTGACCTCCGCAGGGTTTTTGTGTCTGTTCGGCAATAACGCCGTCTATCCGGCTCTGCATGGACCCGGCGGCACGGCGGTAAATTCATCCACGAGCTGCCGGCCGTCGGGTCTTGTGAGCTTTTCGGCCATGGCGCGCCCCTTTAGCGTGAAATCTCATGCCGATATTATAGCATGCCGCGCGGCAAATGTAAAAGACTTCTTGCAAACGCGGCAAATACGTTATAAAATAATTTTATACAATGTTTGAAAGGAGATCACCATGAGTTCAAAGGTTTATTTCACGAGAGAGATATCGCCCGAGAAGGTGCGCGAGCTGTACGCGCTGCTCAACAAGGAGCTTCCCGGCAGGGTCGCCGTCAAGCTGCACTCCGGCGAGGAGGGAAACCAGAATTTTCTGAACGCGGACTTCTGGAGACCCATGATCGAGAGCGTCGGCGGCACGGCCGTTGAGTGCAACACCGCCTACGACGGCGCGCGCAACACGACGAGCAAGCATTACGACCTCATCCGCAGGCGCGGCTGGGACAAGTATTTTGACTTTGAGCTGCTGGACGCCGAGGGGCCTGACATGGTGCTGGACATCCCCGACGGGAAGCAGATAAAGAAGAATTACGTCGGCAAGGGGCTTAAGGGCTACGACTCCATGCTGGTGCTTTCGCACTTCAAGGGCCACCCCATGGGCGGCTTCGGCGGCGCGCTCAAGCAGCTCTCCATCGGCGTTGCCTCCTCCTACGGCAAGGCGTACATCCACGGCTCAGGCGAGACCGAGGGGGACTTCCACGCCGACCACGACAGCTTCCTGCGCTCTATGGCCGACGCCGCCGCCTCCGTCGTGCGGTACTTCAACGGCAACATCGCCTATGTAAACGTGATGAAAAACCTCTCCGTGGACTGCGACTGCTGCGCCGTGGCGGAGGACCCGTGCATGAAGGATATCGGTATCCTCGCCTCCCTCGACCCCGTCGCCATAGATCAGGCGTGCGTCGATCTCGTATACGCCGCCAAGGACGATCCCGGTCAGGCGCACCTCATCGAGCGTATCGAGAGCCGCAACGGTATTCTCACCGTCAAATCCGCCGCCGAGCTTGGTATCGGCAGCAGAGAATACGAGCTTATCGAGGTCTGAGAAGCGTTCAGCGCTCCGCCACTTGCCGTGCGGAGCGCTGTTTTATATCAAAGTTTATGAGTTATGTAAACCACGCCGTCCATATCCTTGCCCAGCAGCCCGCCGCCGCACAGCGTCATATAGCCGTGGGGCGTGCCGTTCTTCGGTATCGAGACGGAGCCGGGGTTCAGGTACAGGTGGTCGTCGTGCTGCTCACAGGCCGGGACATGGGTATGGCCGTGGAGGAGTATGCCGCCCCTTGCCAGCGGGGGCAGCGCGCCGCTGTTGTAGACGTGGCCGTGGGTCGCGAAGATGAGGCGCTCCCCCGTGTCGATCATGGCATAGTCCGCCATGATGGGGAAATCAAGCACCATCTGGTCGACCTCCGCGTCGCAGTTGCCGCGCACGGCGAGTATCTTGTCCTTGTAGGCGTTGAGCATGGCGGCGACCTCCTTCGGCGCGTACTCCTGCGGCAGATCGTTCCTCGGCCCGTGGTAGAGGATATCGCCCAGAAGCACCAGTCTGTCCGCCCCCTCGCGCCTGAACGCGTCGAGCATACGGCGGCACCAGTACGCCGAGCCGTGTATGTCAGAGGCTATCATCCATTTCATATACTGTCCTCCCTTGGCAAAGCTTTTTTTCATTATCGCCCGAGCCGGCGCGTCTGTCAAGAGGACGACAGCGCCCTTGGCGGTGTCGGAGGAGCTGCGTAATGAGAGCATAGCAGCCTCTCTCGCCGTTCTCGACCTTGCCCCTTGCGATGCAGCAGGGGGAGGCAGAGGGAGTAGACGCCGACAGTTGTCAACGCTTCCAAGGTCTTTGAAGCTGCTCATAATGTCACCTTTTTTTAGCTTGTAAGCCCACTGGCTTATGCATAGCTTTTACAACCTTTTCCATCTCGGTGTCAATCAATCTTTTGACAGACCGCGATTAGTTAATTTTCCCCCGCAAGGCCGGCAAAAATTCAGATGAGGAAGAGGCTGCCCGCGATGAGGAGCTGACCGAGGTAATAGAGGCTCAGATTCGCGATACGCATGGAGAACTTCGTTTCGGAGCCGAAGGTATTGAATATGAGGACGATATCGGAGGCCGTGAACAGCACCGCCCCGACGGCATAGAGCCAGCGCGCCGCAGAGGGCGCGGCGATGAGATTGCCGATGGCGACCGCCGTCATCAGCACGACCGCGCCGATATAGAACACGCCGAAAATCTTGAAGGCGAGCTTGACCTTCATCGTCTTGAATATGTAGGCGAGGATGGCCGCCGCCGCGATCACGCCGATAACGGCGCAGAGCGGAAGATTCTCGCTCTGAGGTATCAGCGCCGCGAGGTACAGTATGTGTCCCGCGAGGAACGCCGCGATACCGGCGAGGAAGATCTTCTGCCCCATCTTTTCAAAGACAAAGCGCAGATTGAGCAGCACGTCGCCGACGCCGCCGAGGATGAGTCCGATGAGGACGAGCCTTGCAAAGGCCGTATCCCGCGCCGCGCCGAGGGCTATTACGCCGATGACGATGAAGATCAGCGAGGCCGTACCCTTGAGGCAGACCGCGCCGACGTACTTTTTCCTGTGTTCCACGGCGATGAATGCCGCCTGCACGGCCATACCGAGAACACAAAGCAGAATGATACCTGTCAGCATGATTATTCCTCCATTTATCTTTTTATCAATATTACTGCCACATCGTTGACGTTCGTCCCGGTCGCGCCGGTGAAGATAAGGGAATCAACGGCCTTGAGCGCGGTATAGGAGTCGTTCCTGCGCAGAACGTCGTATGTATCAAAGCCCAGCGCCCGCAGGGCCGCGAGAGAGCCGCCGTCCGCATAGCCGCCCGCCGCGTCGGTGGGACCGTCAGTGCCGTCGGAGCCGACGGAGAACACCGCCGTATCCTCAAGCCCCGCTATGCCATCAGCTGCCGCGAGCGCAAGCTCCTGATTGCGCCCTCCCCTGCCGCGGCCGGTGATATGCACGACGGTCTCCCCGCCCGCGATAAAGGCGAGGGAGCGGCCGGCATTCTGGTGTGACCTCGCGATCGAGGCGAGAAAACGCCCCGCCTCGCGCGCCTCACAGTCGAGACAGTCGGTCAGCACCTGCGGCTCGTAGCCCAGCTCGCGGCACGCGCCGGCCGCCGCGGCGCAAAGCTCGCGCA
>ERZ1026856.740-NODE-740-length-18803-cov-6.211223_pt1 | contig 18803 bp, 13 predicted proteins | sample MGYA00380158_ERZ1026856 | MGnify/ENA primary metagenome ERZ1026856 (study PRJEB33269, sample SAMEA4719794) | human gut metagenome | biome: human-associated habitat; feature: organic feature; material: feces | place: Cameroon | collected 2013-10 ...
GCTAAGGGGACCCGGCTTGATTTCACACGGTCTCTACGTATGGCCTCCGTTGCCGGCCCTCCGGGGCCTCTGCTTGAACTGTAACTCTTTCTTTCAGCGGTCGCTGGATTCATGCGATGGTTTTCACGAGGCTTCGGATATCATCTTCCGTGAAGTGTTGGTCTTCTGCTACGCAGATGGCGTAACTCAGATTCGTGCTGAGACTGCTCCAGCTGGCGACGGAGATATCGTCTCCGTTTCCGCGGGTCTCGACGAAGCGATCGCCGATCTCCAGCGTCTTCTTCTGTGCGTAGCTGTTGTAATCACCGCTGATATCGCCGGCGTCACGGCTCTTTCGGATACGGAAGCCCTCCTTCCCGTCGGCATCCTGATAGATGATCTCGAGCATTTCGCCCTGCATCGAGCGGTAGATCCGGTGATTGAAGCCCTGATAGCTTTCCGGGAGCTCAATCTCTATGCCGGCGTCGGCTTCCGCCTCTTCCAGGGAATCGAACTCGCTCCATGGGTTTGCAATCTGCATGCTCATCGGTGCATCCGAGGAAGCCGCCTCTGGTGTGGCACCGGTTTCCGTCACCGAGGATTTCATCCGCGCGCGACCATCCACTTCATTCGTGCCCTGATCTGCATACGGAGCCGCTTCCGCCGCCATCTCCGGTTCATTTTCCGCTGCGGCGACGCCCGGATCTGCGCCGGTTTCCATCCTCGAGGACCTTCCCATCGCAGCTGCGCCTGCAGAATCCTGATCGGCACCGGTGGCTGCTCCTTCGGCTTCACCATCGATCGCCCTCGCCCTATCTGTCCCACCGGTGACGAACGCGACCGGTGCCATCGAGTTACTGGCTTTTTCTGTCTTCATATACGCTCCAAATCCGATCACAAGGACCGCAGCGGCAGCGATGATCCCCATCGGCTTCCAGCGCTTCTGCGGCTTCATATAGAGGACCTTCGGCTCCGAATGGTGATCTTCATCCGGCACGTCCGTTTTCGTTTTCTCGACGTCCGCGTGCTTCATTGGCACGATCGTCTCCGACTTCACAGCTTCTTCCGAAGCCGCGCTGTGTTCTGTATTTTCCGGGGCAGCCTCCGCGATAAAGTGATCATCGATCTCCGTCATCGCGTGCAGGAGCTGCCGCGCTTTTTCTTCTCTCGTTACCATGAGATGCCTTCCTTTTCCAACTCGGCCATGAGCTGTGCACGCATGCGGCTCAGGGTCATCTTGACCTTGCTTTCCGTAAAGCCATAGTCAGCGGCGATTTCCTTTATTTCCGAAAGGTACCAGTAGCGGCGGACGAAAAGTTTCCGGTTCTCCGGCTTCTGATGTTCCAGAAAACGGTTGATACATTCGGTCAATGTCAACTGTTCCGGAAGCTGATCCGGCTGTCCCGCCCGGGTGTCAGCCACGCACTCTGCGAGCTCATCGAGTGCCGCTGCGGTTTCGCCCCGACCACGCTTATCTGCATGGGCATGCTCCCAGCGATTCAGCGCCAGATTCCGGGTGATCTTTCCGAGGAAGGTCCGGAGCATCGCCGGCCGTTTCGGTGGAATCGCACCCCAGGCCCGGAGCCAGGTGTCGTTTACACACTCCTCGCTGTCCTCGTGACTGTACAGTATGTTCATCGCGACCGTATGGCAGTACTTTCCGTATTTTTCATTCGTTGCGCTGATCGCGCTTTCCGACCTTGCGAAGTAAAGGTCGAGGATATCCTGATCGTTCATGTTGTGTCCTCTGTTCTGTCCTTTCATCTATATACACCGGGAAGATGGGACGGCGTCACAAAAATCTTATAAAATCATGTGCTGATCCTCAGAGCGTTCATGATCTCCCAGATAACGGCTCTTCCTTATAGACTATTTTACCCGATACTGTCGGATCAGGCATCTGAAATCGGTGTAGGAATCCTTACGATAGTATGAAAAAAGCCGCCGGGAAAACTCCCGACGACCTTCCATCATCACTCATTTCACTTATGCGCTATAGCGGTTGAGGTAGCCAGCGGCACCCGTTACCTTACCTGCCGCCGCATCATGTGCTTTCTGTACGGAGTCACCCGCTGTACCCGTCGCGTCATCTGCAGTATTTTCTGCCTCGACAGCCGCCGCATCTGCACTGTAGCGGTTCAGATACCCATCTGCACCCGCTGTCTTACCGGCAGCGGCGTCATGCGCCTTCTGTACGGAATCAGCGTCACCACCCGCTTCTGTCTCTGCAGCAGCGGCTTCACTCTCCGTCTCCGTAGCTTCCGTCTCCGCGTCCGCCTCGCCTGCATAGCCGAAGGCCGACGGATCGACACCCGCGTCAGACATCGCCTGTGCAGCGGCATTCTTAATCGCCGTTGAAGTGATCGTCGCACCGGAAACCGCATCCACATTCAGACTGTTCTCCGCGACGATGGTACCCGGCAGTGCATCGATGGCCTTCGTTCCGATATCCGGCGTCTCGTTCGCCTCGGTGACGGTCACACTGTAGATCTTATCCTGAGAAAACGCGATCTCCACCTTCACCGGACCTTCCATACCCTGTGCACTACCACTTGCAACGATCGCATCCTTCGGAATCGCATTCGCATTTCTGGACTGCATACCCGTTGCAACCGCAGCGATGATACCAGCACCGATGACCACCAGTGAAATTACATTTGTATTCTTCTTCATTTCTTTTTCCCTTCAACCGTGCCCAGTGACAGTTGTGGCACTTATGTCAAATCATTCACATATTATAACACAGGCCTGTAGCGGCAACAAGTCGCAAAAAGCGCCCCTCACGGGACGCTTCCAGCGGATAAAACATTGTCTTATGTTGTATATGTCAAACGGGGAACCGCCCCGATATGACTGAGTTTACTCGACATCCTGGATGGCCTCATAGCCTTCCTCGCCGGTACGTACCTTGACGGCACGCATCACATTGTAAACGAAGATCTTGCCATCGCCGATGTGACCGGTATAGAGTGTCTTTTTTGCAGTTTCGATGACGTGGTCGACCGGAATCTTCGACACGATGACCTCGACCTTGATCTTCGGGATCAGCGTGGAATCGACGGTTACACCACGGTACTTCTCCTGCGAACCACGCTGGAGACCGGAGCCCATGACCTGCGTCACGGTCATACCGGTGACACCGAGGCTGTTCAGTGCTCTCTTCAGCGCATCGAAGCTGGAGAGACGGCAGATGATGGATACCTTATGCATATCCGTGATATACGGTGTGACCACACCCGGCTCTCTAGTGGCGGTCGTGGTTTCCGCTACCTCCGTCACCTTGATGGCCGCGTTCTTCTGGGCGTCCGACGCCTTCTCATACTCATTTTCACCGAGATCGGTATTCTCGTTTGCCTCGACCGTCATGTCAGTGACATCCGTGATTGAGAAACCGGAGTATGCAGAGGTCAAGCCGTGCTCATGCACATCGAGGCCATCGATTTCGATCTTCGCCGGTACACGGAGGCCGATGGTCTTATCGATGATCTTAAAGACGATAAACATGGTGATGAGTGTGTACGCCGCGATGCCGATGACACCGAGCACCTGTACACCGAGCTGTGCGAGTCCGCCGCCGTAGAAGAGGCCGACACCGACACCATCTGCACCGGTGGAGAACAGGCCGACGGCGATGGTACCCCACATACCGTTTACCATATGGACGGATACGGCACCGACCGGATCATCGATCTTCGCCTTGTTATCGAAAAACTCAACCGACAGTACGACGAGGATACCAGCGACGAGGCCAATGAAGAAGGCCCCTACCGGAGTGACGCAGTCGCAAGGTGCGGTGATGGCCACGAGGCCTGCGAGTGCACCATTGAAGGTCATCGATACATCCGGCTTACCATAGCGGATCCAGGTAAAGATCATGGTGGTGACGGTCGCGACAGCAGCGGCCAAGTTCGTCGTCATAAATGCAGTGGCCGCGGTGATGGCATTGTCCTCGGTCGCCATCGCAGCGGTGGAGCCACCATTGAAACCGAACCAGCAGAACCAGAGAATAAATACACCGAGTGCAGCGGCCAGCATGTTGTGGCCCGGGATCGCACGTGCCTTTCCGTTCCGGTCATACTTTCCGATACGAGGTCCGAGCATCCATGCACCGAGGCAGGCGATCAGTCCGCCGGTCATATGAACCGCTGCAGAACCTGCGAAATCGTGGAAGCCTATGGCACTCAGCCATCCACCGCCCCATACCCAGTGGCCTTCGATCGGGTAGATGATCAGGGAGATGACCGCGGAGTATACACAGTAGGCCTTGAAGTTGGTTCGCTCGGCCATGGAGCCGGAAACGATGGTGGCAGCCGTTGCGCAGAAGACCGTCTCGAAGATCACGTAGCACCAGAGCGGCATGTTCTGCGGTACCACGGAATTCGCGGCGGTGTAGCTTCCCCGGATCAGCGGATCGAAGCCTCCGACCAGTGGACCGGTGCCGGCGAACATCAGACCGAAGCCGATCAGCCAGAAACACGGTGTACCGATACAGAAATCCATCATGTTTTTCATGAGGATATTGCCGGTATTCTTCGCGCGGGTGAGACCTGCTTCACATAGTGCGAAGCCTGCCTGCATGAAGTAGATGAGTGCGGTTGCGATCAGCACCCAGGTAACGGTAGACAAACTGATTTCCATAACTCTCCTCCTTTAGGTATAGCAAAAGGGCGTCTGGAAAATCCAGACGCCCTTGCCCATGGACGGTATTATAGTTATAGCTCGACGCGAAGTCCACTAATTTTTAGTTATATCTGAAATAAAAATATACTGCCAACCCGTCGGGCCCCTGAGCGAACTTAAAGAGCGTCCCTTTCGGAACGCTCTTCGATCACCATAATGGCATTTATCAGTTGAAGTACTCCTTCGCTGCGCGGAAAAGACCCATATCATAGTTACCAGGAACGTTCTTATACAGTCCGCTGCCCCAGCGCTCTGTGTGACCCATCTTACCGAGGACACGACCATCCGGCGAGGTGATACCCTCGACCGCATAGTAGGAGCCGTTCGGGTTGTACTGGATATCCATGGTCGGATGACCCTCGAGATCCACGTACTGCGTCGCGATCTGACCGTTCTCGACGAGCTGCTGGAAAAGTGCCGGCTCACAGAGGAAGCGGCCCTCACCGTGGGAGATCGGTACGCTGTAGATGTCGCCCGGCTGGCTGTCTGCGAGCCATGGAGACATGTTCGAAGCGACACGGATGTTGACGATCTTCGACTGGTGACGTCCGATCGTGTTGAAGGTCAGGGTCGGACAGTGCTCATCGGTATCACGGATCTCACCGTACGGTACGAGACCGAGCTTAATGAGGGCCTGGAAGCCGTTGCAGATACCGAGCATGAGACCATCGCGCTTGTTCAGCATATCCATGGTTGCGTTCTTCACGGCCTCGTTCCGGAAGAAGGAGGTGATGAACTTCGCAGAGCCGTCCGGCTCGTCACCACCGGAGAAACCACCCGGGATGAAGATCATCTGCGACTCGGCGATCCGCTTCGCTACCTGCTCGACGGAATCACTGATGTCCTGCTTCGTCATATTGCGTACGACGATGATCTCCGGCTCGAGTCCGGCGTCGGCGCAGGCCTTCGCAGAATCATACTCACAGTTGTTGCCCGGGAAGACCGGAATCAGGACATGCGGCTTCTCCACCTGGATGGCCGGAGCGACCCACTCCTCTTCCGTGTAATCCGGAATCGTAACGTCTGCAGCACTCTCCTCGCTGTCCTTATCGAGGTTCATATTGCAGGTAAAGACCTTCTCGAGCTTATCCTCATAGGATGCCTCGAGGTCAGCGAGCTTCAGGGTCTCGTCGTTGTAACGGATCTCTGCATTGTCCGTCGTGACACCGAGGTCTGCCACGATGATGTTCGCAGCCTTCACAGCCGTATCGTTATAGATCGCATCACGGTCTGCTGCGTCACGGAGCTCCAGAAGGAAGCTGCCGTACTGATAGCCGAAGATGTCCTCGACGCTCAGGCTCGGTGCGAAATCGAAGCCGATGTCGTTACCCATGCACTGCTTCAGTACCGCCTCTGCGGCACCACCGTAGGTCGGGGTGTAGATGGACGCGAGCTTACCGTCGAGTACGAGCTTGTGTACGTACGCGAACAGGGCGAGGAGGGACTCCTTCACCGGAAGCTCGTCACGGTACTGCGGCTTCAGCCAGAGTACCGGATGACCGGCTGCCTTATACTCCGGGCTCACGATGTTCTTCGCATCCTCTGTGGTGATGGCGAAGGAAACGAGCGTAGGCGGAACATCGAGCTTCTCGAAGGTACCGGACATGGAGTCCTTACCACCGATCGCGGCGATGCCGAGGTCGAGCTGTGCGTTAAATGCACCGAGCAGTGCCTCAAGTGGCTGTCCCCAGCGCTCCGGCTCACGACCTGGCTTACCGAAGTACTCCTGGAAGGTGAGGTAGGTATCCTCGAAGCCGGCACCGGTGGCGATCAGCTTCGCTGCGGACTCAACGACCGCGAGGTAGGCACCCTTGTAGCAGTTCTTCTCAGTGATAAACGGGTTATATCCATAGGCCATGACGGAGCTGTCATCGGTGTGGCCTTTTTCGACGGAAATCTTCGCTGCCATCGCCTGTACCGGTGTGCGCTGATTCTTACCGCCGAACGGCATCAGCACGGTACCGGCACCGATGGTGGAGTCGAAACGCTCGCTGAGTCCACGCTTGCTGACGACGTTGAGATCCTCGGCCAGAGCTTCATAGTTCTCGGCGAAGCTGCCCTTCACCTCACGGGCAATGCTTCCGCCCGCCGCGGTCTTCACGCTAATGTGCTTCTCGGCACCGTTACTGTTCAGGAAGTCTCTCGAAAGATCGATGACGTTCTTTCCGTTCCAGTGTGCGACGAGACGATTGGTATCGGTGACATCTGCCACGTGCGTCGCCTCGAGGTTCTCCTCATGTGCGAGTGCGAGGAAACGCTCCATATCCTCCGGAGCGACAACCACGGCCATACGCTCCTGAGACTCGGAGATCGCAAGCTCTGTGCCATCGAGACCGGCATACTTCTTCGGAACCTTATCGAGATTGATGTCAAGACCATCCGCGAGCTCACCGATGGCAACGGATACACCGCCGGCACCGAAGTCGTTGCAGCGCTTGATCAGCTTACTTGCCTCCGGATTACGGAAGAGACGCTGCAGCTTACGCTCCTCAGGTGCATTACCCTTCTGTACTTCTGCGCCGTCCTTCTCGAGGGACTCGACGTTGTGGGACTTGGAGGAACCGGTGGCACCGCCGATACCATCACGGCCGGTACGACCGCCGAGGAGGATGACGACATCACCCGGCGCCGGAACCTCACGACGTACGTTCTCTGCCGGTGCGGCTGCGACGACGGCACCGATCTCCATACGCTTTGCGACATAGCCCGGATGATAGATCTCATCGACGAGGCCGGTCGCGAGGCCGATCTGGTTACCATAGCTGGAGTAACCATTGGCCGCGGTCGTCACGAGCTTACGCTGTGGCAGCTTGCCCTTCATGGTCTCCTGTACCGGCACGGTCGGATCACCGGCACCGGTCACACGCATCGCCTGATATACATAGCTTCTGCCGGACAGCGGATCACGGATCGCGCCACCGATGCAGGTAGCCGCACCACCAAACGGCTCGATCTCGGTCGGGTGGTTGTGGGTCTCGTTTTTAAAGAGCAGGAGCCAGTCCTGATCCTCGCCATCGACCTTTACGGTGATCTTTACGGTGCAGGCATTGATCTCCTCCGACTCATCGAGCTTCTGGAGCTTTCCTTCTTTCTTCAGCACCTTCGCAGCGAGGGTTCCGATATCCATGAGGTTGATCGGCTTCGTGCGGTTCAGCTCCTTACGGGCTGCGATGTAACGATCCCAGGCCTTCTGAAGCTCCGGATCGGCGAAATCCACCTGATCGATCGTGGTCAGGAAGGTGGTATGACGGCAGTGATCGGACCAGTAGGTATCGATCATACGGATTTCCGTGATGCTCGGATCACGATGCTCGGACTTGAAGTAATCACGGCAGAACTCGAGATCATCGAGGTCCATCGCGAGGCCCTTCTCCTGACGGAAGGCATCAAGCGCCTCATTCGGTGCATCGATGAAGCCGGTGAGGGTCTCAACCTCGGTCGGGATCTCATACTTCACATCGAGGGTCGCATAGGTATCGAGGGACGCCTCTCTCGACTCCACCGGGTTGATGACATACTTCTTGATTTCTGCGATCTCGTCCGCGCTCAGATCGCCGTAGAGGAGGTACACCTTTGCGGAACGTACCTTCGGACGCTCACCCTGGGTGAGGATCTGGATGCACTGTGCGGCAGAGTCTGCGCGCTGGTCGAACTGACCCGGCAGGAACTCAACGGCGAAGACATACGCACCGTCCTGCTTCGGGAGCTCAGTCGATACATCATCGAGCTGCGGCTCGCTGAGCACGAGCTGTACAGCCTTATCAAAGGTCTCCTGGTCCAGTCCCTCGACGTCGTAACGGTTCAGAAGCCGTACGTCCGTGAGGTTCCTGATCAGCAGGATGTGACGGATATCATGGCGGAGTCCCTGTGCCTCGTGGCGGAGACCCTGCTTCTTCTCAACATAAATTCTATTTACCATGGATCGTAATCCTCCTGGATATATGCAGTCCGGTTCCATCGCTGGAACCGGGATGATCAGTTATAGCGAAATACAGTAGGTATATCCTGTCAGCGGGAAATGATCATAGCGGATATCGGCGCACCGCGACGATGATCAGTTCAGCGCCTTCAGTGCACGCTGTCCGATGTCCTTCCGCATGTGCATCTTCTCGAAACTTACCTTCGCTGCACTTGCGTAGGCCTTCTCGATGGCCTCCTTCAGGGTCGGCGCAGTCTCGACGACGCCGAGCACACGACCGCCGTGGGTATAGAGCTTTCCATCGCGGAGGTCTGCACCTGCGACATAGACATTGTCCACCTGATCGACGCCCGTGATCTCGAAGCCGGACTCGTAAGCCACCGGATATCCGCCGGATGCCTCGATGATACAGCAGGCGGATTCATCCTTCCACTTCACCTCGACGTCGGCAAGGCGACCCTCGGTGACGGCCTGCATGATGGTCAGCAGGTCGGAATCCAGCAGCGGCAGTACGACCTGCGCCTCCGGATCGCCGAAGCGGCAGTTGTACTCGATGACCTTCGGGCCATCCTTCGTCAGCATGAGGCCGAAGTAGAGGCAGCCCTTGAAGGTGCGGCCCTCGCTCTTCATCGCTTCGATGGTCGGCTTGAAGATGGTCTCCATGCAGACATCAGCGATTTCCTTCGTGTAGTACGGGTTCGGTGCGATGGTGCCCATACCGCCGGTATTGAGGCCCTCATCGTTGTCGTTGGCACGCTTGTGATCCATGGAGCTGATCATCGGCACGACGACATTACCGTCGGTGAAGCTGAGGACAGAGACCTCCGGACCCTCGAGGTACTCCTCGATGACGATCTGATCGCCGGAGTGGCCGAACTTGTGCTCTGCCATGATGGTCTTGATGCCCTCGATCGCCTCTTCACGGGTCATCGCGATGATGACGCCCTTTCCGAGTGCGAGTCCGTCCGCCTTGATGACGGTCGGGATCGGGCAGGTCTCGACATACGCCTCTGCAGCGTGAATATCAGTGAATACCTCATAGCCCGCGGTCGGGATGTGGTACTTCTTCATCAGGTTCTTCGAGAATACCTTCGAACCCTCGATGATGGCTGCCTTGCCCTCCGGTCCGAAGGCCGGGATACCGGCTGCCTCGAGTGCATCGACCATGCCCGCAACGAGCGGGTCGTCCGGTGCGACGACCACATAATCCAGCTTCTGCTCGACGGCGAACTTTACGACGCCCTCGACATCGGTTGCCTTGATCTCCGGTACGCACTCGGCGTCTCTTGCGATACCGCCGTTGCCAGGGATCGCATAGAGCTTCTCGACTGAAGGATTCTTCCTGATTGCTTTGATGATGGCATGCTCACGTCCACCACCACCTACGACGCCAATTCTCATCGTTTATGCCTCCTGTTCACTCTTCTGTTGACGGATTTCCTTACTCATCAGCTCGGCGGCAGCCGGCAGAAGCTTCCACTCCGCCTGCTCCATCACGCGCTTCTGAAGGATCTCCGGTGTATCGCCCTCCTCGATGGCGACGGCCTTCTGAAGAAGGATACGTCCGCCATCCGGAATTTCGTTTACGAGATGTACGGTTGCACCGGTCACCTTGACACCGTAGGCGAGTGCGGCCTCATGCGGGCGAAGCCCGTACATGCCCTTGCCGCAAAAGCTCGGGATCAGGGACGGATGGATGTTGATGATGCGATCCGCATACGCATGGATGAAATCCGGGCCCAGGATCGTCAGATAGCCTGCCAGGATGACGAGGTCAATGCGGTGGGCCTTCAGGGTTTCGATCAGCTTCGGCTCATCCTTATGCACGACCGTATGCTCGATGCCGGCCTTCTCTGCACGTTCCAGCGCATAGATCCCCTCACGGGAGCCGACGACGAGGACGATCTCGCCATCCGGGATCTCACCACGATGCTGTGCATCGATCAGTGCCTGGAGGTTGGTACCACCACCGCTGACCAGCACGGCAATTCTAGTTATATTCTTCATTATGTTTTCCCCAGTGTGATTAATGGTGGAACAGTCTCATACCGGTAAAGCACAGTACCATACCGTACTTATCCGCGGTCTCGATGACGTTGTCGTCACGGATGGATCCGCCCGGCTCTGCGATGTAGCTGACACCGGACTTCCGTGCACGCTCGACATTATCGCCGAACGGGAAGAACGCGTCGGAGCCGAGGGCCGTTCCGGTCAGTGTTGCGAGGTAGGCCTTCTGCTCTGCTCTCGTAAATGGAGCCGGCTGCTCGGTGAAGTACTGCTGCCATGCGCCATCCTTCAGGACATCGTCACACTCCTCGGAGAGGTATACATCGATGACATTGTCACGATCGGCACGACGGAGGCCTTCCTTGAACGGAAGGTTCAGAACGCGGTCGGTCTGACGAAGGTGCCAGTGATCGGCCTTATCGCCTGCAAGACGTGTGCAATGTACTCTGGACTGCTGTCCGGCACCGACACCGATGGCCTGACCGTCTTCTGCATACGCTACGGAGTTGGACTGCGTGTACTTGATGGTGATGAGGGCGATGGTCATGTTGAGACGCGCCTCCTCGGTGAGCTCCTTGTTCTGGCTCACGATGTTTGCGAAGGCCTCATCGGTCACCTTGTACTCGTTACGACCCTGCTCGAAGGTCACACCGAATACCTGCTTGTGCTCGACCGGATCCGGGCGGTAGCTCGGGTCGATCTTGATGACGTTATAGTTACCCTTCTTCTTCGTCTTCAGGATCTCGAGTGCTTCCTCCGTATAGTCCGGGGCAATGACGCCATCGGACACTTCGCGGTGGATGATGCGTGCGGTCGTCGCATCACAGGTATCCGACAGGGCGATGAAGTCACCGTAAGAAGACATACGATCGACACCACGTGCTCTCGCATATGCACAGGCCAGCGGAGACTCGTCGAGCCCCTCGATATCATCTACGAAGCAGGCCTTCTTCAGCTTGTCGGAAAGCTTCCGTCCGATCGAGGCACCGGAAGGGGAAACGTGCTTGAAGGAAGCGGCGGCAACCATGCCGGTGGCTTCCTTGAGATCGGAAACCAGCTGCCAGCTGTTCAGTGCATCGAGGAAGTTGATATAGCCAGGACGGCCATTCAGAATCTCGATCGGAAGATCAGAACCGTCGTGCATGTAGATCTTCGCCGGCTTCTGATTCGGGTTCATACCATACTTTAATTCAAACTCTTTCATCGCTGCCCTCTCCTCTTATGCGTTCACCTGAGTGAACTTGTTGATCATTCTGTTCGTTACGCTGCCGTCCACGACATTGATATAGCGTACGTACATGGAAATCTTATTATCCTCGTTCAGGCTGTTCCAGATCGCCTCTGCGAACTCGTCTGCGCTGTTCGGAATTGCGACACGCTCCGGCTCACCCTCGAAGGTCGGAATCGGATTGCCGTTCTGCTTGTAGGTGTGGATGAAGTGGCCGAGGCCGTTCTGCAGCCTGTAGCTGTAGGTGTAACGTGCACAGTCTGTGCCCTCTGCGTCCTGGGACTTGAGAATCGACATCTTATAGCGGTCGGAATCATCGAGCATCACGAGGCCGCTGATACGCGGTGTCCAGTTCGGACCGTCCGGCTCGAACTCGCGGGTCTCAAGGGCCTCCTCGAAGGTGTTGCCATCCTTCAGGAAATCATAGATGGTGTCCGTCTGATCACCATTGGTCACGATCAGGTTATCACCGATCTTACGGATCGGGCTGTAGATGATGAGGCTCGGGTCCTCGACCTTGCTGGCGTCTGCCGGGTAGATGGTGACGGTGTCACCATCCTCGATAAATACGCGGTTTCTGGAGTTTGCGCTACGACCCATGATGAAGTAAGCGATGGCGATGGACTGTCCATCCGCGGACTTGCCGATCACGATGCCACGGCCAGGGTACTCGTTGTTCTTCAGCAGCTCTGGAAGCTGTGCTACATCATATGTTGCCATGTTTACTCTCCTTACTCTAAAACGACCTTATCGTCGGACTCGATGATCTCACCGAGGTGGTATGCCTCGACACCATTTGCACGAAGTACCTCGAGGGCAGCTGCCTCATCCTCCTTCGCTACGACAACGCTCATGCCGACACCCATGTTGTAGGTGTTGAACATATCGTGGGTAGACACATCGCCGGTCTTCTGGATCAGCTTGAAGATCGGAAGCACGCGTACGTCATCCATCTTGATCTTTGCACCGAGGCCATCCGGGATGGATCTCGGGATGTTCTCATAGAAACCACCGCCGGTGATGTGGCTGATGGCCTTTACCGTTACCTTCTCGAGCAGCTGAAGAACCGGCTTTACATAGATGACCGTCGGAGTCAGCAGGGTCTCACCGAGGGACTTGCCATCGAGCTCCTCGAGCGGCTTGCGAAGCTCCTCCTTCGTGATATGGTCAATGTCGAAGACTTTACGTACGAGTGAGAAACCGTTGGAGTGCACACCGGAGCTCGGAAGTGCGATTACGACATCGCCTGCCTTCATGGAGTTGTTGTCGATGACCTTGTCCTTATCGACGATACCGACAGAGAAACCGGCGAGATCGTACTCGTCCTCCGGATAGAAGCCCGGCATCTCGGCGGTCTCACCACCGATCAGCGCACTGTCACTCTGTACGCAGCCTTCGGCTACGCCCTTTACGATATCCGCGATCTTCTCCGGCACGTTCTTGCCGCAGGCGATGTAATCGAGGAAGAACAGTGGCTTCGCACCACAGCAGATGACATCGTTTACACACATCGCGACGCAGTCGATGCCGACGGTGTCATACTTCTCCATCAGGAAGGAAATCTTCAGCTTCGTGCCGACACCATCGGTACCGGATACGAGAATCGGGTGCTTGTAGCCCTCCGGAAGCTCGAACAGACCACCGAAGCCGCCGAGACCGGATGCCACACCCTCGGTCATGGTTCTTGCAACGTACTGCTTCATCAGCTCTACGGACTTGTAGCCGGCCGTGATATCAACACCTGCCTCCTTGTATGCCTCACTGTAGCTCTTTGTATTCATATCTAAACTCCTTTATCGTTTGATCGTAGTGATACTTTATAAATTTAAGCATTGGCCTCACTGTTCGGATTCCACTTCTTGTTCGGGTCATCCGTGTGTGCATCTCTCCAGGCCTTTGGAATCTTCTCTTCGAAACGATTCTTCTCGCTGACGCTTGGCAGCTCCGTTGAATACTGACCATTGAAGCATGCCGCACAGTAGCCTGCATTCGGATCATTCTTCGCGATGCGCAGCACATTCTCTACACTGAGGTATCCGAGCGAATCGACACCGATGATCTTCGCAATCTCATCGACGGTATGGTGGCAGGCGATCAGATTGTCCTGACTGTCGATATCGGTTCCATAGTAGCATGGGTACAGGAATGGCGGTGCGGATATACGCATGTGGATTTCCTTCGCGCCGGCCTCCCGCACGAGCTTGACGAGACGTGCGCTGGTGGTTCCACGTACGATGGAGTCATCGATCAGGACGACACGCTTGCCCTCGATTTCGGAGCGGATCGTGTTCAGCTTGATCTTGACGAGATTCTCACGCTCGGTCTGTCCCGGTGCGATGAAGGTTCGTCCGATGTACTTGTTTTTGATGAGACCGATACCATACGGGATACCGGACTTCCGGCTGTAGCCGACCGCGGCATCGAGGCCGGAGTCAGGCACGCCGATGACGACGTCTGCATCGACCGGATGCTCCTCTGCGAGGAATTCACCGGCACGCATTCTGGCATCGTGTACAGATGCACCATCGATGATGGAATCCGGACGTGCGAAATAGATATACTCGAAAACGCAGGTAGACGGCTTCACCGTCTTGCAGTGATCCTTGATGGAGCGGAGACCATTCTGGTCCATGACCATGATCTCACCCGGCTCGAGGTCACGCACCAGCTTCGCACCGACTGCGTCAAGTGCACAGGACTCGCTGGCAAATACGACCGAGCCGTCCTCGGTTTCACCATAGCAGAGCGGGCGGAAGCCGTGCGGATCACGTACGGCGATCAGCTTCGACGGTGACATGATGACCAGAGAGAAGGCACCGTGCAGCTTCCCTACAGAATTGGTCACCGCCTCTTCGATCGACTTCGTCTTCAGACGCTCACGCGTGATGACATAAGAGATCGCCTCGGTATCCGTGGTGGACTGGAAGATACAGCCATCCAGCTCGAGGTTACGGCGAAGCTCTGTGGAATTGACCAGATTTCCGTTATGACAGAGTGCCATACGGCCCTTCACATGATTTACGACGATCGGCTGGGCATTGATACGGTTTGTGATGCCGGAGGTGGAGTAACGCACGTGACCACAGGCCATCTGTCCGTCACCCAGACGATCCAGCTGATCCTTTGTCATCGCCTCGCTGACGAGACCGAGCTCACGATAGAAACGGAAGACACCCTCGTCGTTTACGACGATACCGGCCGATTCCTGGCCGCGGTGCTGTAACGCAAACAGCCCATAGTAGGTCAGTCTTGCAAGTGGCTTGGTGGTCTTCGAGTACATGCCAAATACGCCACACTCGTCATTAATTTTTCCCATAGATTCCCCTCATGATATATATAATTGCTGGTAGACAGTTACATTCACAGATCAGCTGTTAAACTGCGCCTCGATAGCGGCATTCTTCTCCAGGATATTCTGATGATTCTTGTCACGCTCATCCTGCAGCTTCTGTGCGAGTGCGGCATCTTCGATCGCCAACATCTCGATAGCGAGCAGTGCTGCGTTCTTTGCCGTGTTGACGCCGACCGTGGCAACCGGAATTCCAGGTGGCATCATGACCGTGGAAAGAAGTGCATCCATGCCCTCGAGTACCTTCGATGAACACGGAATACCGATCACCGGAAGTGTGGTATTCGCTGCGATGGCACCTGCGAGGTGAGCGGCCATGCCGGCAGCGGCGATGATGACACCGAAGCCATTTTCACATGCGGATTTCGAGAACTGTGCAGCCTCCTCCGGTGTTCTGTGGGCACTGTATACATGAACTTCAACAGGTACTCCATACTCCTTCAGTACACTGATGCCTTTTTCAACTACTGGAAGATCTGAATCACTTCCCATGATGATCGCAACTTTTTTCATGCAAACTCCTTTCCTGATCCGTGGAAGCACCGCTTCCGATATCACTCTGAATACGTCCGCCCGGAGGGCATCACAGTGAACTCATGCCAGAAGCGTGAGCCTGTAATCAACAACAAAAAGAGGGAGCAGCGCACGCTGTTCCCCCTTCTATCATTTTACGGTATTCGAATAAACGTCGTTATTAATTTCACAGCTTACACTAAGCCCGATGAATCCGGCCTGTCCTGAGAATCCGAGTGCACACATCGCTAAAAAGTGATTCGTATGTCTGTTTCCAGCCATGTGCTTCATCCCCAAATCCTTTCGCCCGAGAAACTTGTGAACAACGACAACAAAATTATATTAGATGCCGTCTGCTCCGTCAAGCTGTCACTTTGCCATTTTAAGAAGGATTTCGTTTGAACGGCTTATGAACTTTGCCATCTCATCTGCGCTCAGCGGGGACTGCTGCAGCTTCGCAAGATCGTACAGCTGCTCGGAGATCATATCGACGGTCTCCTTCGCTGCTTCGTCCGTACGATGCTCGATCAGATACTGTACCAGCGGATGTTCAGTATTGAGAATCAGGGTCTCATCGACCGGCATATCACCCATCGGCATACCGCTCATCGCATACATCTTCATCATGTCATTCATACGACGGCTCTCCTCGGAGATGGACAGCATCGCGGCGATGGAGGACTGTGTCAGCTTCTGAAGCTTTACCGTCAGCTTGTCCTTCTTCGATGCGGCACGGATCTCGGTTTCCAGATCCTTCTGCTGCTCGTCGAGGGTCTTCTGCTCATCCTCACTTACCGCTGCCTTGAACTCCTCACTGAGATCGGCATCGATTCTGCGGAAGTGAACGCCCTGATTCTTCGCCTCGAGCTCAGAGATGAACGGCTGATCGATGCGCTCCGGCAGGATGACGGCATCCTTACCTGCATTCTTAAACATCGCGATGTACTGACTCTGCTGAACCGGGTCGGTGACATAGTAGATGACCTTGTTCTTTTCCGCCTTGTCACTGTTTTCTGCCGTCTTCGCTGTATCTTCCGTGGAAGCAGTCGTCTCGTCTGCAGTGCTGTTCTCAGCATTGGCCTTCTCTGTGGCTTCGTCGACGTCACTCTTCTCGACCTCGAGGCACTCCGGCAGGGCGAGGAACTTACCGTTGATGTCCTTGAAGAGGATGTAATCGGTCATCTTCTTACAGAACTTGTCGTCGCGGAGGCAGCCATACTTGATGAATGGTGCGATATCGTCCCAGTACTTCTCGTAGTTCTCACGATCGGTCTTGCAGAGGCCGGAGAGCTTATCAGCGACCTTCTTCGTGATGTAATCCTGGATCTTCTTTACGAAACCGTCGTTCTGAAGCTGGGATCTCGATACGTTCAGCGGCAGATCCGGACAGTCGATGACGCCCTTCAGGAGCATCAGATACTCCGGGATGACCTCCTTGATGTTGTCTGCGACGAAGACCTGATTGTTATAGAGTTTGATGGTACCCTCGGCAGACTCATACTCCATATTGATCTTCGGGAAGTAGAGGATGCCCTTCAGGTTGTACGGGTAGTCCATGTTCAGGTGGATCCAGAACAGCGGCTCCTTATAGTCGCGGAATACCTTATGATAGAAGTCGATGTACTCTTCCTTCGTGCACTCGGACGGTGTCTTGCCCCAGAGCGGATGCGTATCGTTCAGAAGCTGCGGACGCTTCTCGATCTTCAGCTTCGCCGGTGTTTTCGTTTCCTTGCCTTCCGCGTCCTTCTCGACCTTCTCCGGGATCTCCTCTACGACGACATCACCGTCCTTCTTCTGATCCGCCTGGATGGTTTCGGTTTCCTTCGGGAGCTTCGTGATATAGATCTCTACCGGCATAAAGGAGCAGTACTTCTCGATGATCTCACGCATCTCCCACTCGTTATCGTACTTGAGACAGTCATCGTTCAGGTGGAGGGTGATGGTGGTACCGATGGTCTTCTTGTCGCCGTCGGTCATCTCATACTCGGTGCCGCCGTTGCAGCTCCAGTGAATCGGCGTTGCATCCTGCTTATAGGACAGGGTGTCGATGTCGACCTGATCTGCAACCATGAAGACACTGTAGAAGCCGAGACCGAAGTGGCCGATGATCTGATCATCGTTGGCCTTATCCTTATACTTGTTGATGAAGTCGGTCGCACCGGAGAAGGCGATCTGATTGATGTACTTCTCGACCTCCTCTGCCGTCATACCGATACCGTTATCCTGGAAGGTGACGGTCTTATGCTCGGAATCGACGATCACATCCACTCTGCCCTTATAGTCCGCCGGCTTCGTCCACTCACCGATGAGACTCAGCTTCTCCAGCTTCGTGATCGCGTCACATGCGTTTGAGATCTCCTCACGTACGAAGATGTCCTGATCGGAATACATCCACTTCTTGATGATCGGGAATATGTTTTCAGAATTGATTGAAAGTGTACCCTTCTGTGCCATAACATTTACCTCTTATCGTATGTAGATTTCATCCTGTACCGTCAGGCTTCGTGTACGGCAGCCGTGTGGCCGCTACAGGAAGGGCGATACAGATGATGTATTTTATTCACAACGGAAAGAAGTATAACACCGATGTTAGCACTCTACAAGTGATACTGCTAACAATTCATAGATAATTCATAATTCGAGGAATTAAAAAAGGCCCCATCACTGGGGCCTGAAGTGTGGAACTGCGGGGACTCGAACCCGGGACCGATCGGTTATGAGCCGACTGCTCTAACCAGCTGAGCTACAGTTCCATCTTATATAAATATCGGGGAATCGATATTTATCAGTTTAAAAAAGCCTTAGCTTCGGAAAGCTAAGGCTGAAAGCCGGGATTCGGACTCGAACCGAAGACCTACTGATTACAAATCAGTTGCTCTACCAACTGAGCTATACCGGCACAACTCCCCCAGTCGGACTCGAACCAACGACACCGCGGTTAACAGCCGCGTGCTCTACCGACTGAGCTATGGAGGAATAGCTGCCCCGCGAAGGGAACAATTTTTATAAATCGTGCCTTGAAAACTATATACCGCTCATATATTTTATTCTGTAGATAAAACATCAAAACCTACCAGTCACATTGGATAAGCCCTCGACCTATTAGTAACTATCACCTGAATGCTTTA
>ERZ1026856.743-NODE-743-length-18774-cov-5.018270_pt1 | contig 18774 bp, 12 predicted proteins | sample MGYA00380158_ERZ1026856 | MGnify/ENA primary metagenome ERZ1026856 (study PRJEB33269, sample SAMEA4719794) | human gut metagenome | biome: human-associated habitat; feature: organic feature; material: feces | place: Cameroon | collected 2013-10 ...
CCAAAACAGGATGCCTACTTTTAAAAGTGTCCTTGACAAGGGGTACACTTCATTTCAATCGATTTTATAGGCATGATGTCCATGAATCGGGGACATCATGCCTACGGTTCAACTGGAATTTGAGTCATTTCCGTAGGCATGATGAAGATTTAAAGCGCTTACCGTGCCTGCAGTTGAACATTCCTAAGCAAAAAGCATGTCATATTGATATGCTGAATATATCAAATATACAGTTTACATATAATATGAAGCGACTACAATAAGCATCGAGATGAGAGGCGTTTATGCTGTCTATGATCTTTCCAAAAGAAGATAAGTCAGAGCTTTTGAGAGGTGTTTATGATGTCTACAATTTTTCCGAGAGAAGATAAGTCCGAGCTTTTATTTCAGAAGATTCTGGAGGACGAGGATGCCTGTGCGCGGCTGTCCGAGACGTTTTACGGGGCAATCGATCCGGATCAGACGATGGTGGGCGGTTATCTGAAGCCACAGGAGTTTGCGAAGGCGCTGTTTGATGCCTACACGAACCGGGATCTGTCGGCGCTTCTGATGGCACTGACGCAGAACAGTATGTTTGATCTGCTGCGGAACGCCTATCTTGCGCCGTTCCGCTTCAACGAGGATGGGAAGGAGAATCCGATCATTCTGACGGATGACGACGGAAATCTCCGAAAGGATCTCGATGTGAAGGTGCCAGAGGCGGATTACGAGCGGTTCCATCGGGAGTTCCGGCACATGGAGGACTGTAAGATGTACCTCGCCCATGGCTGCCGACTGAACCACGCCTACGACGAAGATACCATGGATGTCGTCGAGCGGAAGTCCTTCGATCACTATGGCGTGCTCCTAATCTATGATCTGCCGGATACGGTGAAGCAGCAGGAGACCGAAGCCCAGGCCTACGCGGCGGTGCTCGATATCGTGCTGAAGCTTCAGAAGGAGCTGCCGACGGCCACGGTGTATTATGGTCAGGATGTCGTGAAGGAGGGAGCGCGCGGCTATGATGAGCTCGGCGTGTTCCTTCACAGGCACCTTCTGAAGAAGAACTTCGACCGGAATCTCGCGACCGTTACGAAGATTCTGCATGGCTGAAATACGTTGACCGTTACGAAGATTCTGCATGACTGAAATACGTTGACTGTTACAAAGATTCTGCATGGCTGAAATACGGCGACCGTTCAGTGAAAGAGCGTCGAATGGCCTGTTGCCACTGGGGTTTCTCGTCGCACGGCACTTCGCCTGCCGACCGCCGGCGCCCTGCGTGAACAGCTGCAACATATGAAAAGAGGCATCAGAGATGGAACTGGAAGCTGCTTTACAAAATCATATGGAGGTGCACTGGATGGAGTACACCGCGGATGACGCGGACATCCCCATCACAGAGGCGAGCCTGATCGAGAAGTCGGCCATCATCGGTCGCTGCGGGCTCGAGCTTCTGTCCTGCGGCACCGGTGCGTGGCGAGTACGGAGCTCGATGAACACGCTGTCGCGAGAGCTCGGGGTGACCTGCACTGTAGACATTGGCCTCATGTCGCTCACGTATAACTGCTTCGACGGCGAGGAGTGCGTGTCGCAGTCGCTCTGCCTCTCGAACACGGGCGTCAATACCTCGAAGCTCAATCGTCTCGAGCATTTCGTCGTGGATTTCCCGACGAAGGGCATCTACCGGACCGGTGCAGAGCTTCACGCGGAGCTCGATGAGATCGAGCACATCCATGCCCTCTACAGTCCAGCGAAGCTCGGTCTCGCGGCGGCCCTCGCGTGTGGCGGATTCACCTTCCTGCTGGGCGGCGGTCTGCCGGAGATGCTGCTCGCCTTCTGTGGCGCAGGCATCGGCAACGCGGTCCGCTGCAAGCTGATCAGGCATCACTACACGCTCTTCATGAACGTGGCGGTCTCGGTCGCGGCTGCTTGCCTGACCTATACGATTCTTCTTCGGCTCGCCCAGCTGCTGTTCGGCCTCGCGCCGATCCATGAGGCCGGCTATATCTGCGCGATGCTCTTCATCATCCCGGGCTTCCCGTTCATCACGAGCGGCATAGACCTCGCGAAGCTCGACCTCCGTAGTGGCCTTGAGCGTATGAGCTACGCGCTTATCATAATCCTCGTTGCGACCCTGTCCGCCTGGATCATGGCCCTCCTGTTTCATCTCTGTCCCCTCGATTTCATGCCGCTCGGGCTCAATGCAGGCGAGCTGATCGTCTGTCGCCTGCTCGCAAGCTTCTGTGGCGTCTTCGGGTTCTCCATCATGTTCAACAGCCCGCTGCCACTGGCCGCAACCGCTGCCTGCATCGGTGCCATCGCGAACACCTTCCGGCTCGAGCTCGTGGACTTCGCCGCGATCCCACCGGCGGCAGCCGCCTTCTGCGGTGCTGCGCTGTCTGGACTCCTCGCCTCCTTCCTGAAGACCCGCGTCGGCTACCCGCGCATCGCGCTCACCGTGCCGGCGATCGTCATCATGGTGCCAGGGCTCTACTTCTATAAAGGCATCTACAACCTCGGCATCATGTCCCTCGGGGATGCCGCCTCCTGGCTTGCGTCCGCGCTCCTCATCGTCACGGCGCTGCCGCTCGGCCTCATCTTCGCACGTATCCTGAGTGATCGCTCTTTCCGCTACTGCACGTAAACAATTTCACACTGACAAAAGGACCTCCTGCTTAAGGGGGTCCTTTTGTATATGATCACGAAATTTTAAAGCGGATCTCCCGGTAAAATGCTTTCTCCGGGGTGGTGAGCGTCATCCGTTCCGGGAGGAGATGACTGACATCCGGGATGTCCTGTGCTTCGAGGGCGATGTGGGAGCTCGGGGTCGGCAGGAAGCCGCCGGAGTAGAGCACGAGGGCCGTGGCGTCGGTCATCATGGTCATCTGATGCCCGGAAACCGGAAACCGGGTCCCGCAGTGTACAGGCCTTTTTCAGTGGCTCTTCATGGCGGACACCACGGAGATGACGGCGGAGATCGGCACGCGTGAGGATATAGGCGTTATTAAAACCGAGCCCCGTTTGGAACTGCTCGATCGACGTCCGGTCGCGCAGGATCTCTGAATCGAGCATGTGCCGGAGCGACACCGGTACGCGGAAGTCAAAGGCCGTGCCGGCCACCGGGATTACATCTGCCGGCAGGCTCGCGGCATCGTTCAGCACCACATTATTCGCGGCGATCTCGAGCTCCTGCCGGAGCCCGGCACCGATTTCCGGCACCCATTCGCTCCCGGCGAGGTTCCAGTAGGTATGGTTCGAGAGATTCACATAGGTCGGCTGATCGCTTTCGGCACGATACTCGATGCGGATCCAGTTCGTATCCTCGATGATATAGGACACATGGTAGCGACGATTTCCCGGGAAGCCATCCAGTCCGTCCGGCTGCGTTGCCGTAAAGCTGAGCTTCACATAGTCCGGGGCTTCCTCCAGCTCTTCGATATCCCAGTCCGTAAAGGAAAGATTATGCTTCCCTCCGTGCAGCTGATTCTGCCCGTCATTCGGCGCGAGCGAATGCTTCCGGCCGCAGATCATAAGCGCGCCACCGCGGATACGCCCTGCGTTCGGTGCGAGTGTGCGGCCGGCATAGGAGCCGGACGCGCGCAGCGGAAGAGTTCGCACAGGCCATCGCCCTCGAGCCGACCCACTGGAACGCGATCCGCTACCGGAAGATGGCAGAACTGTAACATGTAAAGAAATTCGCAGATGAATGAGAGGTTTTTCGCGTTGACTGCGAAAAACCTCTTTTCTATAATTGCTTTATATGTGTTAATTTTTTACCACGTGTCGTTGATCATGTGGTGGCCAAGGAGGGCAAGATGGATCTTTCGTACAAGGAGAGTGCGCTGAAGGCATTCGAGGAGAAGTTTGGTGATACGAATGGGGTGAAGTGCTACTTCGCGCCGGGACGTGTGAACCTGATCGGTGAGCATACGGACTACAATGGTGGTCACGTTTTCCCGTGTGCGCTGACCATCGGTACCTACGCGGCAGCCCGTCGTCGTGAGGACCGGAAGCTTCGTTTCTACAGCGTGAATCTGAGCAGCAACGGTGTTATCGAGACTTCCCTCGACGAGTTCAATCCGCTGAAGGAGGAGCGCTGGATCACCTACCCGATGGGTGTGATGTGGGCGTTTGAGAAGCGCGGACATAAGCTCGAGAGTGGTCTCGACATCGTCATCAACGGCAACATCCCGAACGGCTCGGGCCTCAGCTCCAGTGCCTCCCTCGAGGTGCTGACCGGCTTCATCATCCGTGACCTTTTCGGCTTCAGTGACGTCACGAATGTGGACCTCGCGCTGATCGGTCAGGACGCGGAGAACAACTACGCCGGCATGAACTGCGGTATCATGGATCAGTTCGCGAGTGCGATGGGAAAGAAGGACAATGCCATCTTCCTCGACTGTGCGACGCTGAACTACGAGTACGCACCGGTCGTGCTGGACGGCATGAAGCTCGTCGTGACGAATACCAATAAGAAGCATAAGCTCGTCGGCTCTGCATATAATGATCGCCGTCGTGAGTGCGAGGAGGCGCGCGAGATCCTCGCGAAGGAGTGTGGCATCCAGACCCTCGGTGATCTGACCAATGCTGACTTCGAGGCACATAAGGCCGCCCTCACGGATCCGATCGTTCAGAAGCGTGCGATGCATGCGGTGTATGAGAACAACCGCGCCATCGAGGCGGTGGCAGATCTCAAGGCCGGCAACATCGAGGCCTTCGGAAAGCTCATGAACGCATCCCATGTCTCTCTCCGTGACGACTTCGAGGTCAGCTGCGAGGAGCTCGACGTACTCGTCGAGGAAGCGTGGAAGGTACCGGGTGTCATCGGTTCCCGTATGACCGGCGGCGGCTTCGGCGGCTGCACCGTCTCCATCGTCAAGGACGACGCCATCGAGACCTTCGAGAAGCAGGTCGGCGAGGCGTACAAGAAGCGCATCGGCTACGACTGCACCTTCTACGTGGTCAGCATCGGTGACGGCCCGTCCATTATTTAATTTAAGAGGAGGAAAATTATGACTATTCTTGTAACAGGTGGTGCTGGATATATCGGAAGCCATACATGTGTGGAGCTTCTGAATGCGGGATATGATGTGGTCATCATAGATAACCTGTATAACTCGAATCAGAAGGCGGTCGACCGAATCGAGGAGATCACCGGTAAGAAGGTGAGGTTCTATCCGGATGATATGATGGATCGTGTAGCGGTGAAGCGTGTCTTCGATGAGAATAAGATCGACGCGGTCATTCACTTCGCAGGTCTGAAGGCCGTCGGTGAGTCTGTGCGCAAGCCGATCGAGTATTACCGCACGAACATCGGATCGACCCTGAATCTGACCGACGAGATGCGTGCGCATGGCTGCAAGAACATCATTTTCTCGAGCTCTGCGACGGTGTACGGCGATCCGGCGGAGATTCCGATCACGGAGAACTGCCCGAAGGGTACCTGCACGAATCCGTATGGCTGGACCAAGTGGATGCAGGAGCAGATTCTGATCGATATTCACACCGCGGATCCGGAGTGGAATGTCATCCTGCTTCGTTACTTCAACCCGATCGGTGCGCACAAGTCCGGTCTCATCGGTGAGGATCCGAAGGGTATCCCGAACAACCTGCTTCCATACGTGGCACAGGTTGCGATCGGCAAGCTGCCGGAGATCAATGTCTTCGGTAACGATTATGATACACCGGATGGCACGGGCGTGCGTGATTACATCCATGTTGTGGATCTCGCACGTGGTCATGTGAAGGCCATCGAGCGCTTCGCGAAGAAGGATGGCGTGTTCGTGTGCAATCTGGGCACCGGTCATGGCTACTCGGTACTGGATGTCATCCATGCGTTTGAGAAGGCCTGTGGCAAGGAGCTTCCGTATGTGATTCGGGAGCGTCGTCCGGGTGACATCGCGACCTGCTACTCGAGCCCTGCGAAGGCAGAGAAGGAGCTCGGCTGGACCGCGGAGTTCGACCTCGAGGATATGTGCCGCGATTCCTGGAACTGGCAGCAGAAGAATCCGAACGGATATAATTCCTAAGTACTTTGAGGCTATCCTCGAAACCGGTACCGGGCGTCCCACTTAGTTCAAAGGACAGAACCCTCGGGCTGTGCACATGGATCGGACAGGGAAAACACCTGTCCGTCCATCGTGTACATCCCTTCAGAACCTGTTCTTTGAATGCGCAAGACTGCCCGATACCGGCTTTCGAGGATAGCCAATTTACGTTATGAAATGATTTATGTAAGGAGATAGTGGTATGGATGTACAGGTGGCTGTAAGGAATCTTGTGGCGTATGCGCTGAAGACGGGGCTGATCGAGGAGGCGGATATCATCTGGGCGCTGAATACGGTGACGCTGGAGCTGGGCATCAGCGAGGTGACGGCGACGCGGGAGGATGTGATCGCGGAGGCCGACAGCATTACCTTCGATGAGACGGAAGCGAGCGAGGACCAGAAGCTGAATGCGCTGGGGATGGTGTCGGATGGTACGTACCTGGAGAATGTGCTGGCGGCGCTGGACGATTATGCGGTGGCGCAGGGTCTTACGGGGGGTGATTCGGTGGTTTATCGTGATCTCTTCGATACGCGTCTGATGGGTGCATTGACCCCGCGTCCTTCCGAGGTGCAGGCACGGTTTGCGAGTCTCTATGAGGAGAGTCCGAAGGAGGCGACCGACTGGTACTACACGTTTTCGCGGGATACGGACTACATCCGTCGCTATCGTGTGAAGAAGGATGTGAAGTGGCAGACGCATACGGAGTACGGCGACCTCGATATCACGATCAATCTGTCGAAGCCGGAGAAGGATCCGAAGGCCATCGCGGCGGCGGGCAAGGCGAAGCAGACGGGCTATCCGAAGTGTCAGCTCTGTCATGAGTGCGAGGGCTACAGTGGTCGTGTGGACTATCCGGCGCGTGAGAATCATCGTATCATTCCGATCGAGATCCAGGGCGCGGAGTGGGGCTTCCAGTATTCGCCTTACGTGTACTACAACGAGCACTGCATCGTGCTGAATGCGGCGCACACGCCGATGAAGATCGATCAGGCGGCGTTCCGGAAGCTGTTTGATTTCGTCGCACAGTTCCCGCACTATTTTGTGGGGTCCAATGCTGACCTTCCGATCGTGGGTGGCTCCATCCTCGCACATGAGCACTTCCAGGGTGGTCACTATACCTTCGCGATGGCGAAGGCGCCGGTGGAACGGACATTTACGGTTCCAGGCTTCGAGGATGTCGAGGCAGGCATCGTGAAGTGGCCGATGAGTGTCATCCGTCTGAGTGGTCCGGATACGGCACGGCTTGCCGAGCTTGCGGATCGTATCCTTACGAAGTGGAGAGGGTACACGGATGAGAGCGCGTTCATCTTTGCGGAGACCGAGGGTACACCGCACTCGACGATTACGCCGATCGCACGGAAGGTGGGCGACAAGTTCCAGCTCGATCTCGTGCTCCGGAACAACATCACGACGGAGGAGCATCCGCTCGGTGTATTCCATCCACATGCGAAGCTCCATCATATCAAGAAGGAGAACATCGGCCTCATCGAGGTGATGGGTCTCGCGGTACTGCCGAGCCGTCTGAAGGGCGAGATGGCGGACCTTCGCGAGGCGATCCTCTCCGGAAAGGATCTTCGGGCCGATGAGGCGCTCGCAAAGCACGCGGACTGGGTCGATGCGTTCCGCACGAAGTATGCGGCACAGGGCGTGCAGCTCACAGAGGAAAACCTCGAGGGCATCCTCCGCGATGAGATCGGTATCGTCTTCATGCAGGTGCTCGAGGACGCCGGCGTCTACAAGCGCACCGCGGAAGGCCAGGCCGCGTTCGACCGCTTCGTCGCGACGATTTAAAACCCGGAGGGCCGGTAACAGAAGCACAGTACTTCGAGTTCGGAAGATTCTAAAATTGTCCCCCTAAGAACCAGTAGGCTGCTCTGCAAACGACTGAGTTTTCTTTATGAAAACTCAGTGTTGCAGAGAGTGCTAAGGAAAAATTACTCCAACTGGTTCTAAGGGGGACAATTTTGAGTTAAATATCACGGGGGAGTGCCGCCCGTAGGGCGCGGGGGGTCCCCGTGATGCCTTAGTGGCGAACGTATTCGAAGCGGTGCTTTAGGCACAGCTTCTTTAGATTCACGAACTCTACGTATGGCTTCTGTTGCCGGTCCTCCGGGCTTTCGTGGCTTTATCGCTATGAGACTTTTGCAGTTTTCTGTTTGCTGTTGAAATCAGTGATTGACGAGAAGCGGCTGTTTCCTTGATAATATGAAGGACTGAACATTTGTTGTACTGGTCATTCTTATAGAAAAATGGTCATGTTTACAGAAAATACAGGAGATGGGAGCGTATGAAGGAAGGAAAAAAGGGAATCCTGAGAGCGATTCCGATGTTTTTATGTGTGGGTGTGGCTTGCTGTGCGCTGCAGTCGTTTTACCGGGTGTCGGAGCAGGAGCAGGCGGTGGTGACGCGTTTCGGGAAGGTCAATGATATCAAGACCGCGGGTATGTACTTTAAGGTTCCGTTTATCGACCAGGTGCAGAAGGTGGATACGACGACCTATGGTATGCCGATCGGTTACACGATCACGAACGAGCGGAATGGTGAGAATCCGGACTATGAAACAAACAGTGATTCGCTGACCATCACCTCGGATTTTAATCTCGTCAATACGGATTTTTATCTCGAGTATAAGGTGTCGGATCCGGTCAAGTATCTCTATAATTCGAGCGAGCCGGTCCGCTTCATCTCGAACATGGCGGCCGCGGCAATCCGTTCGACGGTGTCGGATTTTACGGTGGACGATGTCATGACGACGGAGAAGTCGAAGATCCAGGCGGAGGTGCGGGATCAGCTGACGAGGTCGCTGGAGGAAGCGGATATCGGGATTCAGATCGTGAATCTGTCGATTCAGGATGTGGAGCCGCCGACTTCGGATGTCGTTGCGGCCTTCAAGTCGGTCGAGACGGCGAAGCAGGAAGCGGATACCACGATCAATAAAGCGAGGCAGTATAAGTCAGAGCAGATTCCGGCCGCAGACGCAACGGCCGACAGCATTGTCCAGAAGGCAGAAGCGGAGAAGGAAGCGCGCATCGCGGAAGCCAGCGGACAGGTCGCCCGTTTCAATGCGATGTACGATCAGTACAAGCTGAATCCGCTGATCACGAAGAAGCGGATTTTCTACGAGGCGATGGAGGATGTGCTGCCGGAGCTGAAGGTGATCATCAGTGATGGCAGTACGCAGACGATGATGCCGCTGGAGAGCTTCGCGGAGATCTCGGTGGAGGCTGCGGATGGAGGTGACGAGAATGGAAAATAATGAGAAGAAGGAAGCGCTCGAGCGCGTGAAGAAGGCGGTGAAGAACGTCGTCACCGTGATCGTGTCCTGTGCGGTTTTCCTGGTCGTCCTGCCGCTGCTTTCGAAGGGTGTGTTTTATTCGGTGTCGGAAAATCAGTACGCGGTCGTGACCCGCTTCGGAAAGATCGTGGATGTCAAGGATGCGGCCGGCTTATATACGAAGATGCCGGTGGCCGACAACATCCGTTTCGTGACAAAGGCGATGCAGCTCTATGATGTGAAGCCGTCCGATGTCATCACGAAGGATAAAAAATCGATGATTGCGGATAACTACATTGTCTGGAAAATCACGGATCCGACGAAGTTTATGCAGACCCTGAACGGGTCGACGAGTGGCGCAGAGGATCGTGTCGGCGTGGCCGTGTACAATGCGACGAAGAATATTATTTCCTCGATGAGCCAGGATGATATCATCGCGGCGCGCGGCGATAAGCTGACGGATATGATCACCTCTGAGGCGAATTCCGATATCGGCGGATACGGCATCGTAATCACGAAGGCGGAGATCAAGGCCCTCGACCTGCCGGATGATAATAAGGATGCGGTCTATCAGCGTATGATTTCGGAGCGGGAAAACATCGCGGCATCGTATACCGCAGAGGGCGCCGCCAAGGCCCAGAAGATCCGGAACGAGACCGATAAGGAGGTTTCCATCCGGAAGGCGGAAGCAGAGAAGCAGGCCGCGGAGCTGTCCGGTGAAGGCGAGGCGAAGTATATGGAGATTCTCGCGGACGCCTATAATACCGAGGAGAAAGCCTCCTTCTATAACTATATCCGATCCGTCGAAGCCATGAAGAAATCCCTGAGCGGAAGCGGAGACAAGACCATCATCCTCGACAAGGACTCGGAGCTCGCCCGAATCCTGTATGGGGATATCCGCTGATTTTACAGAGACGCCTGTCGGGCGTCTCTTTTTGTAGCCCTCCGGGGTTCTTGCATAAAACGTATGATCTATGGTATTATTTTATAGATTAGGCCTTCGCGGATATAGCTGAGTCCGTGGAGTTAACATAGAAGTTGAAACAGGAGTGTGTATGGCAGAGAAGTATGATGCGTCGAGTATTACGGTCCTCGAGGGGCTGGAGCCGGTCCGTGTGCGACCGGGTATGTACATCGGTTCGGTGGGCACGCGTGGTCTCAATCACCTGATCTACGAGATCGTGGATAACTCGGTCGATGAGCATCTGGCAGGTTACTGCAGAAATATATGGGTGACACTGACGGCGGATGGCGCATGTACGGTGCAGGACGACGGTCGTGGTATTCCGGTCGGGATGCACCAGAAGGGCGTGTCCGCGGAGCGTATCGTCCTGACGACGCTGCACGCGGGTGGAAAGTTCGACGATAAGGCATACAAGACCTCCGGTGGTCTCCACGGCGTCGGCTCGTCCGTGGTCAATGCTCTCTCACAGAGGATGCGCGTGCGGGTCTATCAGGGCGGAAAGATCTATGAGGACTCCTACGAGCGCGGCAAGCCGACGACGGAGCTCGTGAACGGGCTCCTTCCAGTGGTCGGAAAGACGAAGGAGACCGGTACGGAGATCAGTTTCATCCCGGATCCGGAGATCTTCGAGAAGACGCGTTTCAAGGAGGAGTGGCTGAAGTCCCGCCTTCACGAGACTGCCTACCTCAACCCGGAGCTGACGATCCACTATGCGGATCAGCGCGGCGAGGTGCCGGAGACGATCGAGTACCATGAGCCGGAAGGTATCATCGCCTTCGTAAAGGAGCTCAATAAGGACAGCGAGCCGGTGACCCCGGAGATCTACTTCCGCGGGGAGAGTGAGGGGACGACCCTCGAGTGCTGTATCCAGTTCTGCGATAATTTCGAGGAGAACATCCTCGGTTTCTGTAATAACATCTTCACCCAGGAGGGTGGTACGCATATCGTGGGCTTCAAGACGAAGTTCACACAGCTTATCAACAGCTACGCGCGCCAGCTCGGGATCCTGAAGGAGAAGGATGCGAACTTCACCGGTGCGGATACCCGTAACGGTATGACCGCGGTCATCGCCATCAAGTTCCCGGACCCGATCTTCGAGGGTCAGACGAAGACAAAGCTTGCGAGTGCGGATGCCGCGAAGTATGTGCAGAGCATCGTCGATGCGGAGCTGCAGCATTACTTCGACCGTAACGTCGAGGTGGTGAAGGCCATCATCGGCTGTGCCGAGAAGTCCGCGAAGATCCGTCGCGCCGAGGAGAAGGCGAAGACGAATATGCTGAGCAAGTCGAAGTACAGCTTCGACTCGAACGGCAAGCTCGCGAACTGTATCTCGAAGGACCCGGAGAAGTGCGAGATCTTCATCGTCGAGGGAGATTCGGCGGGCGGCTCTGCGAAGACCTGCCGTGACCGTCAGACTCAGGCGATCCTGCCGCTCCGCGGTAAGATTCTGAACGTAGAGAAGGCATCGATGGATAAGGTCCTCGCGAACGCGGAGATCAAGACCATGATCAACACCTTCGGCTGCGGCTTCTCCGAGGGCTACGGCAACGACTTCGACATCTCGAAGCTGCGCTACAACAAGATCATCCTGATGACCGATGCCGACGTCGACGGCTCGCACATCGATACCCTGCTGCTGACCTTCCTGTACCGCTTCATGCCGGACCTCATCCGTGAGGGACATGTCTACGTGTCGATGCCGCCGCTCTACCAGGCGATCCCGCACAGCAAGAAGGAAGCGTCCGAGTACCTCTACGACGAGGCGGCGCTCACGAAGTATCAGAAGAAGCACAAGGCCGGCTCCTATGACCTGAAGCGCTTCAAGGGTCTCGGTGAGATGAATCCGGAGCAGCTCTGGGAGACGACCCTGAACCCGGAAAACCGCGTGCTGAAGCGCGTGGAGATCGAGGACGGCCGCATGGCCTCCGAGGTGACGTCCATGCTGATGGGCTCCGACGTAGGACCGCGCCGCGACTTCATCCACGACCACGCGAATGAAGCTGTCATAGACTCTTAAATTGAAGGATAATTATGGCTGAACAGATTTTAACAACTGAATTTTCCGAGGAGATGCAGAAATCCTACCTCGATTACTCGATGAGTGTCATCACCTCGCGTGCGGTGCCGGATATCCGTGACGGACTGAAGCCGGTACAGCGGCGCGTGCTCTATGACATGAACGAGCTGCACGCAAACCACGACCGCCCGACCTACAAGTCGGCGCGTATCTGTGGTGATACGATGGGTAAGTACCATCCGCACGGTGACTCCTCGATTTACGACACCCTGGTCGTCATGGCGCAGGATTTCAAGCGCATGCAGCCGGTGGTGCATGGACAGGGTAACTTCGGTTCCATCGAGGGCGACTCCGCGGCCGCACCGCGATACACCGAGGCGAAGCTCGAGAAGTTCACGGATGACTGCATGCTGGCGGACCTCGACACGATGGTGCCGTTCCAGCCGAACTACGACGAGACCCTGCGGGAGCCGGTGGTGCTGCCGGCACGTATTCCGTACTTCCTGCTGAATGGCTCCGAGGGCATCGCGGTCGGCATGACGACCTCCACCCCAAGCCACAATCTCGGCGAGATCATTGACCTCATCCTCGCGTACCTCCGCAATCCGGCGATGGAAACCGCGGACATGATGCAGTACCTGAAGGGACCGGATTTCCCGACCGGCGGCATCATCGCGAACAAGTCCGAGCTCGTCGACATTTACCGCAGCGGCACGGGCCGCCTCAAGCTCCGCGGAAAGCTGCAGTTTGAGAAGAAGGAAGGCCGTTCCGACCGCGATAAGCTCGTCGTGACCGAGATTCCGTACACGATGATCGGCCAGGGCATCATGAAGTTCATGCAGGATGTCGCGCAGCTCGTCGAGGACAAGATCCTTCCGGAGATCATCGACATCTCGAACCAGTCTGACAAAAACGGTATCCGTATCGTGCTTGAGCTGAAGGCCAATGCTGACATCGAGCGCATTCAGAATATACTGTATAAGAAAACGAGACTCGAGGATACCTTCGGCGTGAACATGCTGGCCATCCACGAGGGACGGCCGGAGACCATGACGCTCCGGGGCATCCTGAAGGCCTATCTCAAGTTCCAGTACGAGATCCTCACGAACAAGTACCAGAACCTGCTCGAGAAGGAGCTCGCACGTAAAGATATCCAGGATGGTTTAATCAAGGCCGTCGACCTGATCGACGCCATCATTGCCCTCCTCCGAAACTCGAAGAGTCCGACCGACGCGAAGCAGGCACTCATGAACGGTGAGATCGCGGGCATCAAGTTCCGTGAGCGGGACCGCGAGTTTGTGTCGACGATCGAGACCTTCCACTTCACGGAGCGGCAGGCACAGGCGATCCTTGATATGCGTCTCAGCAAGCTCATCGGTCTCGAGCTGATCGAGCTGAAGAAGCAGCACGCGGAGACCCTGCGGAACATCAAGGAGTACCGCGGGATCCTGAGCAGCCGCGAGCGCATGAATGAGGTGCTGTCCGAGGACCTCATGATGATCAAGACCGCGTATGCCGTGCCGCGCCGCACCGTGCTCGAGGATGGCAAGGAAGCCGTCTTCAACGAGAACGAGGTGCAGGAGATCAGCTGCTACTACATCCAGGACAAGTTCGGCTACTGCAAGCTCATGGACGAGGCGACCTACCAGCGGAACCAGGAGGCTGTCGAGTCGGACAACCGTTTCGTGCTGAAGTGTAAGAACACGGATCGCGTGCTGCTGTTCACCGACAAGGGCAACATGCACCAGATCAAGTGCCAGGATGTGCCGCTCGGAAAGTTCAAGGATAAGGGCGTGCCGATCGACAACATCAGTAAGTACAACGCGAACCAGGAAGAGATTATCTATGCCAATGTGAAGTCCGCCCTGGCTGGCAAGACCCTGATCTTCGCGACGAGATACGCGATGGTGAAGCTCGTCGAGACCTCGGAGTTCGAGACCGCGAACAAGCTTGTCGCTGCGACGAAGCTGGGCGAGGGCGATCAGCTGATCGAGATCCGCGAGATGGCCTACGAAACCGACATCGTCTTCGAGACGCATGACGGCTACTTCCTCCGCTGCTCGCTGAGCGATATCCCGCTCCAGAAGAAGAATAGCAAGGGCGTCATCGGCATCAAGCTCGGCAAGTGCGACACCCTCGAGCACTTCTACCTCCTCGGCACCGAGCCGGTGGAGATCAGCTACCGGGAAAAGCCGCTCAGCCTCAGCCGCCTGAAGCTCGCCGGCCGCGCCGGAAAAGGCACGAAGCACTGATCACTGGTCTGTCCCTAAAAGGGACAGACCAGTGATGCCCCCGGGCGGCGAGACAAAGCTCCTAAGGTTTCCTTAGGAGGCCTTAGCGGCGAGCGTATTCAGAGCTTTGCTTTAGCAAAGCTACTTAAACCGTTTTTCCGCGAAGGCGGCAAAATCAAGCGACAATGCCCGCGCCGAAGGCGCATCAGATGGCATTGTCTCCTTACTGATCACTGGGATGTCCCGGGTGGCGAAAGGCTGTTATTCGAAATTGTTATATTGCCACGATGAGCTAAAAGTAATACAATACGGAAACATATACGTGTTTGCAGGGTAAAGAGACAACTGTATGTCGAAATCCTGCAGGATGTATGTATCTGGGAGTAAAAATACGGATAGAAGTTGACGAGGAGACTGAAATGGAAAAGTTAAAGGTTGGTGTTCTTGGTGCGACTGGAATGGTTGGCCAGCGTTTTATCACATTGCTTGTAAATCATCCTTGGTTCGAGCTGACGACGCTTGCAGCGTCCCCGAGATCTGCCGGTAAGACTTATGCAGAGGCCGTAGAAGGCAAGTGGAAGCTGGATATTCCGATGCCGGAGGAAGTGAAGGACATGATCGTCCAGGACGTTTCGAAGGTAGAAGAGGTTGCGAAGGATGTCGACTTCGTATTTTCCGCAGTGGATATGAAGAAGGATGAGATAAAGGCCATCGAGGAAGCGTATGCGAAGACGGAGACCCCGGTCGTTTCCAACAACTCTGCACACCGCTGGACGACGGATGTACCGATGGTCGTTCCGGAGATCAACCCGGATCACTATCAGCTCATCGAGGCACAGAAGAAGCGTCTCGGCACCACCCGTGGTTTCATCGCCGTGAAGCCGAACTGCTCGATTCAGTCCTACACACCGGCCCTCGCTGCATGGATGCAGTTCGAGCCGTATGAGGTGATCGTTTCCACCTACCAGGCGATTTCCGGTGCCGGCAAGAACTTCGAGTCCTGGCCGGAGATGGAGCACAACATCATCCCGTACATCGGTGGTGAGGAAGAGAAGTCCGAGAAGGAGCCGCTCCGCGTGCTCGGCAGCCTCGAGGGAGATCACATCGATCTCATTGATGGCCTGAAGATCTCTGCACAGTGCATCCGTGTACCGATTCTGAACGGTCACACCGCGACGGTCTTCGTCAAGTTCCATAAGAAGCCGACGAAGGAAGAGCTCGTCGAGGCACTCCGCAACTATCGCGGTGAGCCGCAGGAGCTCGAGCTTCCGTCCGCACCGAAGCAGTTCATCCAGTACCTCGAGGAGGACGACCGTCCACAGGTTTCCCTCGACGTGAATTACGAGAACGGCATGGGCATCTCCATCGGCCGTCTCCGTGAGGACTCTATCTATGACTGGAAGTTCGTCGGTCTCAGCCACAACACCCTCCGCGGTGCTGCCGGCGGCGGCGTAGAAGCAGCCGAGTACCTCGCAAAGAAGGGCTACATCACAAAGAAATAATCGTTCAGCTGAAGGCTCCGCGTCATGCGGAGCCTTTTCTCTGGTAGAAACGAGCCTTAAAATAGAGTATAATACTTGCAGTTTATGGGCAGTGCCGATGACACGCTTGATCGTCCTGGACCCTCTAGAAGGGTACGGAGAGAGTGATGGTGATCGGCGATGGATATCTGCCCTGCATTTCTATAGTGCATCTTCGATGGGAGGGACATGCGATGGCAGTGAAGGAATCAGTGCTTGGTACACTGAAGGATGGTCGTGAGGTGAAGCGATATACATTGACAAATCAGCATGGTACAGAGGCGAGCTTTACGAACCTCGGTGGTACATGGCTGACGATGCTGGTGCGCGATAAGGACAGAAACATGCGGGATGTGGTGCTGGGCGTCGACCAGGCCGAGCTTCTGCTCGCGAATCCGGGCCACATGGGCGAGCCGGTGGGCCGCAACGCGAACCGTATCGGTCAGGCGGGCTTCGATCTCGGTGGAAAGCATTATGCGCTCGCGGCGAACGACCACGGTGTAAACAACCTGCATTCCGGTCCGGATTACTGGCGCAGCCGCATCTGGGACGCGGATTATGCAGATGCCGGTCTCGGCAGCTACGTGATCTTTTCGCTGCATTCCCCGGACGGCGATCAGGGCTTCCCGGGCAACGCTGAGGTGGCCGTGACATATACTCTGACGGAGGACGACGCACTTGAGATCCACTATCAGGCGACCGCCGACCAGGACACCGTCTTTAACATGACGAACCACGCGTACTTTAACCTGAACGGCTACGACAGCGGCGACGCGATGAATCAGCGTGTCTGGATCAATGCAGACGCTTATACACCAGCCAGCGAGATTTCGATCCCGTACGGCCGCATCGAGCCGGTGGCCGGCACCCCGATGGATTTCACCACCGAGAAGGTGATCGCACGCGATATCAACGCGGACTTCGACCAGCTGAAGTTTGCGCACGGCTTCGATCATAACTGGGTGCTCAATGACTATGACGGGGACGTACGTCTCGTCGCCTCTGCGTATGCGGAGGAGTCCGGCATCCGAATGTCGGTCTATACCGATCTCGAGGGTATGCAGTTCTATACCGCGAACTTCATGAACGGTGATTTCGAGGGCAAGAACGGTGCGCACTTCGGTCCACGCCACGCGTACTGCTTCGAGACCCAGCACTATCCGGACTGCCTGCACAAGCCGGAGTGGCCGACCAGCATCGTGAAAGCCGGCGAGGAATACGACACAACGACGATCTACAAGTGGGAGCTTCAGTTGGAGGCTAATTGAAGAAATTATTTATCGCAGAGAAGCCGTCGGTGGCGCAGCAGTTCGCGCAGGCGCTCGGGATGAAAAACGTCCGGCGCGGCGACGGCTTCCTGGAAAATGAAGATTATGTGGTGACCTGGTGCGTGGGTCACCTCGTACAGCTCAGCTATCCGGCGGCGTACGATGAGAAGTTTCAGAAGTGGAGCTTCGACACGCTCCCATTCATCCCGAAGGCGGATGAATGGAAATATGAGGTTAGTAAGAGTACGGCGAAGCAGTTCGCGGTCGTCGCGAAGCAGCTGAACCGTCCGGACGTCGAAACCATCTATATCTGCACCGATAGTGCCCGCGAGGGAGAGTACATCTACCGGCTCGTCGATATGATGGCGGAGGTGCCGAAGGAGAAGGAGCGCCGTCGTGTCTGGATCGATTCCCAGACGAACGAGGAGATTCTGCGCGGCATCCGCGAGGCGAAGCTCGACAGTGCGTATGACCACCTGTCCGCGGCGGCGTTCAGCCGCGCGAAAGAGGACTACCTCATGGGCATCAACTTCAGCCGCGCGCTGTCGCTCAAGTACCGCTACCGGATCAAGCAGCAGCTCGGCATGAAGCCGGAGGAGAAGATGACCGTGGCCGTCGGCCGCGTCATGACCTGTGTCCTCGGCATGATCGTCAAGCGCGAGCAGGAGATCCGGGCCTTCCAGAAGACGACCTTCTACCGTATCCTCGGCGATTTCGCCCTCGGAGAGGGGGCGAAGCTGAGCGCGGACTGGAAGCCGTCGGAGCAGTCGCCGCGCTACAGCCCGACGGACATCTACGACGGCAAGGGCTTCCTGAAGCCGGAGCGCGCTGCGGAGTTCATGAAGAGCTTCATGCCGTTTCCGTGTGAAGCGACTGTGACCGCTGTCACGAAGAAGAAGGAAACGAAGAATCCGCCGCTGCTCTATAACCTCGCGGAGCTGCAGAACGACTGCGCGAAGATGTTCAAGATCAGCCCGGATGAGACCCTTGCCATCGCGCAGGAGCTCTACGAGAAGAAGCTGACCACCTACCCGCGTACTGATGCGCGTGTGCTCTCGACCGCCGTGTCGAAGGAGATCGAGAAGAACATCCGCGGCATCGCGAACTACGCGCCGGTGGCCCCGCAGGCGCAGGAGATCCTGTCGTCCGGCAGTTTCCGGACCATCGCGAAGACCCGTTACGTCGACGATAAGAAGATCGCCGACCACTACGCGATCATCCCGACCGGCCAGGGCCAGCGCGAGTACCAGTCGCTGAAGCCGCTTTCGAAGAAGGTGTACGAGCTCATCTGCCGCCGCTTCCTCTCGATTTTCTTCCCGCCGGCGATCTACGAGCGCATCGCGCTGACGATCGACTGCCAGGGCGAGACCTTCAGCGTGAGCTCCCGTGCCCTGAAGGAAGAGGGCTATCTGAAGGTCGCTGACGTACGCCGGAGTGCCGCCCTCGGTGGCGCGTCCCCGGCAGCGGATT
>ERZ1026856.744-NODE-744-length-18731-cov-17.755033_pt1 | contig 18731 bp, 14 predicted proteins | sample MGYA00380158_ERZ1026856 | MGnify/ENA primary metagenome ERZ1026856 (study PRJEB33269, sample SAMEA4719794) | human gut metagenome | biome: human-associated habitat; feature: organic feature; material: feces | place: Cameroon | collected 2013-10 ...
TGGAAGATGTTATCAAAGAGCATCCGGTTATGCTGAACCGTGCACCTACACTGCACAGACTGGGTATTCAGGCATTTGAGCCGATCCTTGTAGAGGGTAAGGCAATCAAACTGCATCCCCTTGTTTGTACCGCGTTCAACGCCGACTTCGATGGTGACCAGATGGCTGTACACCTTCCGCTTTCTCAGGAAGCACAGGCAGAGTGCCGTTTCATGCTGCTGTCTCCCAACAACCTGTTGAAGCCTTCCGATGGCGGACCGGTAGCAGTACCTTCCCAGGATATGGTCCTTGGTATTTATTACCTGACTCAGGAGCGTCCCGGTTCTGTCGGCGAAGGAAAATACTTCAAGAGCGTAAACGAAGCCATTCTGGCTTATGAAAATAAAGCCTGCACCCTGCATTCCCGCATCCATGTCCGCATGAGCAAGGTCAATGCAGAAGGCGAGACTGTAACAGGATTTGTAGAATCCACACTGGGCAGATTTATCTTCAACGAGATCCTGCCTCAGGATCTGGGCTATGTAGACCGTACCCAGCCGGAAAACTTCTTAAAGCTGGAGGTTGACTTCCATGTTGGTAAGAAGCAGTTAAAGCAGATTCTGGAAAAAGTAATCAACACCCACGGCGCTTCCAAGACCGCAGAAGTTCTGGATGACGTTAAGGCAATCGGTTACAAGTATTCCACCAGAGCTGCCATGACCGTATCCATTTCCGATATGACTGTGCCTGCACAGAAGGCAGAGATGCTGGCTGAGGCTCAGAAGACTGTAGATAAGATCGGCAGAAACTTCCGCCGTGGTCTGATCACAGAAGAAGAGCGTTACCGTGCCGTTGTCGAGACCTGGCAGGAAACCGATAAAGAGCTGACCGACGTACTGTTAAAGGGTCTGGATAAATACAACAACATCTTCATGATGGCGGACTCCGGTGCCCGTGGTTCCAACCAGCAGATCAAACAGCTGGCAGGTATGCGTGGTCTGATGGCAGATACAACCGGTCGTACCATCGAACTGCCTATCAAGTCCAACTTCCGTGAAGGTCTGGACGTACTGGAATACTTCATGTCTGCCCATGGCGCACGAAAAGGTATGTCCGATACCGCTCTGCGTACTGCGGACTCCGGTTATCTGACCCGTCGAATGGTTGACGTATCCCAGGAGCTGATCATCCGTGAGATCGATTGCGCAGAAGGCAAGGATAAGATTCCGGGCATGTCTGTAAAAGCGTTCATGGACGGCAAGGAAACCATCGAAGGCTTAAAAGACAGAATTACAGGACGTTATTCCTGTGAAGACATTTATGATAAGAACGGCGAGCTGATTGTCGGCGCGAACCACATGATCACACCCGGCCGTGCAAAACGGATTATGGAAACAGGTGTCAACAAGAAAGGCGAGCCTGTGGAAGAAGTGAAGATCCGTACCATCCTGACCTGCCGTTCCAAGAGCGGTATCTGTGCAAAGTGCTACGGCGCGAACATGGCGACCGGCGAAGCGGTACAGGTTGGTGAAGCAGTTGGTATTATCGCAGCGCAGTCTATCGGTGAGCCCGGTACACAGCTGACGATGCGTACCTTCCACTCCGGCGGTGTCGCTGGTGACGATATCACACAGGGTCTTCCCCGTGTCGAGGAGCTTTTCGAAGCAAGAAAGCCGAAGGGTCTTGCAATTATCGCAGAGTTCGGCGGAACTGCTGTGATCAAGGATACCAAGAAGAAGCGCGAAATTATCATTACCAATAAGGAAACCGGCGAGAGCAAGACTTATCTGATCCCTTATGGTTCCCGTATCAAGGTCGTTGACGGTCAGGAATTAGAGGCCGGCGATGAGCTGACAGAGGGTTCTGTAAACCCCCACGATCTGTTAAAGATCAAGGGCATCCGCGCCGTTCAGGATTACATGCTTCGTGAAGTACAGCGTGTATACCGTCTGCAGGGTGTAGATATCTGTGATAAGCATATCGAGGTTATCGTTCGTCAGATGCTGAAGAAGATCCGCATCGAGGAAAGCGGTGATACCGAATATCTGCCCGGCACAATGGTTGACGTTCTGGATTACGAGGACTTAAACGAAGAGCTGATCGCAGCCGGCAAGAAGCCTGCGGAGGGCAAACAGGTAATGCTCGGTATTACCAAGGCTGCTCTGGCAACCAACTCCTTCCTGTCTGCCGCATCCTTCCAGGAAACCACCAAGGTTCTGACGGAAGCAGCGATCAAGGGTAAGGCTGATCCACTGATCGGTCTGAAGGAAAACGTTATTATCGGTAAGCTGATTCCTGCTGGTACCGGTATGAAACGTTACCGCGATGTCAAGTTAAACACAGATGCGATGATTGCCGCTGAGGAAGCAGAGCGCGCAGCCAGAGCAGAAGAGGAAGCAAGACTTGCTGCAGAAGCTACAGCAGCAGAAAAGAAATCCAAAGAGGATGACGAGCTGCTGGAAGAAACCACTGACGAAGATGTAACCGATGAAGAACTTCCCGAAGAGGAAGCGATTCTGGACGAGGACATCGACGAAGAACTGGACGAGGAAGCTGAAGCAGAAGAAAACGGCGAGGAGTAATCTGACCCAGGCATCCTTGTTATAAACAATAGAATGCACGCTCTGCGAACATTCTATTGTCATGAATAAAGAAACAGAGCAGGCGGATGTTCCCCAAAGCGGGCGTCCGCCTGCTTTGCAAAAAAAGTGGAAAAACCGCTTGACACGCCAATTAAAAGCACTTATACTAGGAGAGCATGCATTGGGAGAGGATTTTCTTTTGGTGCGCGGAAATTGCTGTAAAACAGCGGATTTATCCTGATAGAACCGCAGGTTGAACGCAGCATGTCCCGGTAGACAGCTACGCATAGCTACGCATGAAAGAAACCCTTGCTATGTATGAATAAGACCGGAGAACCGGTCAAAAATAGAGCAAGAGAGAAAAATCGCAGGAGGTGAAACAGAATGCCAACATTTAACCAGTTAGTAAGAAAAGGACGTCAGACATCTGTAAAGAAGTCTACAGCACCGGCTCTGCAGAGAGGTTACAACTCCCTTCACAAGAAGGCAACCGATACCTCTTCCCCGCAGAAGAGAGGCGTGTGCACAGCTGTTAAGACAGCGACTCCTAAAAAGCCTAACTCCGCTCTTAGAAAGATCGCCAGAGTACGTCTTTCCAACGGAATCGAAGTAACCAGCTACATTCCCGGTGAAGGCCACAATCTGCAGGAGCACTCCGTTGTTCTGATCAGAGGCGGACGTGTTAAGGACTTACCTGGTACCAGATACCACATCATCAGAGGTACCCTGGATACCGCAGGCGTTGCAAACAGACGTCAGGCAAGATCCAAATACGGCGCTAAGAGACCTAAAGCCGCTAAGAAATAATCCGCGGTAGCTGGAAGTACCACAAACGGAAACTAATTTTAAGTGTTGGAATTCTTATGCAGAGAAATCTGCAGTTCGCTTACGCGATGAGATAGACCGCACGAACACATTAGATGACACATGTGAGTACCGATGAATTAATTGAGATGATTAAGGAGGGAAGAAACGTGCCACGTAAAGGACATATTCAGAAAAGAGACGTATTAGCAGATCCTTTATACAACGACAAGGTTGTAACCAAGCTGATCAACAACATCATGCTGGATGGTAAGAGAGGCGTTGCACAGAAGATTGTATACGGCGCATTTGCAAGAGTAGAAGAAAAAGCCGGCAAACCGGCTCTGGAAGTATTTGAAGAGGCAATGAACAACATCATGCCTGTTCTGGAAGTCAAAGCAAGACGTATCGGCGGCGCAACCTATCAGGTGCCGATCGAAGTCAGAGCTGACAGACGTCAGGCTCTTGGTCTTCGCTGGCTGACCATGTTCTCCCGCAAAAGAGGCGAGAAGACCATGGAAGAGAGACTGGCTAACGAGATCCTGGATGCATCGAACAATACCGGTGCTTCCGTGAAGAGAAAAGAAGACGTTCATAAGATGGCTGAAGCGAACAAGGCATTCTCTCATTACAGATTCTAATCGGATCTGTAATGCAGAAGAGCGTTGCAGTTGCTTCTGGCTGATTCAATTAGGAGGAAAAACCTTTGGCTGGAAGAGAATATCCCTTAGAGAGAACCAGAAATATCGGTATTATGGCTCACATCGATGCTGGTAAAACTACCACCACCGAGCGTATCCTGTATTATACTGGTGTTAACTATAAAATTGGTGATACTCATGAAGGTACTGCAACCATGGACTGGATGGCTCAGGAGCAGGAGAGAGGTATTACAATTACTTCTGCTGCTACCACCTGTCACTGGACCTTGCAGGAAAATTGCAAAGCAAAGCCCGGCGCAGAAGAGTGCCGTATCAATATCATTGATACCCCTGGACACGTTGACTTCACAGTAGAAGTTGAGCGTTCCCTGCGTGTACTGGACGGCGCTGTCGGCGTGTTCTGTGCAAAGGGCGGTGTAGAACCTCAGTCTGAAAACGTATGGCGTCAGGCTGATACCTACAATGTACCCCGTATGGCATTCATCAATAAGATGGATATCCTGGGTGCAAACTTTTATGGCGCAGTAGAGCAGATCAAAACCCGTCTGGGCAAGAACGCGATCTGTGTTCAGCTGCCGATCGGCAAGGAAGATGATTTCAAGGGAATCATCGATCTGTTTGAAATGAAAGCCTACATCTACAACGATGATAAGGGCGACGATATCTCTATCGTTGATATCCCGGAAGATATGAAAGATGAAGCTGAACTGTATCGTTCTGAGCTGGTAGAGAAGATCTGCGAGCTGGATGACGATCTGATGATGGCTTATCTGGAAGGTGAGGAGCCCACTGTTGACGAGCTGAAAGCAGCTCTGAGAAAAGGCACCTGCGAATGTACCGCTGTTCCGGTATGCTGCGGTAGCGCATACAAGAACAAGGGCGTACAGAAGCTTCTGGATGCAATCGTAGAGTACATGCCTTCTCCGCTTGATATCCCTCCGATTAAGGGTGTGGATCTGGAAGGCAACGAAGTTGTCAGACATTCTTCTGATGACGAGCCTTTCTCCGCTCTGGCATTCAAGATCATGACTGACCCCTTCGTAGGTAAGCTTGCTTACTTCCGTGTGTATTCCGGTACTCTGAACTCCGGTTCTTATGTACTGAATGCAACAAAAGATAAAAAGGAACGTGTTGGACGTATCCTGCAGATGCACGCAAACAAGAGAATGGAGCTGGAAAAGGTTTACTCCGGCGATATCGCTGCTGCAGTAGGCTTCAAGTTTACTACAACCGGTGATACCATCTGTGATGAACAGCATCCGGTAATCCTGGAGTCCATGGAATTCCCTGAACCCGTTATCGAGCTGGCTATCGAGCCTAAGACCAAAGCTGGTCAGGACAAGATGGGCATCGCTCTTGCGAAGCTTGCAGAAGAAGATCCTACTTTCCGTCAGCATACCGATCAGGAGACTGGCCAGACCATCATCGCCGGCATGGGCGAGCTGCATCTGGAGATCATCGTAGATCGTCTGCTGCGTGAATTCAAGGTAGAGGCTAACGTAGGTGCTCCTCAGGTTGCTTATAAAGAGACCTTCACCAAGGCCGTTGATGTGGACAGCAAGTATGCGAAGCAGTCCGGTGGTCGTGGTCAGTATGGTCACTGTAAAGTTAAGTTCGAGCCTATGGATCCTAACGGCGAGGAAACCTTCAAGTTCGAGTCCACCGTTGTCGGCGGCGCGATCCCGAAGGAATATATCCCTGCTGTAGGCGAAGGTATCGAAGAGGCTACAAAGGCTGGTATTCTGGGCGGCTTCCCGGTTCTGGGCGTACATGCAAATGTATACGACGGTTCTTACCATGAAGTCGACTCCTCTGAAATGGCATTCCACATCGCTGGTTCCCTTGCATTCAAGGAAGCTATGCAGAAGGGTAATCCGGTTCTGCTGGAGCCTATCATGAAGGTTGAAGTAACCATGCCTGAAGAATACATGGGCGATGTAATCGGCGATATCAACTCCCGTCGTGGACGTATCGAAGGTATGGACGATATCGGCGGCGGCAAGATGGTAAAAGCTTATGTACCGCTTGCTGAGATGTTCGGTTACTCCACAGACCTGCGTTCCAAGACTCAGGGTCGTGGTAACTACTCCATGTTCTTCGAGAAGTACGAGCAGGTTCCGAAGAACGTACAGGAGAAGGTACTGGCAGCAAAAGCAAAATAATCTGATTTGTTGTTACAGTGCACTCGCAGCTTTCTGAGTATAGATTCCATGTCCGCATGGGAAACTGTGCAGAGGAAGAAGTTTGCACCGTGAAATTGTACTTGAAAATCCAGCTATTATCGAATATAATCAATAATAGCTGGTTCAAATTAAAACTAACTCACTGAATTAAGGAGGATTACAAGAAATGGCTAAAGCTAAATTTGAAAGAACAAAGCCCCATTGTAACATTGGTACCATCGGCCACGTTGACCATGGTAAAACAACTCTGACCGCTGCTATTACCAAAGTTCTTCATGAGAGACTGGGTACCGGCGAAGAAATCGCTTTCGAGAATATCGATAAGGCTCCCGAAGAAAGAGAACGTGGTATCACCATTTCTACCGCTCACGTTGAGTATGAGACCGAGAAGAGACATTACGCACACGTTGACTGCCCTGGACATGCTGACTACGTTAAGAACATGATCACTGGTGCAGCTCAGATGGATGGCGCTATCCTGGTTGTTGCTGCAACTGATGGTGTTATGGCTCAGACCAAAGAGCACATCCTGCTGTCCCGTCAGGTAGGCGTTCCTTACATCGTTGTTTTCCTGAACAAGTGCGATATGGTAGACGACGAGGAACTGCTTGAGCTGGTTGAGATGGAAGTTACCGAGCAGCTGGAAGAGTATGGCTTCAATGACTGCCCGATCGTCAGAGGTTCTGCTCTGAAAGCTCTGGAAGATCCTCAGAGCGAGTGGGGCGATAAGATCCTTGAGCTGATGCACACTGTTGACGAGTACATTCCGGATCCTCAGCGTGACACCGACAAGCCTTTCCTGATGCCTGTCGAGGACGTATTCACCATCACAGGTCGTGGTACTGTTGCTACTGGCCGTGTTGAGAGAGGCGTTCTGCATCTGAATGATGAAGTAGAAATCGTTGGTATCAAAGAAGAGACCAAGAAGACTGTTGTAACCGGTATCGAAATGTTCCGTAAGATGCTGGATGAGGCACAGGCTGGTGATAACATCGGCGCTCTGCTGCGTGGTATCCAGAGAACTGAAATCGAAAGAGGACAGGTTCTGGCTAAACCCGGCACTGTTACCTGCCATCACAAATTCACCGCTCAGGTTTACGTTCTGACCAAGGATGAAGGCGGCCGTCATACACCTTTCTTCAACAACTACAGACCTCAGTTCTACTTCCGTACAACTGACGTTACCGGCGTTTGCGAACTGCCTGCTGGCACAGAGATGTGCATGCCTGGTGATAACGTAGAGATGACCATCGAACTGATCCATCCCGTAGCTATGGAGCAGGGTCTTACCTTCGCTATCCGTGAAGGCGGCAGAACCGTTGGTTCCGGCCGTGTAGTTTCCATCATCGAGTAATTCGAACATAGGAAATTAAATTTTAAATATTGTGCTCAAGCGTAAGATGCCCGTAGAACTTCGGTTCTACGGGTTTTTCTGTTGAACCGCACGCGAAGTTTCCAACGCCGCATATTGACGCGCCTGTTTACAGAGTGGTATAATTCATTACATATGGACTGATATCGCAAAAGGAGATGTGAGAATACAGATGCAGGGAAGAACACACAACTGCGGCCAGCTCAGACTGGAAAACGCAGGTGAAAAAGTAACACTGGTTGGATGGTTTGAGAACATCCGTAAGGTGAGCAAAAATCTCGGATTTGTTATCCTGAGAGATTTTTATGGAACGACACAGATTGTCGTTGAAACAGAAGACCTGATGGAGCAGTTTTCTGCAATCAATACAGAGTCTACCATTGAAGTAACAGGAACTGTGCGGGAGCGCAGCTCGAAGAACCCGAAGCTGGCAACCGGGGATATCGAAGTAGTACCGGAAACCGTTAAGGTACTGGGCAAATGCCAGTATCAGGAGCTTCCGTTCCAGATTAACCGTTCGAAAGAAGCAGATGAAAACACGAGACTGAAATATCGTTATCTGGATCTCAGAAATCCGGAGGTAAAATCCAAGATCGTTTTAAGAAGTAAGATTGTAGCAGATCTTCGTTCTGCGATGGTTGCCCATGATTTCATGGAAATTACCACTCCGATTTTGACCTGCTCTTCTCCGGAAGGAGCAAGAGACTATCTGGTTCCTGCCAGAAAGCATCCGGGTAAATTCTATGCGCTGCCTCAGGCTCCGCAGCAGTTCAAACAGCTGCTGATGGCGTCCGGTTTTGACCGTTATTTCCAGATCGCTCCCTGCTTCAGAGACGAGGATGCGAGAGCAGACCGTTCTCCGGGTGAGTTCTATCAGCTGGATATGGAAATGGCATTCGCAAATCAGGAAGATGTCTTCGCAGTTCTGGAAGATGTTCTGCCTCCGATTTTTGCAAAATATGGTATTTATCATGAAGCTTCTACCGCTCCGTTCAAACGGATTCCTTATAGAGAAGCCATGGAGAAATACGGCTCCGATAAGCCTGACCTGAGAATCAGCCTGCTGGTTCAGGATGCAACAGAAGTTCTGGCAGACTGTGGCTTTGAGCCCTTTGCAGGCAAGACAGTAAAGGCTGTTGTAGCGCCCGATTTCAAGGGTACCAGAAAGCAGATCGATAAGATGTGCGCAGAAGTAGAAGTGATCAGCGGTCAGAAGGCATACTGGTTCAAGATGGATGAAAACGGCGAGCTGGCTGGCGGTATTGCGAAGTTCTTACAGGAAAAGAAAGACGCTGTTATTGCAGCCCTCGGCTTGAAGAATGGTGACTTTGTAGCCCTGAGCGCAGGCACCCTGGGCGCTGCACAGAAGACTGCAGGCGTTATCCGCAAGGCGATCGGCACATCCTTTGATGGCTATATGAAAAAAGAATGCTATGAGTTCTGTTGGGTTGTTGATTTCCCGATGTACGAAATCGGCGAAGAGTCCGGCGAACTGGAATTTTGCCATAATCCCTTCTCCATGCCCCAGGGCGGCGTAGAAGCGCTGGAGAATCAGGATCCGCTGGAGATTCTGGCATATCAGTACGATCTGGTCTGCAACGGAATCGAGTTGTCTTCCGGTGCAGTGCGTAACCATGATCCTGAGATCATGGTAAAAGCGTTCGAGCTGGTTGGACTGGGCGAAGAAGATGTGAAAGCGAAATTCCCTGCTATGTACAATGCATTCTGCTACGGCGCACCGCCGCACGCAGGAATTGCTCCTGGCGTAGACCGTATGGTTATGCTGATTGCAGGCGAAGACAGCATCCGTGAGATTATTCCGTTCCCGATGAACAAGAACGCTCAGGACGTTATGATGGGCGCTCCTGCAGAGGTAGACGAGAAGCAGCTGAGAGAGGTTCATATCAAGATCAGCGCTCCGGAGAAGCAGTAAGTAAGAAAACAATAGAATGCACGCTCTGCGAGCATTCTATTGTTAGGAATAAAAACGTGCGGAACACTTTCAGGTCGAAGGTGTTTCGCACGTTTTGTTGTTTCGGACAATAGAATATACGCAAAGTGTACTTTCTATTGTACGCGAAAATAGAATATTCGCAGGGTTGGGGATCAGCCGTAGTTGATAACGACCTTATGCCTGCGTGCCAAAGCAATGCGGAAGCAGCAAAACTCTGAAATGGCACAGAGTTTATCGGCAAGGCTGATTAACCATGCCTCCCGGCTTTCCGGAAGAGGTCCAAGCGGAAACATGTGGGACAGGATCGCCTGTCGCTCTTTGTCGGAAATCAGGAAATGCCTTTCGCTGGTGCTGGCGGCCACTCTGGGATGATAGTAGGCCTGTATTTCCCCTTTGGGAAGCTTATCTTTGAAATCGTAAACACAGAAGTCATGAAGAAGTCCGGCCCGGGCAGCTGTTTTGGCATCCCATCCGAGCTTTCTGGCTATGAACCAGGAGATATAAGAAACGTTCAGACTGTGCATGAAGCGGGTTGTCTGAAAATGCTGCTTATACCGCTGAAGCTTTTTGAATTCGGGATTGTCCAGAATGTTCTGCACCAGACCGCGGTACTCGGCGCTGATATCATCCGCGACTGTAATCTCCATCGGCTGTCACATCCTTTCCGGCGGGAACGAGTACGGATTTTCCGTGGTTTAAAAAGCGGAGAACCGTTGTTCCTCCTGCTTTTAAGTATACTGTACCGGTAGTGAAAAACAAGTGGAAAAGACTGGATTTCACGAAGATTTCACGAGAATTTCACGAACAGTGTAGGGAAAGCTGTAATAGCTGAATTTTCCTGGCACAAAGAATCAGAGCCTTCCGGCAAGCAGATTTTATACTTGCCGGAAGGCTCTGAGATAATTCATGACAATAGAATGCTCGCAGAGCGTGCATTCTATTGTTTTAATCTTTCATGGAAATGTTCTGGCTGACGAGCCCGTGCCACACTGCGCTGCCGGAAGAAAGCGTTGCGGGAACGTCGATCAGGCGCTGGTTCTCGGAGCCGCGGAATGCAAGACTGATGTTTTTCTGAGCCTCGATAAATTCCCCATCAACGAGGACATCGAGTAGGGAAAGCATCTCATCCGTGCATTCGCACCGGGCGCGGCTTTCGGACAGAAGATCGTTTTCCAGGGTGTAGCCGGTATAACACCAGATCGTTTTGTCAGGATACTGTGCACGGACTTTTTTCAGGAAAGGGACAAGCGCCCGCTGGTTATCCGGTTCGAAGGGTTCTCCGCCCAGGAGGGACAGTCCGTCGATGTAATCTGGGGAAAGCATCGTAAGCAGTTTGCTTTGCGCCTGTTCATCGAATGGGGAACCGTAGGAAAAGTTCCAGGTTTCCGGATTGAAACAGTTATGGCAGTGATGAGTGCAGCCGGAGACGAACAGGGAAACCCGCACGCCCTCTCCGTTTGCAATATCACAGTTTTTGATTGTACCGTAGTTCATTACAGATGAAGCACCCTCTCTTTAATTTCCTGCGTCCGTCCCTGGTTCCAGAACTGCGTGCCGATGTAGCCGCAGGTACGTCTTGCGACGTTTAATTTGTTCTGATCGGTGCAGCCGCATTTCGGACATTTCCAAATGAGCTTTTTGTGTTCGTCCTCAACGATCTGAATTTCGCCGGTATAACCGCATTCCTGACAATAGTCGCTCTTGGTGTTCAACTCCGCGTACATAATGTTGTCGTAGATAAAGCGCATAACCTGAATGACAGCCGGGATGTTGTCCTGCATGTCGGGAACCTCCACATAGCTGATGGCCCCGCCGGTGGAAAGCGCCTGGAACTGGGACTCGAATTTCAGCTTGGAAAAAGCGTCGATTGGCTCGGTAACGTGCACATGGTAGCTGTTGGTGATATAGTTCTTGTCCGTTATGCCTTCGATGATGCCGAAACGCTTCTGCAGGCATTTAGCGAACTTGTAGGTTGTACTCTCGATCGGAGAACCGTAAATGGAGAACGCGATATTGGTTTCCCGTTTCCATTTGTTGCAGGCATCGTTCATGTGCTGCATGACTTCCAGTGCGAACGGGGTCGCTTCCGGATCGGTGTGGGATTTGCCGGTCATGTATTTGACACATTCGTACAGGCCTGCATAGCCAAGGGAAATCGTGGAGTAGCCGCCATAGAGCAGCTTGTCGATGGTTTCGCCCTTTTTGAGACGGGCAAGAGCGCCGTACTGCCAGAGAATCGGGGCAGCATCGGATAGCGTACCCTCTAAACGCTTATGGCGAAGCATCAGGGCACGATAGCACAAATCAAGTCGCTCATCGAAAATTTCCCAGAATTTCTTGAAATCCCCGCCGGAGGAAAGTGCGACGTCGGGCAGGTTGATGGTCACAACGCCCTGGTTGAAGCGGCCGTAGAATTTGTAATTGCCGTTTTCATCTTTCCAGGGACTCAGGCAGCTGCGGCAGCCCATAACAGGGAAGCAGTTGCCTTCTTTTAATTCTTTCATTTTCTTTTCAGAAATATAATCGGGAACCAGGCGCTTTGCGGTGCATTTTGCTGCAAGCTGCGTCAGGTAGAAGTATTCGGAATCCTCTTCCACGTTGTCGTCCTCGAGCACATAGATCAGCTTGGGGAACGCGGGGGTAATCCAGACGCCGGCTTCGTTCTTGACGCCCTGATAGCGCTGTTTTAAGGTTTCTTCGATAATCAGTGCGAGATCCTTTTTTTCCTGCGCATTTTTTGCCTCATTCAGATACATGAAGACCGTCAAAAACGGTGCCTGGCCGTTTGTGGTCATCAGGGTGATGATCTGGTACTGAATGGTCTGTACCCCTTTGGTGATCTCACGGTGCAGTCGGGTTTCCACGATATCGTTGAGCTGCTCGGGAGTCGCCTGGGTGTTGAGAATTTTCATTTCTTCGGCAACTTCGGTGCGGATCTTTTCCCGGGAAACCTGTACGAAAGGCGCAAGGTGTGCGAGGGAAATGCTCTGTCCGCCGTACTGGTTGCTGGCCACCTGTGCGATGATCTGGGTCGAGATGTTGCAGGCTGTGGAAAAGCTGTGGGGCTTTTCAATTTTGGTTTCGCTGATGACAGTGCCGTTCTGCAGCATATCCTCGAGGTTTACGAGGTCGCAATTGTGCATGTGCTGTGCAAAGTAGTCGGAATCGTGGAAGTGGATCAGACCCTTCTGATCGGCCTCTACGATGTCGGAAGGCAGCAAAAGGCGCTGGGTTAAGTCCCGGCTGACCTCACCTGCCATGTAGTCACGCTGTACGCTGTTGACCGTAGGATTTTTGTTGGAATTTTCCTGTTTTGCCTCTTCGTTGTTGCATTCGATCAGCGAAAGGATCCGGGTATCCGTGGTGTTGGATTTGCGGATCAGAGAGCGCTGATAGCGGTACTGGACATAGTGCTTTGCAAGGTCGAATGCGCCGGTCGCCATGATCTGGTTTTCTACCATATCCTGTACTTCTTCTACGGATACAGCGCGTCCGATCTTGTTGCATTTATATTCAACGTAGTCTGCAATATCGTGAATCTGTTCCGGAGAAAGTCTGGTTCCTTCCTCAGAGTTGTTGGCCTTTGTGATGGCCGCCACAATTTTTTCGGAATCGAAAGTGGCTTCAGAGCCGTTCCTCTTGATGATTTTCATAGTCTCCCTCTCCTTTTTCGTGCAAAAATCCCGGAAAACCGGAGTAAATGACAGTTTCTCGAGATTTAACATAAAATCTGACATGCTCCAGCAGCGTTCCTTTACTGTGGAGTGCAAGGATTATTATATAACCGAAGTCCTGATAAAATAGTTGCGCAGGCAACAAATATAGGATATAATACAAAATATAGTGGTTTGCACAAAAATAGACTACATGATGGTGTGAAAATATGGAACAATTTCTTGGCTTTTGGGACTTGACAAAGGAACAGCAGGAGCGTTTGGCAGCGGACGGGATGTTGAATATCCGGACGTTTGGAAAGCGTCAGGTGCTGATGAATCAGGACGACGATGCGGACAATGTGGGCGTTATGCTGAGCGGAACCGCTTTTTTGGAGAGCATGAATCAGGATGGACAGCGGCGGATTCTGGATTATTATGAGCCGAAGGAGAGTTTTATCCGGAAATGCTTTCCGGATGTGGAGGGCGTATGCTATGTCATTTCGCGTTCCAGCTGCCAGGTCGCTTTTTTGAATGACAGAAAGCTGTCATCGGCGTATAAAAAATATGAAAAGCGCGGACAGCTTCTGGAGGAAATTTTGATGGGAACCCAGAAACGTGCGCTGACGCACGCGGATGTGCTGGGACAGAAGACGCTGCGGCAGAAGCTGATGACGTATTTTCAGTTTTTGAACCGCCAGAAGGGCAGAGATGGATTTTCTTTGCCGTTTTCCTATACGGACTGTGCGGACTACCTGTTTGTAGACCGCAGCGCGATGATGCGCGAACTGGGACGGATGAAGGAGGACGGGCTGATTCGGACGGAAGGGAAGAAAATCTGGCTGGAGGAGAAAAGACTGCGGTGAAGATGTCAGGAAGAAGGGAAGATAAAAAATTAACAGCTGTTATCCGCAGAATCCGCAAAGACGTGGAGGCATACTGGGGCTTTGCTGTCGTGTTTATTTTGTATGATATTGCAGCGCATGCGATGTTTCATGCGTTCTGCCCCTCTGTGTTTTTATTTGGCCTGCCCTGTCCCGGCTGTGGAATGACGCGGGCAGTGTTCTTTTTTATCACAGGGCAGTTTCGGAGGGGAATGCAGATGAATCCGCTGGGGCTTCTATGGATTCTATGGGCTGCGTATCTGGTGGTTATGCGGTATGGATTTGGGAAAAAAGCGAAAGGACTGATGACGGCTGCGGGCGTGATTGCAGTGCTGATGGTCGCAGTCTATTTGTATCGAATGTATTACTTCTTCCCCGGAGAGCCGCCGATTAGCTACACATCGGGCAGTCTGGCAGAGCGGCTTATTCCGGGGTATCGGAAGTGGATTCTGGGATTGGTTCGAATGCTGCAGGGGTGAGAGACGCTGCTTTACTCATGACAATAGAATGCTCGCAGAGCGTGCATTCTATTGTTTGCTCCAGCGTCCGGACGCGCCGCAGGGCAGCACCAGGCCGCTGTCTGTAACGGGCAGTCCGATTTCGGATGCTTCGGTGTGTCCGCCGAATTTCGGCGTAATGGCAGTCTGGATCATATAGTTTAAAACAGCAGGCTGTAAGCCGGTTGTATAGGAGTTGATCAGGAAAAAGAGCGGGTCATCGGACAGAATCTGAGTCGTCAGTTCGATGAAGGGATAGATGCTCTCTTCAATTTTCCAGATTTCACCCTTAGGACCTCTGCCGTAGGAGGGAGGATCCATGATGATGCCGTCGTAGCGGTTGCCGCGGCGGATTTCACGTTCAACAAATTTTACGCAGTCATCTACGAGCCAGCGGATCGGAGCATCGGAAAGACCGGAAGCCGCTGCGTTTTCTTTTGCCCAGGTAACCATGCCCTTGGAAGCGTCCACATGGGTGACAGCTGCGCCTGCCTTCGCTGCGGACAGGGTAGCGCCGCCGGTGTAGGCGAACAGGTTCAGCACTTTAACCGGGCGGCCTGCGTTGCGAATCAGGTTGCCAAACCAGTCCCAGTTTGTAGCCTGTTCCGGGAACAGACCGGTATGTTTGAAGCTAAACGGCTTTAAACGGAAGGTCAGTTCTCGATAATGGATGCTCCATTCCTCAGGCAGATTGAAAAATTCCCATTCGCCGCCGCCCTTGGAGCTGCGATGATAATGGCCGTTTTTCTTTTTCCATCCGGGATTTTTGCGGGGGGTATTCCAGATGACCTGGGGATCGGGACGCACGAGAAGATAATCTCCCCAGCGCTCCAGCTTTTCTCCACTGGAAGTATCCAGCACTTCATAATCTTTCCATTGATCTGCGATCCACATATTTTCCTCTCATTTCTGCGCACGCTTTTTGCGCATGCCGAGTTTGTGTCAAGTGCGCGCAGACACAAATCTCTCGATTGAAAAAATTTATTTTTCAATCTTTTATTCATGACAATAGAATGCTCGCAGAGCGTACATTCTATTGTTTTTCATTTCGTAAATACTATAGTTACAGGAATTGTCTGCAAAGTATCCGGGCAAAACTGCGTTTGCGCGTGCATGCACAGGATAATAATACGAGATAATCATACAGGAAGTGCGCTCAAAAAGCAATCATTCTATTGCCGGAGCGTTGCGATGGAAAAATCGTTACTGATCACCCACTTAAAATTTCCACATCCGGCACAAATTCAGAAATTCCTCCGCGGAGGACGAAAGATATTTGTTGCGGTGTCGGATCAGGTATAGGCTGCGGGTCAGGATGTCGGGCAGAAGCGGAAGGGAGACAAGATCCCCGGATTTCAGCGCATCCCGGACGAGAAGCTCCGGTAAAATTGCGATGCCGAGACCGTTTTGGGCGGCGCGGATGAGGGCGAGGGTGCTGACACTTTCCCAGGCGGGCGCAATCTGGATGCCGCCGGATAAAAAGAGGCTTTCGACGATTTCTCTGCCGGCACTGCCCGGTTCACGCAAAAGGAGCGGGCAGGAAGCAGCGTCGACGAGGGTGACCGTCTGGTTGGCGGCTAGCGGATGTCCGGGAGCTGCGACCATACAGAGCGTATCGGCAGAAAAGACCTCTGAAACGATTTCCGGGTGAGTGACAGTGCCTTCGACCAGGGCAAAATCCAGCAGATTGTCGACGATTGCCTGCTCGATTGTGCCGGTGTTTTTGATCGTCACATAGATTTTGATTTCCGGATGCTGCTCCTGATAGGTTTTGACAAGGGAGGGGAGCAGACAGGTGCCGAGGGTGATGCTGGAGCCGATATGGAGCGGGGCATTTGCATCCCAGGCGGGAATTCCGTTTTCCATTTCTGAAAAAAGTGACACGATATGGAGTGCATATTCATAGAAGCGATGCCCGTTCTCCGTCGGGTAAATCCGTCGGGAGAGGCGGTCGAACAGGCGGATATGATAATATTCCTCCAGCTCTTTGATCGCCAGGCTGACGGACGGCTGAGCCAGATGCAGGCTGTTCGATGCGAGGGTGATGCTTTTTTGCTGATATACAGCGACAAAAATTTTCATATGACGCAGAGTCATGGCGGTTCCTCCAAGGATATCGGGTGAAAAATAAGTGTGATCATTTATTTTTCACGCAGATATTTCTACCGAAGATGTCAAAATGCTGCTCCTGTACAGTTCATATAATAAAAATATTATATATTTTATACTATAATACTATTTTACTTATATTACAAGAAAAGGTATGATAAGAACGATTACAAGAGGCTGCGCGATTTTAGAAGAAAACAGGAGCAGCAGGCATGCGCAAAAAGCGTGCGCAGAAATGAGAGGAAAGCATGAAGGAGAAATGGACGAAGATCCAAAAAGTTTTTTTTTCCACGCTGTATTTAAGCGCGTTTACGTTCGGCGGCGGATATGTCATCGTCACGCTGATGAAAAAGAAATTTGTAGATGAGCTGCACTGGATCGATGAAGAAGAAATGCTCGATCTGGTGGCGATTGCGCAGTCCGCGCCGGGAGCAATTGCGGTAAACGGTGCGATCGTCGTAGGTTACAAACTGGCGGGCATCGCAGGGGCACTCGCAGCGATCATCGGAACGATTATTCCGCCGTTTGTGATTTTGTCGGTGATCTTCTATTTTTATGCGGCATTTTCTTCCAATTATATTGTAAAAACGGTGCTGGACGGTATGCAGGCGGGCGTCGGTGCGGTCATCGCTTCGGTTGTCTATGATATGGGCAGCGGCATCGTGGCAGGAAAGCAAAAATCGTCCCTCGTAATTATGGCGGCAGCGTTCCTTGCAGTCTGCATTTTTAACGTAAATGTGGTCTATGTCGTGATCTTCTGTATCGTGCTCGGAGTGGTGCGGACACTGATCCAGCAGAGAAAGGAGAAAAGGAAATGATTTACTGGCAGCTTTTTCTGAGTTTTTTGCAGATCGGAATGTTCAGCTTCGGCGGCGGCTATGCAGCGCTTCCGCTGATTCAGGAGCAGGTAGTGACACAGCATGGGTGGCTGTCGAGATCGGAATTTACCGACCTGATTACAATTTCCCAGATGACTCCCGGACCGATTGCAGTCAATTCTGCGACGTTTGTCGGCATCCGGCTGGCAGGCTTTTTGGGAGCGCTGGCGGCGACGTTTGGCTGTATTTTGCCGTCATGCATCCTGGTAACGGCGCTGTCCTATCTTTATTTAAAATACCGTAAAATGAGCATGCTGCAGGGCGTGCTGGAAACGCTGCGTCCGGCAGTTGTGTCAATGATCGCGGCGGCAGGCGTATCGATCCTGATCACTGCGTTCTGGAACGATGCGGTGAGCTTTATGTCGACGAAGTGGGATTCAGTTGTGATTTTTGTTGTCGCAGTATGGTTGTTAAAAAAGAAAAACTGGAATCCGATTCTTGTGATGGTGCTGAGCGGTTTTGCAAAGCTGGCAGTGCAGGGGGTGCTTGCGCTGGTTGGCATAGTATGATAAGGTAGGAATAGAACAAAGCATCAGGATGCGCTGGGCGGTGGCACCGTAAAACACTGTTCAAAGCGCGCAGCCAACAATAGAATGCACGCTCTGCGAGCATTCTATTGTCATGAATAAACGCCGTCAGTCATGGAAGTGCGGCAGAAAAGAGGGACGTATGGAGTATCGTGTAAAAACAATATTTAATAAGGAAGAAATCGAATCCTGTCAGCGGTTTTCGATGGATCATTTTATGTGGACATGCCTGCAGAAGCCGGAGGCTTACGGGTGGATGGGCTACCTGAAGGATCAGGGACTTTTTGTGAAACTGGTCTGCAAAGAAAAGGATCCGAAGCGCGTTTACCATAATTTTATGGATATGGTCTGTGAGGACAGCGCGATGGAGGTTTTCCTTGCGTTCCCTGAAAAGGGGGAAGCGTTGACCAATGATGTGATGTATTTAAATTTTGAAGTCAATTCCAACGGCGCGATGTATGCAGCCTATGGAAAGGGCAGAAAAGGCCGTAAACCGATGCCGGAGAAATATCTGTCGGTTGTAGACTGTAAAGCGGACAGACAGGAGGACAGCTGGACACTGACTTATCTGATTCCTGAGAGCTATTTGAAAGAAGAGGCAGGAGTGGAAAAGCTGGATGGGGAGACCGAGTTTTACTGTAACTTCT
>ERZ1026856.748-NODE-748-length-18652-cov-5.497069_pt1 | contig 18652 bp, 14 predicted proteins | sample MGYA00380158_ERZ1026856 | MGnify/ENA primary metagenome ERZ1026856 (study PRJEB33269, sample SAMEA4719794) | human gut metagenome | biome: human-associated habitat; feature: organic feature; material: feces | place: Cameroon | collected 2013-10 ...
TTAGTCTCGTGGGCTCGGAGATGTGTATAAGAGACAGGTGCTTAATAGTACCTCATAATATTTTTAAAGGAGAATAATTATGAAAGGCGTTACATATGAATTAGAAAATATGCTTATTCTTTTCAATTCTCAATGGTTTGGACTTCCTAGAGACCAAAAGATTCCTGATACTTTCACTAAGAAGCAGATGAATGCTCTTCTTAAATTAGAAACTCCTATCGGAACCAGATCTCAATTATATAAGAAAGCTCCTTTCGTTATGGTTTGTATGACAAAAGGAATGGATGTATTCGATATTGCCAAGAGACTTGGCGTATGTCCGGAAAGAGCTAGACAGCTCTGCCAAACTTCTAGAGATCTGTATATTGAGAAATGGAAGTTTGAATGTCAAAGAGATAAGTTTCCTCAGTTTGTTTATGATGTAAATCTGAGTGAGAGGATATACAAATTCTTATCAAATTATCTTGTCATTCGGAAAGACTATCCAGTGGATTGTATATATAAATATACAGTTGAAGATCTTCTGAAAGTTCCTGGAATTGGTCCATATTTTATGGACTGCATTCAGCAGTCTCTTGAAAAAGTTGGATTACCTAAAATTACAGATTACAGAGACTTCCAGGATTAAATGAGAAAGGAGCATATTAGCTCCTTTCTTTTTTCGTATTATACAACAAGCGAAACAATCATATAATATTGAAATGAGTACGTTTAGGAGGTTTCAATATGAGATTCGGATCTATTCATTTGGAGAACTATATTGGCATTTATAATGGTATGGGACTCCATGAATTAACTATTGATTTTACAGTTGGTTGCCATAGAAATATTATTATTCGTGGCGACAATGGATCTGGTAAATCTACTCTTATGAAAGCTCTATCAGTATTTCCTGATGGTAATGAGAGTTTTATTCCAGGTCTTCCTGCAAAGAAAGAAATAGTGCTCATTGATGGCACTATTATTTATACTCTTACCTTTGTCCATGGAGTAAAAACTAATGGACAGAGAGAAACTACTAAAGCATATATCTTAAAGAATTCTGGTGGAATTCTTAATCAGTTGAATGAGAATGGTAATGTCTCTTCTTATAAAGATATTCTCTATGATGAGTTAGGCTTAGATCCTAACTTTGAGTCATTGTCTCAGCTTTCAACTGATGATAGAGGCATTGCTGATAAGAAACCTGCAGATCGTAAAAGATTTGTGAATATGATTCTTAATAACTTAGAAGCTTATAATGAGATTTATAAAACCCTTACCAAGAGAGCTACAAGTTATAAGAATCTCATCAGTTCTATTACTGCTAAATTGGGTACTATTGGTGATCCTACAGTAATTGTATCTAATGTAGCTGCCATTGAGCAGACTATGAATACTCTTCAAGATGCAAAAGATCAGGCTATTGAAGGATTAGCTAATGCTAAAGCCAAGATTGAGATGCTTGATCCTGACAAATCTATTCAATCCACAATTGAAAGAATTGAAAGAGAGAATAGAGAATTTGAAGAGCAGATGAAATCTATTGGGTCTAGTATGAATAGTGCTAGACTTGATGCTAAGGTCTCTCTTACAGAAGATATTGATACTCTTCTTATTGATACAAAGGCAATGATCGATAAGATCAATATTGATAATCAAATTAAGAGAGGACAGATTGAATCTCTTCTTAGAGAAAGAGAATCTGAAACAGCTGAATTGACTTCTAAACTTCAGAGATTGCAGTCTTTTGAACAGGAATGGAGATATGAATCCATCTGTGATGAGATTGCAAATAATGAAGCAGATAAAAGACAGATCGAAGTCCAGCTGTCTGGTACTGGAATTGCTAATATCGCTGATTTCAGTAAAGATAGTTTCATTATGGCATTGGAATCTCTCAATAGAATTGCTGAAAACATTTCTAATCTGAAAGACTCCAGTGACTATGAAACTCTGTATCCCATTATTGAAGGATACATTACAACTGGAGATATTCCTAATCCTGTAATTACAGATTCTATTGAGAAAAGTATTGAAGGCCTTAAATCTAGTATTGAAAATACTAAGCAGACTTTGGTAGAAGCTATTGCAAATATCAAATCAATGGAAACTCTTAAGCTTAGACCTTCTACTTGTTCAGATGATAGCTGTCCTTTCATCAAAGATGCAGCTGCCATCTCCAAGACTGATCCTGAAGGCACCAAAGTACGTGCATCTGAGAGTCTTGAAAAGATGAATTTGCAATATCAGCAGCTTTCTGATCAACTGCAGTCTTCTCTTAAAATGAATGCTGCTATTACTCAATTTAAGAATTTCTTAAGAGATATTGATAGGAATAAGACTGCCCTCTCAAAGCTTCCTTGTTGGGATGTCTTTAGTAATAAGAGACTCCTTGTAGAGAAAGTCTTTAAAGGAAACTACTCTGATTATATCAATCAGATCTATTCATATATCTCTTATGCTAATCTCTTCGATCAGTACAAAGCCATCAATGATGCTTTGTCCAAACTGTATTCTGAGAAGGCTATTTATGAGTCTAAGCAGGATGTGGTTGATGAAATTCAGGCTAGTATTAATACTATTAATGCTAGACTTGATGAGATTGCTAAAATGGTAGCTCCCATTCAGAGCTCTCTGTCTAATAATGATAAGACTTTGATTGAGCTTCAGAATAAATATAGTCTTCTTCAGTCTATTGCTGAGTCTCAGAAGAGATATGATGAATTGAAGAATTCTATTGAAGTTAATAAAGCTACCTATAATGCAAATATCAATAAGATCAAGCAGATCAATGAAGCTAATAGACAGGCTAATATCTTTATTGATAAGATTGAAGAGCTGAATAAACAGCTTAGTCCTCTTATGCATGATAGAGATAGATTGAATCATCAGATGCGGCTTGTTGATGATTATAATAAAGAGCTTGCTCAGCTTCAAAACCAGTATAATCTTATTGATACTATCCGCTATTATTCATCTCCTACAACAGGTATTCAGCTTGTATATATGGAGATGTATATGGGTAATATCATTCAGACTGCCAATCAGCTTCTTGGCATGTTTTTCAATGGGCAGTTTAAGATCCTTCCATTTGTGATCAATGAAACTGAATTTAGAATTCCTTGTGCTGGAGAAGGCATTGTTAATGACGATATCTCATCAATGAGTTCTGCTCAGATTGCAATGATCTCTATGATCTTAAGCTTCTCATTCTTGTATAACTCTTCAAGCAAATACAATATCTTGAAATTGGATGAGATCGATGGACCTCTTGATAGTAATAACCGTCTTATGTTTATCGACGTTCTTCATAATGTCATGAATATGATGGGCACTGAACAGTGTATCATGATTTCTCATAATTCAGAACTTCAGGTTGATGATGCTGATATCATCCTTCTGAAATCTTCTGAGAATAATGACTATAATCATGGAAATATTATTTGGAGATACTAACAGTATATTAGAGAGAGATATTGCCGTTGTCTTTCTTTACGCGCGTTTTCGATCCTTCCATCAAATATAGCCCCTAAGGTCGTCCAGCCTTAGGGGCGCTCCTTTATTTATAACTATTAAGTAAAGACAGATGTTCTTTGATCATGTGTATACCTCCTGAAAATATACAAAAGAATTACAAGAGTGGGTTGACCTCCCACTCTTGTAATAATTTATTACAATATAAACTAAATAGTAATCGCAGAATGCGGGCTGTGTCCCTTCATTGTGGACAAGGCCGCCTCCTATTCCCGAGCGCCGATCGTTCATACGGTTCCTTACCGACACTCGGCATCAGATCCCCGCTGATGCTTTTTCTAAATGTCCATATTGCCACTAAACCCGCTTTCGTTTTGCTGCCATTTGCGCGGCTCATAAGTTGGAAGCCTCCTACGTTTTGTGTCAGATGTTCATCCATGAATCTCCATCTGTGTTTGTCGGCGCATCGGGCCCCCATCGGCGACCATGAACGTTTCCCGCTATGTATGCGATTGCTTCAAATCCCCCACCGGATTATGTTCCGGTGGGGGATATCTTTTTTTTTTAATATTCGCTGATGTCTCCATCGCCAACAAAGACAAGAGGCCAAACAATATCAAGATTCTTGTTTCTTGCACTCATGGCGTGGACATCGATATTTGTGTCATCCAAAAGGAATGCATCAGGTCTAGGATAGTTAGGAACAGAAGCACCATTAGTTCTATCAATGACATCAAAGAACCTTTGACCAGTAGACTGGTTAAATTTAACAACAGTCATGATATTAGGATTGCTTTCCATTCTCATTCTAGCCTGCTCAGGAGTAAGCTGACCAACAGGAAGATCACCAGAACCCATAGTGATCGGACTGATACCATTACCCATAGGATCCATAGTCATTTCTGTAACGCTAGGGACATTCGGTGATGCATAAGTCCCGACAGGTGTATTAACAAATGCTTTATACAGATCCATCATACGGCTATCGTCAGATTGATCCTTCTCAGCGTCCTTAGTCATCTTCAAGCGGTCAAGCTCGAGTTTGTGCGAGTTCTGAATAGTAGCGTTAATTTCCTTAATAGCAGCGATCTTAGTAGAGATAAGAGATGCAGAGGATGCAGTAAGATTGGTGATATAAGTGTACTTATTCTTCAAAGTCTTACTGGCTCTGATATTATCAATATCTTCCTTGACCTCAGCGCTAAGCTGATCAGTCTGAGCAATAGCTCCTTCCAGCATCAGGTTAGTCTTACTAAAGGTCCCAAAATATCCAGCGCTTTCATCTGCAACAGCCGGCTTATCGGAGATATCTCCTTTAAATGCAGGAACTACACTGGATTTCTTTCTGCTATTAATCTTAGCAGTCTTTTTATCAGTATCGTCTTTAAAAGTACTTCCTCCATCTTTAGTAAAGGCAGAGAAGTCTATACCCTTGACGACTTCGCTAGATTCTTCTTTCTCCATATTAACGATTGGAGATAAATTTGTAAACAGTTGCATTTAAGTAAAATCCTCCCTTAAACTTCTGTTTTACTCTCATGTTTGAGAATTATAATTTACAGCAGCATAAACATGCAAGTAAGAGATGATATGCCCATCTCGCTGTGTGAAGTGCCATAATTTACTCCCTTTGTCACAGCTTATCACCCATGGATTAATCCATGGGTGATTTGCCATTTATTCTATGAACCGTAAAAGTCCATTAAAATGGTTGTATATTATCATAGTAATAGAGTGATAATAATACATCATTCTATAATATTACATGGGGTGCGACATGACATACGCACTTAGTCCGAAAGGATGAAGAAAGGAAACTATTATGTTGAACGCTACTTATGACGAGATCATCAATGCTGCTGACGAAATCTATAAGGATTATGATGCCCGCGATTATGCTTTTGGCAATTATACTTCTGAAGGATACGAGGCTATGTCTAGATGCATTGCTACATCTAGACATAGTAAGTACTCCAAGTATATGGCTTGCAGTAATACTGTAACTAAGTATACAATTTTCAATGGGCATGATCCAATTGAAGCAAAGAACTTCTACCATGACTGCATTAATCACTTTGGCTGGCAGGCAGTGCCTGCAATCGAGAGTGAATGCCTTTTTGGAAAGGCATACATAAATGCATTTAAGAATGCAAGTAAAAACGAATATACTTGCATTCCTACCGCAAAGCAAGTATTCAATGAACTCGCTAAGCTCCTCAGAAAGGTAGCCGGCGAAGGATTCGAAATTGCTGAAGATGCAAAAGAGTATCTTCGGTAATTGAAAATAAAAGGGTGGAATTAACCACCCTTTTATTTTTTCTTAAAATGAGTATAAATGTATATTATAAGTATAGGTGAAACATAAAGATAATGCAAAATTGAACTCATTGCGTACGTTTAAGAAAGGTGGTTACTATGGAACTCAAATTACCATCTCACCAACCTGGTGATAATATCACTATTATGAATACCCTTTCTGGAAAGCTTCCACAAGAAAATGGAAGAACTGTAGAAGGGCTTATCTTAGTTTATAAAGATTGTGATACAGGATTGAAATATAAGCAAGAGTATATTGATCCTGATTACACTTATTATCTTGCAAAGCCTGATAAGAGAGTTAGCTATAATAGACTCTTTATCGATAAGAATGATGTGCAGGCTGTAACTGTTCCTCATAAGCAAGTCGAGAAAGACATTGCAATTAATGTAGGAAAGAAACAGTGGTTCTATGACAATGTCTCTAATGGAAACTTTAGAGAGAATAATAAGATCCATTGTCATCCTGATGTGTTTGGATCTGATATGCATATCGAAGATCACTATCGATTTGCATTCAATGAGACATATAAAAATGAACCTTGTCCTGTTACAAAGTCTTATCTCGATATTGAGGCTGATACTATTAGTATGAGAGGAGACTTCCCTCAGTTAGGTGAGTGTCCTGTTAATGCTGTAACTCTTATCATGCAGGAAACCAATCAGGTTTATACATTCCTTCTCGAAACTCCTACAAATGATCAGATTCCTGAATTCAAGAAAAGAGTTGAAGATGGATCTGTTTATCCTGAGTTGAAAGAGTTTGTTACAAATGCTGTTGGTGGTCCTGAAAAGGCTGTAAAGTTTGGAATTGATAAATTCAATTTCAATTTCTTAATGTATCCGAATGAAAAAGAGATCGATATGATCTCTGATATTTTCAAGGCAATTAATACTTTTAAGCCTGACTTTACTTTGGCATGGAATATGTCATTCGATATTCCTTATCTGATGGAGAGAATCAGAGTGCTTGGATATGAGCCTTCTGATATTATCTGTCATCCTGATTTCAACATCAAATTCTGTCAGTATGTGATTGATGAGAGAAATAAGAATGAGTTTGCGGAACGTGGTGACTATGGTCTTATCTCTTCTTATACAACTTATATCGATCAGATGATCCAGTATGCGTCTAGACGTAAAGGTAGAGGCAGACCTTTGTCTTTCGGATTGGATTATATTGGTGAGCTTGTAGCAGGTGTTCATAAACTTGACTATAAGCACATTACTACGAATATTTCTGAATTGCCTTATAAAGATTATAAGACATTCGTTTTCTATAATATCATGGACGTTATTGTTCAGGTATGCATTGAAAGCATGACTGGTGATATTGACTACATGTTTTCTAAAGCTATCGTGAACAATACTCGTTATCCTAAAGTGCATAGACAGACTATCTATCTGACTAATAGAGGAATCAAGGAATTCTATAAAGACGGTTTCATCATGGGAAATAATACAAATAAATTCAATGATAAGCCTCTTAAGAAATTTCCTGGCGCTCTGGTGGCCGATATGAGGAGAGTAAATGATTATTCTAAAGTAAAGATTGGTGGAGTGCCTGTACAGATTTTTAATAATCTGGATGACTTTGATTATTCTTCTCTATATCCTTCTAATATTCGGCAGTTTAATATTGCTGCTCATACTCAGATTGGTATGATTATCATTCCTAATCAGGTTATGCAGTTTGAGAATAGACAGAAGGATGATTCTTATTCTAGATCTGGCCAGTTCTTGGAGGATATGCAGTCTCATGTTTGGCTTGAGTCTGCATCTAGATGGTTTAAGCTTGGTAATATCATGGATCTTATTCATGATACTGAGGAGTTTTATACTACTATTGCAAATCCGTCTAGAGGCCTGAGATTGTATAATGATGCAGGATATATTGATCCTATTATTGAGATTAATAAAGATCTTCCGATGTCTCCTGCAATCTTCTACGATAATCCTAGAGAGCCTGTATTTGCACCGTTTGATAAAACTAAAGCAGAGGAGTGGAGAGCTCATGCAATCACAAATCCTTATCAGCAGTTCAAATAAGTTTATCTATATTGATAGAGTAGATGACTTGTTTAAATTAGCTGCATCTATGAAATGTAATACCTTTATTATGAATCCATTTGAAGGTATTTTATATGGTTCTTATGAGGAGCCATATTCTATCATCGAGACAAACGTTCCATTCAGAGTCTGTAATGATATCTTTATATTTACAAGTAGTCTCTTTCAGTCTTCTAAGTCTAAAGAGATTATTAATAAATATAAAACATTCTTCTATATTCCTGAGGCTCCTCAGTTCTTATTCCCTGAATGCATGAGAGCAAAGCTAATGAATAATGGTATTGCCATTGATTGGGAGTACTATATTCTTAGAGATGCTCTTACTGGAGAGCCTTTGGAAGATTATCTTTGCAGTCAGCTTCCTGATAGCATGTTTTCCATTAATGGGCTTATTGCATCTCTTTCTGGATACAAGCAGTCTATGAGTAATGGAACTTATTATCAAAATATTGTATTTGATGACTGCCAGAAACATCCTGTAATTATGGATGTAATTCAATCTAAGGTCTCACAAGGTCGTAAACTAATGGTTTTAGAACAAGGCGATAAGAAATTTGCCTTCTATGCATTCAAAGGACTATTAGGACCCTTGACAAGACAAGATAAGCTTGTAATTTACATTGCAGAGAATATATTTATTCCTAAGAAGTTTATAGCTACATTTATAGTAGCTAAGAAATCTAAATTAGGAATTCCTGAAGTGTCTTTACAGTTTATCTCAACTCATGTACCAATGATTAATTTGGTTTAATGAGCTTAAAGAACCGCAGGTCAAGCGCCTGCGGTTTCTTTTTTATCGCCAAACATCCAAGTAATTAAACCTAAATCTTAGATAGGGGTGATTAGTTTGGCAAATGAGGATAAGAAGAACCAGGCGAATCGTAAAATCCAAAATATCGCTGCTGGTATTCAATCCAATATGGACAGTCTCTATCAGACTACCTATTTCTCAAGTCCTCAGGCTAGCAATGATATCAAAAACTTATCTCAAGATATTAATGATAATATCGATAAGATTGTTAGTCGAAACATGAACACGATGGGCATGCCCACCATGTCCATTCTTTTTTCTCGTCTATTAGGTGATTCTAAGGCGAATGCCGATATGGATCTTAGCAGCATGTTTGAGAATCCGATGATGATGGATGACATGTATGCTACCTATATGGGTAATAGATACCTGGAAGAACTTGATGCTGAGATTGATAATGTCTGTAAGTATATGCCTGATCTTGAAGAGGCTCTAAATGTAAAGAAGGATGCAGTTCTTTCTGCAGATCACTTCTCTAAAGACTTCTTGAATGTCAAGTACCCTACAGATATTACGAGTGAATCTTTTGCTCAGAGAATTACTGAGCTTAAGAAGAAATATAAACTTCAGCAGATGGCTGAAGAAATCTATGATGATACAGCAAAATATGGTGAGAAGTTTGTCTATATTGTCCCGTATTCTACTGCAATTTCTAAACTTCTTGCTCAGAAGCCTGACGTAACTCCTGAGATGCCTTATGGATTAAGAGCAGAGTCTGGAATCCTTACAGAATCTCAGATTAAAGAGTGCTTTAGCGCTACTAGCCATAAGTATCTTCTTAAAATGGATCAGAAAGAATGCAGAATTATTTCTGAGTCTGAAGCTGCTTATAAATGCTCGTCTCCAACTATTATAACAGAATCTGTCGTTAAGTCTTATACTGGAGCTGAGAAAGGAACCAAGTTTGAGTCCAATCCTATTCTTGGTGATGGACAGAGTTTTAATCTTGGTATTGAGATTGATGAGTCTGGTATGATCGAATCTGCAGTTATTGAAGCTGCTCAGGTGATTCGAGTAAAGAGTATCAGACAGAAGTCTCTTAAAGAGTCTTTTGCTGAAGGTGCTAGCTTCCATGAAGCTATACCTCAGGCTAAAGGAAATCTTAACTTCAATAATGTATTGAAGAATAAACAAAGTGAAGTAGTTAGTGATGGCCTTATTGGTACTGCAGTTAAAGGCGATCCTGATTCTTCTAAATTCAAAGTTAAAGTCCCAGGTGCTGTTGTTAAGTATCTGAAGCGTAAGAGTGTAATCCCTCTGTATATTAGCGATACTGATACTAATCTGGGATACTACTATATCGAACTTAAAGCCAAGGATGATTCCGATACTGCTGGCGGTTTCAGAAATCTTCTTGGTGACAACATGATGTCTATGGGAGGAGCCAGTAGAACTAGCTTGAATAGTATCGATTCTGCTAGACAGGAAGAGACCATTAAGTATGTAGCTGGCCAGCTCTCTAGATTCATTGATAAGAAATTTGTTAATATGAACCAGGATCTGAGCAAAGAGATTTATGAGATCTTGAAATTCAATGATCTCTTTAATACTCCTAGCTTGGATATGATCAAAATTAGCTTTATTCCTCCTGAGGATATTCATCATAGCTATTTTGATCTTGATGAAGATCTTCATAGAGGTATTTCTGATCTTGCAAGAGGCTTAATTCCTGCTAAGCTTTATGCTTCTCTGTATGTAACCAATACTATTGGTATCATGACCAGAGGACAGGATAAGCGTGTTTATTATGTCAAACAGATGGCTGAGACAAATATTGCTCAGACTCTTATGACTGTAATCAATCAGATTAAACAGGGTAACTTTGGTATTCGCCAATTTAACTCTATTAACAACGTCCTGAATATTACGGGTAAGTTTAATGACTATATCATTCCTCGTAGTTCTTCAGGTGAGACTCCCATTGACGTCGATGTCATTTCTGGTCAGCAGTTTGATGTCCATACAGATTTGATGGATGTGCTTAAAGAAATGGCTATCGACTCTACTGGAGTTCCTTTGGAAATCATTCAGACTAGACAGAGTGTTGATTATGCTTCTCAGCTTTCTATGTCTAGCTCTAAATTCCTAAGAACTGTCTATAAGAGACAGGAAAAATTCCAGAATATCATGTCTCCTATCATTAGTGCCATTTATAACTATGAGTATGGAGAAAATGTAAACCTGGAAGTTACCTTCCCGCCTCCTGTATTCTTGGACATGGCTAATACGAATCAGCTTATTACCAATACAAAGGACTTTGTTGATTCTATTATCGATGTCGAAATGCCTAATGAAGATGATGCTATTAAGTCTAAGTATAGACAGAATCTCTTCATGCATTATATCGGTACGCATATTGATATTAGTGCTCACAAGAACATTCTTGATCAGACACTTGTTCAGATTAAAGAAGAACAGAAGGAGTCTGAGGTGGCTAGCGCAGAAAGCCCTTCTGATTCTGGCGGAGACTATTACTAATATGAGAAAGAGACACACCCTAATTGGGTGTGTCTCTATTCTTTTAGCGGTTAGAGGTCAGAGAGCTCTGAGCCAGACCAGAAGTGGTATTAGACAGAGCCTCATAGTTGTAGTCCCAGCTATTGCGGTGGACCATCATGTTGTTAGCAGAGTTGTTCATCCAGTCAAGGATTTCCTTAGCCTTGCGGTTAATGGCAGAGCCACGCAGGGGGAAGCCCTGATACTGAACATTGACAGCAGAGAACTCAATCTCACCGCGCTTAAAGTCAGTGTACTGAGAAATCTGAGCAGTCGTAGGATAGCAGCCAATCCAGTAGATAGCCTGCTCGAGCTCCAGACCAGTGGAGTCGGTAGCCATGTACAGGAAGCTGAAGGTTTCCTTCTGGAAAGAAACATCGGAAGGCTTGATGATAGCATTATCACCAGTTCCGATCAGACCATTATAAGTCTTGAACTGAGTAGCAGGATCACGTACAGAACGGATATACAGCTCATGGAGCTTAGTGATCGTACCACCAGCACGCTCATTATAGGTCATAGAGAAATCAGTACCACCAGGAGCCGTGGACTTACCAATGACATTGATGGACTGAATGTTGTTGTTGATCTCCAGAGCATCGGTAGTGATATCATCAATACCAGAGTCGAGGCCCAGGAACTCATACTCAATGATGTGCTTATAGGAATTGACCAGAGTAGCAACCTCAGTATCAGAGGAAGCCATCTTGGACAGGAAATCGGGGATGGAGACCAGCACCAGATACGGATAGCCCTTTTCATACAGGTCGAACTGCTGGAGCTGAGTCCAGTCCGTCGTACCACGGAACAGGGTATAGCCAGTAACATCTCTGGGCTGCTTCAAACCATCATACAGATTATACTTACCCATACTTCATAGTCTCCTTTCTTAGGATTCGGAAACGGTGATAGCCGTAACCTTGAACCATTCAGTCTGGATAAAGTCACGGTGGCACACGTTAAGAGCAGCATAGAAGATCTTGTTGTTGACATACGTCGGATCATTGACGTAGCTAAACTCGATAGACTTAAAGTTGCTCCGATAGTTAGCGATAACATCCTCGATGTCAGCCTTGTAGCGCTCCAGATCCTCACCATCGATGAAGCTGTAGCGGATAGCAGGACAACGAGTACGAATAGCACGAACAACCTCCTGAGTACCCAGGATATTGTTCAGGAAAGAGAACTGAGTATATTCATCCTGAGAGGTGTACTCAGTCTCGAGAACCAGATCCTCGCCGATATAAGCGGCGTAGTTGATACGGTTGTCTTCCATAACTTCCTTCTGGTTGTTGTCGGGACAAACCACAGGAGTGAAGTTAACAGTACCAGGAACAGCATCATCAACGATCATGCCATACTTAATACCGCAGACAGGCAGAATGCGACCAGCATTCATATGGGACACCATCAGCTTGGCCAGAGTATAGCCAATGGTGACAGTAATCTGCTTCTTAGAATACGGATCAATGATATCATAGTAAGTGCAATAAGTTGCGATGAACTTATTCTTCACAGACAGGCTATCATTGTAATCAGTAATCATATCGAGAGTATTGTTATGGATACCCATATCACGCAGGAACACGAAGTCCTCACGGAAGGTGACCAGAGTCTCGATAGCTTCCTTAACCTTTGCAGGATAGTTAGCATCGATGCAAAGCTCGATCTTATACTGATCCAGGTTGAAGATGCAAGTATCGTAAGTGCCGTCAAGAGCAGCCTCAGCGAGCTTGCCATAAACTTCATCATGCTTACCATCAAAGGGAGTATCGCCCAGAGCACCATTGGTACCATCCAGCAGGGGCTGACCAAAGCTATTGTTCAGCTTCTGACCAGCTTCATCAAGCTCGATAGTCTCCAACTGAGTGCCCTTACGAGAGCAACCGAACAGGAAGTCGATAGAAGCAACTTCATCCTCGGTCATACCAGTGATCTCAGCAAGCTTAGCGATGAAGGAGGTAATGCCTTCATCATTCTGGATGCAGCGAATCTGAGAAGAGCTGGTATCAACAACACTCTTCAGAGAATGATTGGTGGAATTCACAACCATATTGGGAACAGCACTGAAAGACAGACTCTCCTGAGTCACATCATTCTCAGTAACAACCAGCGTATAATCCAGATAAGTCTTGGATCTGGAAATACGATAGTTAGGAATGATCTTGACACGCTTGTCAGAAGAACCACGACCGTTATCGGTAATGGTGTACAGCAGGAACTTCCCATCCTCAGTAATGGTCTTCTTTACAGCCTCATAGACTTCCTTAGGATCATTCTGATCGATGTTCTCAGTATGAACGTAGTCATACTTGATAGAAGCTTTCTTGATGTTCTTCGGAGTTTCAGTCACATCAAGAGTGTCTTCACCATTAACGTTGAGATAGATAAGGTTGCCATCGGCATCCTTAGCCTGCTCGGTCTTTTCACTAACAGTGGCAACAATAGAGATGTTTGCGAGGGTTGCGTCATCAGCAACAAGTCTCTTGGACAGCAGACGGGCACCAGCGTTAATGGAGACAGCTGCCTGAAGCAGGGGCTGACCATGCTTCGCAAAGGAGATGCTATCGCCATAAGCTTTAAACCAGTCTTTGCCAGAGAGAACGGTCCAATCTTCAGGACCCTTGTCAGACGTAAACAGAGACAGATACAGAGGCTGCTGGCTTACTTCGGTAATCGGCAGACTCTGAATTGCAGATTGATCATCGTATTCGATGATAGTTCCGACATACATCTACGTATTCCTCCTTTTATAATGAAATTGAACTAAATCCATAGATGATATTAGAGCTTGTAGCTTTTATTTCTATGTTAATATGCCTAATTAATCGCTGGTTCCCATAATCAGCTTCTCCATGGGCGATCCAACGTCATTAGGATGCATAACTGCACCAACAACAGCGTTATCCCAGTTCTCACTTCCAATAGAAGAATTTGGAGAAATATACTTAGGTACATCTCGAATACCGAGCAGTTTATAAGAGCATTCATCGGTAAAATTAGTTAATCTGAAAGGAGTATTCAGATCCTTTCTAGATCTAGCCATCTCACTAATAACCACTCCAAACATCTGCAGAGTAAGACTATAAGATGAACCATTCAAAGCAATTGATTCAGTAAAGTATTCCTGAAGCTTTCCATAAGGAATAGTCTGCGGAGTTTTACCATACAGGAAAATTCTATAGAAAGATTCTACATTGCCGATATCCTGAGGGACCTTTACAGATACAACTACAGGATCATCCTTGTAATAAATAAGCAGTCTATAATCCTGAGGTTCTACATCAGGTCTAAGTTTAACTGCTTTTTGTTTTTCAATTCTAGAAGGCTTAGTCAGAAATACTGTAGGGAAGAAAAATCTCTGAGATTGACCAGCCTTACCACTAGGAGAAACTAATGCATAGTCGATAATGCCCAAAAGACTGACATATTCACCATTAACTACAGCATCATTTCTACCTTTATCGAAATAAGTTTCAGGGACATAAAAGATGAATTGCCCCTCTCCATTATAGAGGAGACTATCTCCATCTCTTCTTAAGAATTTGGGGACTTCATAAGCCATAATATATACCTCCTAAATCTATAGGAGTCTACTGCCATAGTAGACTCCTAATAGAATTATTTAATACGCAAAGTACCCATGATAGGATAATGACAAGTACCCTTGATAGTTGCACTACCAGCAGCGCAAGTAACAGTTACACCGGAAACCAGATCAGAGACAGAATAATCAGGAATAAAAACTCCAATATTATTTGCAGTGATTCTAGAATCAGAAATGGTTACACTTCCTGTGGTTGGAATTGTTGCTTCAAGAGCGAATTCACTAACCACATCAGGATTCAGGCAAACCCAATCTCCATAATATGCCCAATACTTCTTAGTATCAGTGCAGAAATAGAATTTACCATCGATAGGAACAAGCAAGTTCTTTCTCTGTGTATCAGTTAAAAAGATGACAGTATCTGCCATCTTGACAGGAGTTCCACCAGTAGAAGGAACCATGTACACATTGGTACTATCCTTACAGCAGATAAAAGAACCTGCTGCTAATTTAGTATTTCCAATAACTTGACTTTCATTAAGCTCATAGAAATTGACTCTAACAGAAGCCATTTATATCGCATCCTTTCTTACAAAAGAATTGTCTTAATATAATGTAGCCTTAGTAAATTAAAGGACTGGACCCATTTCGGGCCCAGTCCAATGATTAAGCAATGAGCTTAAAATTAGGCGATGGTCGTCTTCCAGGTCAGAGCATCGATCAGATCCTGTTCAGCCTTCTTAGCACGGGTAACCTCGTCATCGGCAGTCTTCTGAGCAGCCTTGACAGCGGTATCCAGCTTGCCCTCGGCAGTGGTAGCACGAGTCTCCTCAGCCGTAACAGCAGCAGCAGCGTCATCAGCAGCCTTCTTAGCATCCTGAACAGCAGTGTTCAGCTTGCCCTCGGCAGTGGTAGCACGAGTCTCCTCAGCAGAGACAGCAGCCTCAACAGCCTTCTCTGTAGCCAGAGTGGTAGCATCAGTGGTCTCAGCCAGAGCAGCGCCACCAGCCTTCAGGCCAGCATCGACAGCGTTGCCATCAGCATCGAACTTGGCCAGGTTACCGGCAACAGCGTCGGCATCCTTGTCCATCTTAGCAGACTGGTCAACAGCATCAACATACAGACCGTTGGCATCGCTCTTCAGGATGTTGCCAGTCTTATCAGAGATCTTGACATCGACACTGATCTCATTACCAGCAGAGACAGTGGTAGTAGAGGTCGTAGTGGCCTTACCAGTGTAGATATCAACCAGGGCGGTAGCATCGATCTCGACCTTATCGGTCTTCTTGTCGTCGAAGTACAGAGTAATCTTCTTGGTCTCAGCATCATACTCGCCGGACTTGACGAAACGCTCCAGATCCAGGTCAACGCCAGTACCAATAACGTTGCCAGCCTTATCCTTCAGCTGCAGCTTGCCAGTACCCTCGGTACCAGTCTTATCGAAAGCCAGGTCAACAGGCAGGTTGTCGATCTCAACCTCATGAGTCTTACCATCGTTGCTGGTGAAGGTCAGCTTGTTGGTGGTCTTGCTGTAAGAGACCTCCTTGAAGGCAGCCTGAGCCTCAGCGGCAGCAGACTTCAGAGCATCGGTAACGTAAGCTGCAACAGCCTTACCAGAGACAGGATTGGTACCATCAGCAGTGACAGTATCAGAGACGGCCTTGATGACCGTCTTCCAAGCAGTACCAGTATAGGTCTTGCCTTCCAGTGTGGTCTCATTGATGTACAGCTGGCCAACAGCAGGAGTAGTCGGCAGGTCGCCAGTATACATGATGACAGACTGAGTGAACAGGTCATCGCCACGATAAATTTCTTTTGTATCGCTCAGGAAATACAGGTTATCTGCACTATGAGTAGTAGCAGCCTTATACTGAGCCTTGGTTACATAATACCAATTAAGCATAGGTGTATCCACCATCCTTTCAAAAGATTTACTATATTGTTGATCAAAAGACGACCACTTAGAATAAATTCATTTCAAAAAAAAAAATACTTAATTGAATAGAGACTGGGCCAATCAGACCCAGTCTCTATAAGTTGTTTACATGGTAGTTTTCCAGGTAAACATGTCCCGAATGGCCTTCTCAGAGAGGACCTTCTCATCAGAAGCTTCAGCAGAAGCCTCATCAGTGGACTTAACGATAGCAGTCTTAGCAACAGCGTTTTCATCGGTATAGGAATTAGCAGACTCGACAGCAGCAGTCTTAGCGCCATCAACCTTCTCATCCAAACCGGTGACCTTTGCAGCATCGACAGCCTCGACAGAGATAGTACCATCTTCAGTAGCAGAGATAGAAGTGCCATCAACCTTAACCATACCAGCACCAGCGGTGGAGGCAGTAGCAGGCTCATAGACCTTGACATCCTTGCCATCGACAGAGATGTGACCATTCTCAGTACCAGCTTCAACCTTCTGGACGGCGGTATCAGCCTTAGCACCCTGAGCAGCAGTAGCAAACTCAGCGACATTATGAGTGATAATATCGCCGAACTTCTTAGCAGCATCAGCGTCCTTGATAGCCTCAGCGATGTAAGAGATTACATCCTTAGAGGTAGCAGTCTCAGGCAGCTTACCAACAAGAGTATTCAGAGTAGAAATATCACTCTTATTCTTGTTGATATCGGACTGCATCTGAGTGACTTCCTGAGAGTGGTTGCTGCACCAGTCAGCAATCTCCTTCAGAGTATCGAAAGCCTCAGGAGCATCAGCCAGCATAGCTGCGACAGCAGCATTAGCCTCATACTTGATGGAGCCCTCAGTAGTCTCATCACCCTTGAACTTGGTGATATCAGCCTGAGCAGCATTGACATCAGTACGCAGACCAGTGATAGCAGTCTTATTGGCTTCAGCCTGAGCAGTAGTATCGGTTACAGTCTTCTGAAGAGCAGTGATGTTCTTCTGCAGACCTTCGACAGTGGTAGAAGAAGGCTCATACCAGGCCAGCTCATAGCTTTCGCCATTCTTGATGACCTGAGGAACAAGGCCCTCTTTCCAACCAGTCGTCTCGACATAGTGAGCAGCCTCAGTCTCGGTCTCAGCGACATAAGCATAATACTTAGTGCCGAAATCCTTCAGAGTCAGAACTTCACCACTCAGAACGATGGTCTTGTCATCGCCAGCAACAGACTTGCCAACTTCCTTCAGGGTCTTATCACCCTGGATAGAATAGTGAGTAGCAACATCGTTTTCAAAGACAGTGAGAATCATACCAAAGTAGTATGCACTGTCAGAGCTACCAGCATTTACAGCAGTAGCAGCAGCAGCTTTAGCCTCAGCCAGGCTACCGAACATCGTACGTACATCCAGAGGGAATGCACTAGTCGGGTTAAAGCCTACGCTGAAGTTAAGCTTATTGGATACAGGAGAATAACTAGCCATTATATTTTACCTCCTTTCTTAAATCTGAACATCGAAGGTGTTAGCCTTATCGTTAGCATTAGCAAAGTCACAGATGTAGACCTTGTAAGACTTAGCGGTATAGCCATTAGCACCCTCAACGTCAACATTGCTCACGGTGAAAGCAGACTTAGACTCTGCACCCAGACCGTTGACATCCTTAACAGAAGCAACGTCTTCCAGAGTAGCAGGGTAAGCAAAGACAACACGCAGAGCACCGACAGGGATGGGGATAGAGAACTTGGAACCGTTCTTAGGAGCATCCATGCTCTTAGCCAGAGCACGAATAGCAGCGGAATCCAAAGTACCTGTCTTAGAAGTCAGAGTGCCATAGAAGCACTTACGGAAACCGGTAATGGCAGTGGTAGTCGTAGCAGACTTAGAACCAGCCTTGATCTGGCCAGAGGGGAACTCATTCTTGGTGTTGGTCAGAGGCACAGTACCATCAGCATAAGTAGCCTTGGCAGTGATCTTATAAGAAGTATCATCACCAACAGTGAAAGCATCAAACTTACCAGCGTTGGTAGTGAGACTATGAGCAGCAGTATCAGTGACTTCC
>ERZ1026856.764-NODE-764-length-18304-cov-16.759932_pt1 | contig 18304 bp, 17 predicted proteins | sample MGYA00380158_ERZ1026856 | MGnify/ENA primary metagenome ERZ1026856 (study PRJEB33269, sample SAMEA4719794) | human gut metagenome | biome: human-associated habitat; feature: organic feature; material: feces | place: Cameroon | collected 2013-10 ...
CACGCCGCCAGCGTTCATCCTGAGCCAGGATCAAACTCTCATGTTAAAAAGTTTTAATCCAGCCAGAATATCTGGCTTTTCTAAATCAGAAACAAGTTCCGATTTACTGTTTTAAGGTTTGCTTTATTAAAAGCTGTTCGTTCATCTTTCGATGACTTGAATTATTCTCTTATGAATCTTTCAAGGTTATTCACTGTTCAGTTATCAATGTTCTTTGTTGTTTTCAGCAACTCTGATATATTATCATAATCATCTGTGCATGTCAACAACTTTTTTTATTTTATTTCGTTCATCATCTGATGAGCGAGCGGAGAAGGAGGGATTTGAACCCTCGCGCCGCTATTAACGACCTGCACCCTTTCCAGGGGTGTCCCTTCGGCCAGCTTGGGTACTTCTCCGAATATATTACACGTTATTTAATTCGCTCTTTAAAAATTTCAAACTCAATTGTATTTTTAATGAGCGGAGAGGATGGGATTCGAACCCATGTGCCCTTGCGGACAAACGGTTTTCAAGACCGCCTCGTTATGACCACTTCGATACCTCTCCGTGTTTCGCACCTCAATCAGTGCGAGATTTATTCTATCATCAGAACTTCTCTCTGTCAACCATTTTTTTTACATTTTTTGATATTTTTATTTTTTTACATTTTGAGATATTTTTTGTTTTATCCTCAAATGCGCTGTCATTCCGGGTGCTGTAAATAAACATTGGCGATCAGCAGGTCTTCTGGTGTTGTAATTTTGATGTTGCGGTAAATTCCCTCGATCAGCTTTGACTTTTTGCCTTTGATGCGTTCCAGCACCATAGCATCGTCCGTAATCGCAGTATCCTCTGTTTTTAACATTTCCTCATATGCCTCGTAAATGAGTGCATACGAAAAAGTCTGTGGTGTCTGTATCATCCAAACATTTTTTCTGTCTGGTGTCTGCTTTGCATAGCCTTCTTCATCTGCAATCTTAATGGTATCTTTCACTGGCATACCAACAACACATGCCTGATATTTCTGTACCTCCTGCATACAGCGTCTGATAATGTCCTGATTCACAAAAGGTCTTGCTCCATCATGAATCAACACATAATCCGCATCACTCGTCTGCTTTAGCCCTTCAAACACAGAATGATAACGTTCTTTGCCACCTTCTACAATAGCCTTGACCTTTGAAATTCCGTATTTATCCACAATCTCTTTTCTGCAGAATTCCTCTTCGCCCTTTCCAACTACAAGAACAATTTCATCTACTGCACTATCTTCAAACGCTTTTAACGAATAATACAGGACTGGTCTGTCCTGTATTATAAGATACTGTTTATGCACTTTGGAATTCATTCTCTTTCCGGAGCCTGCTGCCAGAACAATTGCAGCATATTTTTGTTTTTCCATCCCTGTTCCTTCCATCATCAATTCTATAGCCAATGCTTTATTAACGTTCTCCAAGTTTTAGGTTTGGAATCGCATTCAGATCTAATCCATCCCTTTTTCCTGCCAGAAAATCATAGTAAGCTGCTGCACCAATCATCGCTGCATTGTCGGTGCAGAAAATTGGTGACGGATGATAAAACTTCACACCTTTTTTCTCACAAGCTTCGCGCATAGCCTCCCGCAATGTTCCATTGGATGCCACACCTCCTGCAATCGCAAATTTGTCCATTTTAAACTCATCGATTGCTTTCATCGCATTTCCAACCAGCACATCTGTTACTGCTTTCTGGAAAGAAGCTGCAACATCAGCCTGCACAACCTCAATTCCCTTCATATTACATCCGTTAATATAGTTTAATACCGCTGATTTCAGACCGCTAAAACTGAAATCGTATGGTCCATCTTCTATTTTAGCACGCGGAAATTCCATCGCATGTGGATTTCCCTCATGTGACACTTTCTCGATTTTTGGTCCGCCCGGATATCCTAGTCCAATGGCGCGTGCAACTTTATCAAAAGCTTCTCCCGCTGCGTCGTCTCTCGTTCTGCCAAGAATCTCGTATTTTCCATAGTCAAGTACTTTCACAAGGTGTGTGTGTCCACCCGATACAACAAGGCATAAAAACGGCGGTTCTAATTCCTTATTTTCAATGTAGTTTGCACTGATATGTCCCTCAATGTGATGTACGCCTACCAACGGAATGTTTTTGGCATAGCTGATCGCCTTCGCCTCTGCCACTCCAACAAGGAGAGCGCCCACCAGACCAGGTCCATAAGTTACTCCTATCGCATCAATATCATCCAATGTAACAGATGCATCTGACAATGCCTGTTCAATTACCTGATTTATTTTCTCAATATGTTTACGCGAAGCAATCTCCGGTACAACGCCACCATATAAAGTGTGCAGTGCGATCTGAGACGAGATCACATTGCTTCTGACATCGCGGCCATTTACCACTACGGCTGCTGCGGTCTCATCACAGGAGCTTTCGATTGCAAGTATTTTTATCTCTTTATTCATCATCCGAAGAATCACCATTCACCTGATAGAACACCAGAATCTTCCAGTTTCCATCTGCATCCTTTCTCAATACGTACATTTGATAAGTCCGGCTGTATGCGTTTCCCTCTTTTATAAAATAGGAAGCCTTCACATAAGCACAGTCGTCCCCATCTACTTCTTTGTATTCCACATCATTGCTGCTGTCTACAGCAGAAGACGCAATGGTCTTACTTTTATCATGATACTCTGAAATATCTTCTTTTAAATTCTTAAAATATTCATCTCTTGGATTATTTTCCAGCAGTTCATCATCAAAAAGTTTTCTCGCCTGATCTCCAAGATCATAAAGTTCATCATCCGTATATTCATCATTATAAAAACAGGTGATAATACGATTGTAAAGCTTCACAACTTCACGAGGAGTAGCCGGAAAATTTTTATCCAGATTTTTCGTCGTCAGTTCCTGTATCTCTGTCAATGTAATATTCTCTTCTTCTTTTGCATTGTTCCGATTGGTCAGATAGTAATAACCGCCCAATATTACACACACGCACACCACGATTATGATCACAAATTTTGTATTTTTCATAAAATCGCCCTGCCTTTCTTTTTATCCAAACTACATGTAACATTTCAGGATCCAAAAATCCTATTCATTTTCATCAAAAAGTAATTCGACACTCTTCCCATCTTTTCCAAGATAAGCATTTGGAAAAATCTTTTTTACCTCAGGCATATAATCTTCTGCATGAACTAAAGATGGTGAAAAATGAGTCAGCCACATTTCTTCCACCCCGGCTCTTTTGGCCATGTCTGCGGCTTCATAAAATGTCATATGCTTGTATTGTTTTGCTTTTGCTATTTTATCTTTTTCTGCATACATACCCTCACAGATGAAAAGATCGGAATGCCTTGCACATTTTACAATGTTTTCTGTTGGTCTTGTGTCCGTACAATAGGTTACCTTGATTCCTTTTCTCGGTGCCCCAAGCACCATGTCCGGGGTAAAAGTAATTCCATCCTCCGTTGTGACTGTCTGGCCTTTTTGTAACGGATTCCACAATTTCTGTGGAATGTGATTGTTTCTGGCTCGTTCCACATCGAATCGTCCGGCACGTCTGATCTCGACGGTGTATCCATAGCAGCTGATATTATGATTTACTTTAAATGCATGAATATGATATCCGTTGATCTCCATATCCTCTTCCGGTCCGGTCAATTCTATGTACCTGATCTCAAAAGGAAGTTCCGGTGCGATCACGCGCAGCGCACTTACTACTTTTTCAAGTCCCTTTGGTCCGATCATTGTGAGTGGTTCTGTCCGTTCCGCATTTCCCATTGTGAGAAGCAGCCCCGGAAGTCCGCTGATATGATCTGCATGGTAATGGGTAAAACAAATAACTTCAATCGGTTTAAATGTCCATCCTTTTTCCTTGATGGCGATCTGCGTTCCCTCACCACAGTCGATCAACAGATTGCTGCCGTTATAGCGCATCAGCGCTGCGGTAAGCCATCTGTGTGGAAGTGGCATCATGCCTGCTGTTCCTAAAAGACATACGTCTAACATGGATTTCTCCTTTTCTAACTCTATACTATCTCTCAGTGCCCGTATACCATTACATAGGCATCCTCTTTTGGAAATTCATAAAATCCTTTGCGCATACCACACTGTACAAACCCATTGCGTTCATACAACCTGATGGCACTGTCATTTGATGCACGTACTTCCAGAACAATTCTTGCGACGCCTTTGTTTTCTGCAATTTTTAATAATTCTGTAAGTAACATACCACCAACTCCATGGCAACGCTCTACCGGTGCTACTGCAACATTGGTAATTTCTCCCTCATCCATTGCCAGATACATCCCAATATATCCAATGATGCGTTTGTTTTCCTCTGCTACAAGAAAAACCGTATTACCAAGGTTGACTGCATCTAAAAATCCCTGTCTGCTCCACGGTTGTGAAAATATCTGCCGTTCTATTTCTGCGACTGCATCGGTATCTCTCACCTGCATTTCCCGAATCTGAATCATTTTTTCTGCTCCCCTTCAAGTCTTTCTCTCTCTGCCTGGGAAAGTCTTAAATAATCAGGTTTGTGTTCCTCCGCTGTCTCTGTTTTTCCCTCTGTATAATAGATCTCTCCAAGTGCTGCCACTGCTCCCGCACGCTGTTTGTTCACATGCGCTGGTGCAAAGGTATATGGCACCGTGCAGTTTTCATGGATATATGTTTCGAACACTGCCACGCCATCCCCTAAAAAGACAACTGCCTGTCCGAGTTTGTTCACTTCTGCGATAATCTCATCAATTCCCACTGCACACTGCGGTTTTATAATTTCCATCTGATTTCCGTCAAAACGGTACAAGCCTGTGTACGTCTGGTTTCTTCTTGCATCCATCAGCGGACAGATGATGTCTCTGTTACCTGCGAGATTGTATGCAAGAGCATCCACTGTAGGGATGTGGATCAACGGTTTCCCAAGCGCCAGTCCGAGTCCCTTTGCTGTGGCAGAACCGATACGAAGTCCGGTAAAAGAACCCGGTCCACCGGAAACTGCGATGGCATCGATGGAATTTAAGTCCAATTCGATCATTTTTGCCACTTCATCTAACATCGGGAGAAGTGTCTGGGAGTGTGTTTTCTTATAATTAACGGTATATTCGCCCTTTAAGTCATTGTCCTCTACGATCGCAACACTTGCGACGAGTCCTGAACTGTCAAGCCCTAATATTTTCATAACGTTTTTTGCCTTTCCTGCTAATCTAACTCTCGAATGGTAATTTTACGATAATCGAAGCCTTTTTCCAAGTCCTTTTCAATAGAAATATCATGTCTTTTCTCCGGCAGAATCTCTTCGATCAGATTTGCCCACTCGATCATGCACAGACCATTTCCATAAAAATAGTCCTCATATCCGATCTCATCCATCTCTTCGATGTCTCCGATACGGTAAACATCAAAATGATAGAACGGCATACGCCCTTCCTCATAAACCTGTACGATGGTAAATGTCGGGCTGCAGATTGGTTCCCTGATTCCAAGCCCCTCCGCAATTCCCTGCGTGAATACAGTTTTCCCGACACCAAGATCTCCAATTAATGTGTATACATCCCCCGGTTTTGCCTGCTGCCCGATTTTTTTCCCGAGGGCATGTGTCTCCTCAGGAGAAAATGTCTCGATCATTGTCTCTTTCATATCGCTATCCTTCCTGTCAAATGTCCCTTACTGCATTTTTACACGATGTTTTGGCAGCTTCTCATTTGCAATTTTTGCAAGTTCCTTATACTGTTCCCCCAACTGCTCTCTCGGAATAATATACGCATTGATCCTTGTGCTGTAAACCAAAACATTGCTTTTTGTCGCTACCATTTTGTAAATCTGATCCCATGGAAGGTTTGCACTCTCTTCCCCCTGGGAAACGGTAAATCCGTTTTCATCTACAAGATAATGCAATGTTCCACGCAGCACTTCCGATGCTGCAAGTGCGCTTTTGGAACGCAGCCACAGCGTAACCGGCATATATAATAGGAAGATAATGCCAAACGCAATATACAAAACCGTGTAGGTAATGTCTAGTCCACCATATGTTAAGCCCGCCACAATAAAAATAATAATGGATACAATAATGGAAAACCATCCATGAAATCCTGTGTAGGTCTGATACATATTAAATCGGTACATATCCTGAGATCTTAACTTTATATCAAATTGCATATAATCCTAACCCTCCTAAGTCTCCTATCCTTTAACAGAAAAAGTATATCATTTTTTGCAAAAAAAGAAAAGACGCATATAAAATACGTCTTTTCCAATTTTTTCGTTACTGTCCGCCCGCCTGTTCCAGCAGCTTTTTCATACTTAACGGTTCTGGCTTCCTTTTAAAATTGGGGAGATATGTTTGTAAGTAAGGAACGTGATCACAACAGAAAACATTCCTTTGACAATGGTAAATGGCATGTTAAAGCAGATCAGACACTGTAAAATATTTTTTACAGATGGAAGAATCGCCTGATAAGCTGCCAAAATCACTTCCTCCGGCATAAAGTTGTAATATACCGGATATACAAGAAAGTAATTAGAAACAATACTAAAGATTCCCATGAATGCCGCACCGGTCAGGGAGCCGATCAGTGCAGATTTACGGTTCTTTTTGTGTTTGTAAATAAGTCCTGCCGGAAGCACAAAGGCTACGCCTAAAATAAAGTTTGATAACTCGCCGACGCCGCCTGTCGTTGTGATGAATAAGTGCAGTACGTTTTTGATCAAACATACAACGACACCACATAAAGGTCCCATTGCAAATGAACCAATTAATGCCGGAAGCTCTGAAAGATCCATTTTAATAAATGCTGGCATGAATGGCACTGAAAAATCCAGAAACATTAAAATATACGCTACTGCGGATAACATTGCTGTTACGGTAAGGTATCTTACATTGACTCTCTTTTCTGTTTTGTTTACGGTTGCTGTTTGTGTGCTCATTGTCACTCGTCTCCTTTTCTGTTTGAACTTGGAATTCGAGGTGAATATTACGTGTAATAAAATACCCCGGATATATGAATATCCGGGGCTTATACAGGTTTCCCTGTTAAATTCTACATGCTAAAAAAACACGCTTTCTTCTCTCATCCAGACTATACTGTCGGTTCCGGACTCACACCGGATCAGCTGCTTGCGCAGGTCACGGACTTTCTGGCATTCATTGATCGCCAGATCACCGTCGGTCGGGAATCTACGTTATCGTATCACCCTGCCCCGAAGAATTCCTTATTTGTTTTACATGTCTATTCTATGCATATGTCTGTCACTTGTCAATATCAATTTTAAAACAATTATAATTCCATTTTAAACAATTACAATTTCATCGTAAGCTGGATACGCTGTTTTTTCAGATCGACACTCATGACTTTCACTTCCACGATATCACCGACGCTGACGACTTCGAGTGGATGTTTAATGAATTTATCACTCATCTGCGAAATGTGGACCAGACCATCCTGATGTACACCGATATCGACAAACGCGCCAAAGTCAATAACGTTTCTGACGGTTCCCTTCAAAATCATACCCGGTGTTAAATCTTTCATCTCAAGGACATCGCTGCGCAGGATTGGTTTTGGCATATCCTCACGCGGATCACGCGCCGGTTTTTCCAATTCCTTCACAATATCCTGTAAGGTGATGGCTCCGATACCAAGTTCTTCTGCCAGTTTGTCATAATTGGAGATTTTTTTAGAAATACCATCCAGATTCCGGTTTTTGACATCTTCCATGGTAAATCCTAATTTATCCAGCAGCTTCTTTGTGGCATCATAACTCTCCGGATGCACACCGGTAGCATCCAATGGATTTTTACCGTCTGTGATACGCATAAATCCGGCACACTGCTCGTAGGCTTTCGGTCCTAATTTTGCAACTTTTAAAAGCTGGTTTCTGGATCCAAATCTTCCGTTTTCTTCGCGGTAAGCTACAATATTTTTTGCGATCACTTTGCTGATGCCGGAAATGTACTCCAGCAGAGAAGCAGAAGCAGTATTCAGATCCACGCCGACTTTATTCACACAGTCCTCAACCACACCGCTTAACGCCTCACTTAATTTTTTCTGGTTCATATCATGCTGATACTGACCGACACCGATGGATTTCGGGTCAATTTTTACAAGCTCTGCCAGAGGATCCTGCAAACGTCTTGCCATGGAAGCCGCACTTCGCTGTCCCACGTCAAAATTCGGAAATTCCTCTGTCGCAAGTTTACTTGCTGAGTAGACAGAAGCGCCCGCCTCATTGACGATAATATACTGTACTTTTACCGGAATCTCTTTTAATAAATCGACGATCACCTGCTCTGATTCCCTTGACGCAGTTCCATTTCCAAGTGATATCAATGTAATATGATATTTGGAAATAAGTTTTTTTAATACTGTCTTTGCCTCTTCCACTTTGTTCTGTGGCGCGGTCGGGTAAATGACAGTCGTATCTAACACTTTTCCAGTCGGATCGACCACTGCGAGTTTACATCCGGTGCGGAATGCCGGATCCCAGCCAAGCACAACCTGTCCTGCGATTAGCGGCTGCATTAATAACTGTTCTAAGTTCTTGCCAAACACACGGATCGCACCATCCTCTGCCATCTCAGTGAGACTGCTTCTGATCTCACGCTCGATCGCCGGCGCAATGAGACGGTCGTAAGCATCTGCCACAACTTCTTTTAATACAGGTGTTGTATTCGGATTGTCTCTTGTGATCACTTTCCGCTCAAGGAAACGTAAAATATCTTCCTCCGGTGCTTCCACTTTCACGCTAAGAATCTTCTCATTCTCACCGCGGTTTAACGCAAGTACACGGTGTCCAGCTAGCTTATTTACAGGCTCATCAAACTCGTAATACATCTCGTAAACAGATTCCGCCTCCGGATCTTTTGCAGTGGAAGTCACATTACCTTTTTTCATGGTAAGGTCACGGATTCTCGTACGGTAATCCGCCTCGTCTGAAACCGCCTCGGCGATAATATCTTTTGCTCCGGCAATCGCATCCTCTGCGGAATTGACTTCTTTTTCCGGATTGATGAATTTGGCAGCCTCTGCCTCAAGCGGTGTGTTTAACATCTGTAAAGTGATCACATTGGCAAGGGGTTCGAGTCCCCTCTCCTTTGCAATCGTAGCCCTTGTTCTGCGCTTTGGTTTGTAAGGGCGGTATAAATCCTCCACAGCAACCATCGTCTCAGCCGCAAGGATCTGCGCCTTTAATTCATCTGTCAGTTTTCCCTGTTCCTCAATACTGTTTAAAACAGTCTCCTTACGCTCTTCAAGATTTCGGAGATAGGTAAGACGCTCATAGAGATTACGGAGCACCTCATCATTTAAAGAACCGGTCACTTCCTTACGATATCTGGCGATAAAAGGAATGGTATTCCCCTCATCGATCAATTTCACTGCTGCCTCTGCCTGACTTTTTCTGATACCAAGTTCTTCAGAGAGTTTCAAAATAATATCCATGGTAAATCCTTTCTTTCTGAATTGTTTTACAGACTTATCCTCAGTCTGCCAATCCAATGTTCTGACGTTTTCCCGTCGGAATCCTGCTGATACCCATTGTACCACGTTCCCTTCTCACGCTTCAAGTAAAAGCAATTGCATTTTTTTATTGTAACATCCCGTTTTCCTATGCTATAATAAATTAATTTGAGGTAAATCATAAAACCTTATCATTTTCATTTTACTTTTAAGGAGGAAGTTTTTTATGAACGAAAACAACGGAGCAATCCGTGACGCCAGCGTTCTTGGCGTCCCAAAAATGTTAATCTTAGGATTACAGCACATGTTCGCTATGTTCGGTGCAACCATTCTCGTACCGATTTTAGTAAACAGCTACTTTGGTGAAGATGTACTTCACGTTCAGGTTACTTTGATCTGCGCAGGTGTGGGAACATTATTTTTCCATCTGTGTTCCAAATTCAAGGTTCCTGCATTTCTCGGTTCATCCTTCGCCTTTTTAGGCGGATTTGCAACTATCGCAAATCTTGACACCGGCGTTTTTGCCGATATGTCCAACGCAGACAAACTTTCCTACGCATGTGGCGGTATCGTCGTAGCAGGTTTACTTTATCTGGTACTTGCTCTTATCATCCGTCTTGTAGGTGTAAAAAAAGTTATGCGTTTCCTTCCACCTGTTGTAACAGGTCCGATCATTATCTGTATTGGTTTAAGTCTTGCCGGCTCTGCCATAAGCAACGCTTCCACAAACTGGCTTCTTGCATTTATTGCACTGGCTACCATTATTGTATTTAATATCTGGGGAAAAGGAATGTTTAAGATCATCCCGATTCTGATGGGTGTTGTTGTTTCCTATGCTGCCGCACTGATTTTCAATGCACTTGGAATGACAAATGCAGACGGTTCCGCAATCCTTGATTTTACAAATATCGCATCTGCTGCATGGGTAGGTATTCCTAAATTCTCTATCTGTAAATTCAATATCTCCGCTATTTTGGTTATGGCTCCGATCGCCCTTGCTTCCATGATGGAGCATATCGGTGATATGTCTGCCATCTCTGCAACTGTCGGAGAAAACTTTATCGAAGATCCGGGACTTCACCGCACTTTGATCGGTGACGGTCTTGCAACTTCCCTCTCCGCATTAGTCGGCGGTCCTGCAAATACTACTTATGGCGAGAACACAGGTGTTCTTGAGTTAAGTAAGGTACACGATCCGAAGGTTATCCGTATCGCTGCTTTGTATGCGGTTATTTTAAGTTTTATTCCAAAGATGGCAGAAGTGATCGGTTCTATGCCTTCTGCGATCATCGGTGGTGTCAGCTTTATGCTTTACGGTATGATCTCTGCGATCGGTGTCCGTAACGTTGTAGAAAACCACGTAGACTTCACAAAATCGCGCAACCTGATCATTGCCGGTGTTATTTTCGTATGTGGTCTTGGATTTTCTAACGGACTTACTTTTACCGTTGCTGGAACTGATATTACTTTAACTTCCCTTGCAATTGCTGCAATTGCCGGTATTCTCTTAAATGCAATTTTACCTGGCAATGACTATCACTTTGGAAAGGATGTTGAGGCAGATTCAAACCGTGGTATTGATATGATGCCGAACCTGCATGAAGATACAAGCTATGGGGATCACGACGAGTAGTGAAAACGGAGTTTAACCTGTAATCTGCCGCTTGCAGGTGGTGTTACGGATTTTTAGATTGAATTTTATAATTTAGGTTATGCACAAAATATTGCCGTCTGACATGCTTACAAAAGCATGAATGTGAAATGGACGAATATTGTGTTTCGTTGCGTTAAACATTGCGATGAACCTCTCTGATCATTTGTGTTCAGCAGAGGCTTCCACAAATGGAGAGTTTCATCTCCATAACGCAAAACGAAAACAATATTCGTCCATTTTACATTCATTGCATTTCAGTTACTGGACGGCAATATTTTGAATACACACTCTGTAAAAATTCAATCTAAAAATCCGTCAATTCAGGTTATGAGCGGCAGAAATCAAAGATTAAACTCCGGGATAGATACCTATTCATTACACATAAATTTTCCTTGTGAAAGGACTCTTATATCTGCCCTTCACAGCCTATAAAAGCATCAAAAACCCCCTATATCAGATTCTCAAGAATATATTCCACATCCACATCTCGCTCCAAATGTTCAGGTGTCCATGGAATATACGCATCCACCTCAATTCCATTTGTCATCATATGAACTCCGTTGTCTATATACGTCAATCTGCTGGTTGGATACATCAAAAAAAAGTCATCATAGTTCTGTACTGCAACATTGGAATAATCCATAATTCCCATCGTAGGACGTCCCACGACTGTCACCTTCGGAAACGATCCAAGCACCAACACACAGTTGTCTCCCGAAGAACCGCAGTTTCCATCTGTAATAACAAAAACTTTTTCTACTCTGGTGTCTCCTACATATGGCAGATCAATACTTTGACTTCCATCATCCTCTTCTGTTGTGACAAACCCTTTTCCACAATTATGAACAAGATCCTCCATCATCTGTCTGAGCAAAACTTTCGTTTCCTCTGGAAGTTCATCTTCAAAGTACTGTTGTAAGCTCTTTTTACGAATCTCACAATTTCTCTTTGAGAAATTTATCTCCTGATCACAGCTTGTGTACCTGCTCGCCTTGACTTTCACATTTTTGCATTCTACACCTTCCGGAATACAGTATCTGACAAGTGGGAAAAATGCAGAATCCGCCCCACCACCATTATTTCTCACATCAATAATAAGATACTTTGACCGATCCATTTTTTCCTTATTTTTGTTATACATATCAACAATAGATGGTTCATCTCGGAAATCTGCCAAACGAATCAGTGAAACCTCATCATTCACTTTTTGGTAATAATACTTCTCCTGCTTACTGTCATAATCGCCACATTTTATCTGATATGTATATGCATTTCCATTCTTATCGATACAAGATAATTCTTTCGCAAATCTTAGCACAAATCTCCAATGCATTCCCTGACGTTCTTCCATCTGCTGATAGAAAAATTCAGCATTTTTTTCGCTGAACTCCTTCACACTCAGCCCGTCAATGCCCACAATTCTGTCTCCCACATGTAAGGGTGTATCATCTGAATATACCTCGACGATATAAAGTTCATCCTGATATCTCTGTACCCGGAATGGTATATTACCCATGCCAGTTTTTCCAAATCTCAAATGTCCCGTAAGTCCAAAGGTCGCCAAATACGATGACACAAGATATATAAACTCCTCATCATTCATGGTCTCACTGATTTTTTCCAAATATGGTTTTGGATCTGCTCCTTTTATATCCTTGCATGTTGAGGAATCTTCCTTCATAATTTTGACAATATCCTCGAAAATCTCGACTTTGTTCATTCTTTACTCCTTTATGTATGAGTTTTAATTACTTATTGCTCTTATTTTTTTGTAGACTACAGCACTGTGAATGCATGCACCAATTGTAACATATATTAAACTCTGGTTGTAACTTGAATGTTTCCCAGTCCACATTCGAGGGCAATGTTTCCCCTTGCATTCGCATGTTGGATTGTTTTTTCAGATGCAAATGTTCCCATGGAATTATCATTGATTTTTATTTTTCCAAGTGCACAGGATATACTATAATTGTAGTCACTTTCTTCTGCGTCCAGTTCTGCCTCTACCTGTCCGACACCACACTGCACTTTCATATCGTGTTCTAAAATGCCTTCATAATGACATTTTCCAACGCCGCATTCAATCGCCAGATCTCTTACATGCATGTTTTTCAGTTTTGCTTTTCCAGCTCCAACTTCCAATCCCAGTCTTTCCATGACCATGATATTCTCTGCTTTCAGTTTTCCAGCCCCAATGGAAACAGACATGTTTTCCAAATGATGGTTTTTTGGGATTTGAACGATGATCTCATCGGTTTCCTCCCTCGAAATTTTTCCATTTTTCTTATAGCTGATCTCTAACTGATTTTCCTGTTTTGTAACATGAAAATGTGCCATTTCACCTTTTGTCAAAATCACTTTCAACTCATCCTGATTTTCTGCTCTCTGCAAAAATAAGTTTGCCGCACCAATCTCAAGAGTGATATCTTTGATTTCTTCTGTCAAAAATATTTTTTCATCCATGTCTTCTACCTGCCTTAATCCCTGTTTATATTTTTACCATTTATCATCAGAACTCATGCTCCGATTGGATTCCAAAGTTTCTCTCATTCATTTTTTAGATATAGTATATGTTAATCTCGCCAAAGCTTGTTTCGCCTTTTAATTTCAAAGTGTTATTACTGCTTCCCTCGCATACACCATGTGTTTTGACGCTTCCGAATGCCTGACCAAGATTGTTCTCTGTTTTCCATTCTTTCGGAATGTAAAGATTTGTTTCGCCAAAGCTGTTGTCCACTTTTATTTTTGCACTTCCGGACTGGATAATGGCATTATCAAAGTATACGGTAAGCGAACCAAAGCTATTATCCACATCCGCCATACAGAAGTTATCGGAATTCACGTATTTGATGGCTGTGCCAAAATTGTTATCAATTTTGATATTTTCACCAATGTACTTCTCATCCTCGTTGTCGCTGTCACTGTCATACTCAAAAGAAATGGAAGGTTTGTGTCCGCTCTTTTTTTTGAAGATCAAAGAAAGTCCGATACTTCCGAGTAATGCTGCACCTAAAACTGTCCACGGTGTGAGGGCTGTGATTCCGAGCCAGTCATCATATATGATACATATAAATGCGATGGAAAACAGGATTTCCCAGAAGTTCACATTGCGGATACCATTTAAAAAGAGCCAGATAAAAAATACTGTCAATAAAATGCTGAAAACACTGACTTCCGGCATAATCCAGAGTTTGCTGACTACCACATAAACTGCTGCAAGGATAAAAAATAAACCCCATAAAATTTTTCCACTGTTTTTTCTTAATTTCATTGATATAACCTCTTTTCTTCTAATTTATTGATTAATGGTTTGTAATAGTATCTTGAGACATACACCTGTTTGTGTGTGTCTGCAAATGCCACCACACTTGATGCCGTCAGATTCCGGCTGATTGAATAAATGTGATTGGTATTCACAATTGCAGATTTCGATATCCGCATAAAACTTCCCGGAAGAAGTTCCTCAAGCTCATAAAGCTTGTATTTTGTCTGATAAATATTGTCTCTCGTATGTGCATTGATTCCATCACTGTCTGTCTCAAAGAACAGGATTTCATCCAAGGTCAGGTAGTACTCTGTATTTCCTCTGTAAAAGACAAATTTCTGCGAGGTGTTGATCACTTCACTCACCGCCTTCTGCACATCCGAAATCTGTTCCGTCAGTCCCCTGCACCGGATCAGTACTTCGTCCTCCGGGAGCCCCTCATCGATTTCAATTTTGATTTTCATAACTTTTTCGCGCTCCCTTTTTCTCCTCTGTCATTTTTCAATTGCTGATTTTTGTCTCGTCTTAAGATTTTTATATGTCTAAACTGTTAATGTATTTTATGCGAGCTCTCTTTGATTTCTTAACTGAGTTTAGTATATTCGATGCTCCAGATCCTGTAAATAGATTTGAGGTAAGAGGTAATTTTTCGGTGATAAGACGTAAAAAAGGAGGCTCTACGATTCGTCGATTGCTTTTTTTCTGAGGTTTTTATAAGATATAAGCAACTGGTTTTGCATATCGTATCATTTGCCTGAAGGCAAAAGTGAGCATTTTTTCACAATATAGTACATCAGGAAACATCGAAAGGAGAACTTGTATGGATAATCAGAAATTAAGAATTTTTATCACTGAATTAAGAAAAGAAAAGGGCTTGACACAGGCACAGTTAGCGCAGAAATTGAACGTGACCGACAAAGCTGTCTCAAAGTGGGAACGTGGTGTTGGCTTTCCTGATATCAAACTTCTTGAACCATTAGCAGATGTTCTTGATATCAGCCTGCTTGAACTGATGAATTCAGAGCGTCTGCCAAAAACAACCGTTTCCGCTCCAGATACCACAGATGCATTTCAAAACGTGATTGATCTTGCATCTTACGAAAGAAAAATAGAGCGGCAACGCATCGCCCTTGTGACACTCTTTATCGTCCTGTTGATTGCACTGATATTTCTGGTTGACATAATGCAATCCTTTGGTTTTCTATTTGTATGCCTTCCTATTATTTTATTTTTTCTTGGCATATGGTTTTTACGGTTAAGTCATAAGAAGTCCACACACAAACATGCTTTTTTGTTTGCAGGATTGCTCGCGTTTGCATATCCGCTCTGCCTTATTCTGCTTTTCTGTTTTGCCTTTGCGCTTGGCGGTCCGGTTCCGAATTGATTGGATACAATAGAAAAGGAAGATATCGCATGCAATACCTTCCTTTTCTACATCTTATAAATTTTTCAGAGTTTCAACACCGGCTGCTAAATATGGATTGTCGATCTCAAAGAATTTTCCTTCATCCGCTTTCTCTGCGTAAGCCGGATCGACCGGCAGTTTTCCAAATACCGGGATTCCAAGTTCTTCTGCGACTTCGTCCACATGGCTCTGTCCGAAAACATTGATCTTTTTACCGCAGTTCGGACATTCCAGATAACTGAAGTTCTCCACAACACCAAGTACCGGAATGTGCATCATATCTGCCATATTGTAAGCTTTTTTCACGATCATCTGCACTAATTCCTGCGGAGATGTCACGATCACAATGCCATCTACCGGGAGTGATTGGAACACAGTAAGCGGAACATCACCGGTTCCCGGTGGCATATCAACAAATAAATAGTCAATATCGCCCCATACTGTTTCATTCCAGAACTGTTTTACAACACCTGCTATGACAGGTCCTCTCCAGATGACCGGATCTTCTTCGTTGTCTAACAATAGATTGACGGACATGATCTTGATCCCATTCTCTGCAGCCATTGGAACCATGCCATCCTCTGTACCGTAAACCTGTCCATGTACTCCGAACATTTTCGGAATGGACGGTCCTGTAATATCAGCATCCATAATTCCCACTTTATATCCAGCCTTGTTCATGGCACATGCAAGGGAAGATGTCACAAATGATTTTCCAACTCCACCTTTACCACTGACAACACCAATCACTTTTTTTACATTAGAAGCTTTGTTCATTGGCTCTTTGGCAATTCCGCTTCCGCCCTTTGCTTTGCTTGGACATCCCTCGCAGCTTTCCCTGCTACAGGTAGATGCACTGCTGCAACTGCTGTTTTCTGGCATTTTTACGCCCTCCTTCATCTCTGTGAGGCACGCTACTATCTTATTTTATAAAATCGCCTCACATTTTGTCTGATTTCTATTATAACCTATAAATCTAATTTTTCCAATAATACAAAGAAAATACAACGTTCTTTTTGAAGTACAAAACTTCAATCAAATAGACAAGTATTTACGATTGTGATAATATCATGATGTGATGGATCTGCCAAATTGCGCTTTTATGAAGCAGGTTCATCCAGTGATTCAGCTTTTACATAAGGAGACGATAACATATGAAAACAGATCAATATTCGATTTTATTCAGCAGTTTAACAGGTAATACAAAGAAGCTTGCCGATGCAATCCATGAAACGCTGCCCCAAAATGACTGTGAGTATTTTGGTGCGATCAAGACACCAGTACCATCATCAGAATTATTGTATATCGGATTTTGGACAGATAAGGGAAATGCTGACAACGAGACACTAACTCTGTTATCAACTTTAAAAAACCGACGGATTTTTCTTTTCGGAACAGCCGGTTTTGGTGGAAGTGATACATATTTTCAAAAGATTCTCGGACAGGTCAGGCAGTCCATTGATCCAAGCAATACCATTATCGGAGAATATATGTGTCAGGGGAAAATGCCGCAGTCTGTGCGGGAGCGCTATATGAAAATGAAAGAAAATCCTGAGCATCCGGCTAACCTTGATGCATTGATCAAAAATTTTGACTGTGCTTTGTCACACCCGGATTCTGACGATCTGGAAAAGTTGAGAAATCTCTGCCGCTTGCGCTAGGAGCAATACTCCGTTCATAGCCGGATTCATAAAATTCAATCTAAAAATCCGTACCACATCCTGCAAGCGGCAGTTCTTAAGTCAAGCAATGTTTTAGTTGTAGCGCAATGCCTTTTTCAAAGCCATGGAAATTGCAGTTCCCACAACAAAACATACAATTGCCTCGACAACACCATTTACTCCGACGAATGCAAAGATAAACGGAAGCACCTTTCCCATACCAAAAGATTCACGCATGGTGGATGCAAATAATGTCACAAGCGTTCCCATAAAGAATGTTGTATTCAATAATGGGCAGCAAAGGCTGGCGATCGTAACGGATGCTGCTGACGGAATCTTTGTTTTTCGCAATCCATGATAAATAAGTCCTGTAAGCCATCCCATCAGAATACGTGTCGGAACACATACAAGGAATGTCAGGAATGGGTTAATTCCAAGCAGTAATGCACCAAACTGGCTCATTCCGAAGCACTGGATAAAGCTTGTTATTCCAAATACCCCTCCTAAGATTGCACCTGCTGTCGGTCCTAATGTTACAGCTCCTACCGCAACCGGTACAACAATCAGGGTAATTTCTAATCCTGCTGTTTTGATGTAACCAATCGGGGTAAAAGCCATGAGTAAAATGATGGCAACTAATAATGCCATTTCCACAAGATATTTTGTGGAGAATTTGTTTTTGTTCATAGTCTCTTCCTCTTTTCTATGATGGTGTATTTTGTCATGCCTGTAACTGCCATATCAGGTCGGTTCAGACTCGCATTTATAGCATAGCACTTTGTGAAAGGTTTATCAATTTGTTTTTAACTTTTATACACTTTCAAAATCCAATTGACATTGTCTTTTGAAATCGCAATGTCTGCTTTCTAAGGA